>ERZ1292623.1165-Hain-H51-01um-R1-1165-length-25900-cov-7_pt3 | contig 19679 bp, 24 predicted proteins | sample MGYA00564398_ERZ1292623 | MGnify/ENA primary metagenome ERZ1292623 (study PRJEB36523, sample SAMEA6512633) | groundwater metagenome | collected 2019-01-07 | study: AquaDiva: Metagenomics assemblies of 32 groundwater samples | reverse complement strand
TTCGAGGAATCGGTCTTTATTACCGAAACCGGCCAGCTCATCCTCACCCGCTAACAGTGGTAGAATCTCCCCAAACTCCTACAGGGTCACACCCTGCAGGCAACTAAGGCTTGATTTTTACCCCCTGTGCCTGGTAAAATAACCCCTGCACTGTTAAAATATGGCCAATAACCAATTGACCGAGGCAAACGGAGTCGTCACCGAGTCCCTCCCGAACACCCAGTTCCGGGTCAAACTCGAGGATGACAGAGAAATCCTGGCTCATTTGGGCGGCAAGATGCGGCTCTACCACATCAAGGTGATGCCTGGCGACAATGTTCGTCTCCAGCTCTCACCTTATGACAACAAGGGTCGGATTATCTTCCGTCTGAAGTAAGATTTCTCCCGTTCTCCTCAAAACATTAGTCTAACTATGAGAGTCCAAAGCTCAGTCAAACCACGTTGCAAAAATTGCAAAATTATCAAACGTCATGGGGCGGTTTATGTGATCTGCACCAACCCCCGTCACAAGCAAAGACAAGGCTAAAAAATATATGGCTCGTATTGCCGGTATCGACCTCCCAAACGAAAAAAGAATCGACGTCGCCCTGCCCCGTGTCTATGGCATTGGTAAATTTACCGGCCAAAAAATTCTCGCCAAAGTCCGGATAGATCCCGCCATCAGAGTCAAAAACCTTAACCCAGAACAGATCAATCTCCTCCAAAAAGAAGTCGAGACCATCCCCGTCGAAGGCGAGCTAAAGAAAATCGTCCGCGAAAACATTCAAACCCTCAAACGCATCCAATCTTATCGTGGCCTGCGTCATTCCATGAAGCTCCCTGTCCGCGGTCAGCGCACCCGAACCAACGCCCGTACCCTCAAGGGTAAGCGAAAGACCGTCGGCGCCATGACCAAGGAAGCCCGCGAAAAGATGGAAGGCATCCCCACCCCCACCGCTTCAGCCAAAGGCTGATCCGCCTCTGGCAGAAAATAAAAACAAGTATGGCAACCAAAAAAGACACCAAAATCACTTTCAAAAACGGCCACGGCAAGATGTACGTCAAGGCCACCTTTAATACCACTTACGTTTCCTTTACCGACGAGACTGGTAATGTCGTCTGTTGGAGTGCCGCCGGTACTTGTGGTTTCAAAGGCGCCCGCCGTTCCACCCCTTTCGCCGCGACTACCATCATCGAAGAGGGTTTGAAAAAGGCCCGGGCCGCCAACCTTTCCTCCCTCGATGTCTACGTCAAAGGCCCTGGTCCGGGTCGGGATGCCGCCATGCGCGTTCTGAAAAATGCCGGCCTCGATATTAATTTGATCGCGGATGTGACACCCATCCCGCATAATGGCTGCCGGCCGAAGAAGCCGCGCCGCGTTTAAAAACTATGGCCAAATACACCGATGCCAAATGCCGACTCTGCCGCCGCGAAGGTGTCAAACTTTTTTTGAAAGGCGCCCGTTGCTATTCTCCGAAGTGCCCGATCGAAAAACGTGGTGGTCAAATCCCCGGTCAACACGGTAAAAAAATGGGTCGCCCCCGTCTCTCCGGTTTCGGTATTCAGCTCCGCGAGAAACAAAAAACCAAACGGTTCTATGGCGTTCTCGAGACTCAGCTCCACCGCTACTACGACGAATCCATCAAATCGTCCCAAAACACCGGTGAGGTCTTGCTGCAGCTTCTCGAGACCCGCCTCGACAACCTCGTTTACCGCCTCGGTCTTACTGGCAGCCGTTCACTCGCTCGTCAACTGGTTACCCATGGCAACGTCCTCGTTAATGGCAAGAAGATTGACGTCCCCAGTTACGGCGTCAAACCCGGCCAGGTAGTTGCGGTCAGCCCCCGTGGGGCCAAGATCAACTTTGTCGTTGAGGCCCTCAAGGCCGAAAACAAGCTCCCCGGCTGGCTAAGCAAGAAAGACGTCATCGGCAAAATGGAACGCTATCCCAGCCGTGACGAAATGCCTTCCGATATCAAAGAAAACCTCATTATTGAGTTCTACTCCCGCTAAATTATTTATTAATTACCAAATAACATGATTAAACCCAACTTCAAGCTCACTGTTAAACCGGGAACCGTCAACAGCGCTGAAATCGTTCTCGAACCGCTACCGGTTAACTTCGGTCACACTGTCGGTAATGCCCTCCGCCGCGTTCTTCTCTCCTCTCTTGCCGGTGGTGCCGCCGTTTCCGTCAAGATCGCTGGTGTCACCCACCAGTTTTCTACCCTTGATGGTCTGCAGGAGGACATTCTTCAATTCATTTTGAATCTGAAGCAGGTTCGTTTCGCCATTGACGGGGAGGAAGAGACTGTTACTCTGACTTCTTCAGGTGAAAAAACCGTTACCGCCGCCGATCTCGATCTCCCTTCCGGAGTTAGAATTGCCAATCCCGATCAGATTTTGGCTCATCTGACCGCTGGCAAGAGCAAGCTCTCGGCCGAAATCAAAGTCAAGAAAGGTGTCGGTTATGTCCCCGCCGAAGAAAATGCCACTTCCGAGGCTGGTGTTATCCCCCTGGACGCTTCTTTCTCTCCCGTCATTCGGGCGAACTACACCGTCGAAGCCACCCGCGTTGGTCGCCGCACCGATCTGGAGAAAGTCCGTTTAAGCGTCATTACCAATGGCACCGTCGATCCGGAAACAGCCGTTCTTGAAGCCGCCAAAATCCTGGCCAAATTCTATATCCAGGTTTTTAATCCCACCTTCGAAGAGGAGCAAGTCGCTGGGATCTCCCTCAAGGTTGGCGCCGATCAGTCCATCGAGGACCTCGATCTGCCGACCCGCATCACCAACGCCCTCAAGAAGGGTGGCTACAAGACCCTGGCCGACCTCGCCAGTACCGGTAAAGACGATCTGATGAAGGTCAAAAATCTTGGTCAAAAATCTGCCGAACTCGTTATCAAAAAAGCCAAGGCCAAAGGCATCATTCTGGCCTAATAAAAGTGAAGTTAAACCGTAACCGCAATCAGCGCCAGGCCCTCATGCGCACCCAGCTAAATGCCCTGGTTAACTCAGGCCACCTGACCACCACCCAGGCCAAGGCCAAGATGATGAAGCCTCTGTTTGACAAGCTGATTACTCGTGCTAAAGTCGGCACCATCGCCTCCCGCCGCCTGCTGGCGAAAAAACTAGCCAGTGTTGCCTCGGCCAACCGTCTGGTCGATGTCATCGCCCCGCTTTTTCCGGACCGGGTCAGTGGTTATACTTCTTCGACCAAGAACAAGATCCGCCGGGGTGATGCCGTTACCATGGTTACCCTGAAACTTATGGCGCAGTTACCCACTCCGGTTGCCAAGGAAGAAAAAAAGGTCGGGGTTGAGAAAAAAGTTAAAACCAAAAAATAATCATGACCACTCCAATCTCCGCTAAAGAAATTAAGAGAAACTGGCACCTCCTCGACCTTTCCGGTCAGACCCTCGGTCGCGTCAGTACGATAATTGCCGAACTCTTGATTGGCAAAGGCAAGGTCAATCAGACCCCAAATCTTGATATGGGTGATTTTGTCGTTGCCATCAACGCCGCCAAAATCAAAGTCACCGGCAAGAAACTCGCTGACAAGAAATATCGCCGCCATTCCGGTTTTCCGGGCGGTTTCCGCGAAGAGACCTTGGGGGAATTGATGAAAAGAGATCCCCGCCAGGTGATCGAAAAATCAGTCAAGGGCATGCTTCCCAAAAACAAACTCCAAGCTCCCCGCTTGGCGCGTCTGAAAGTTTTCAAAGATGAAAAGCACCCCTATGTCCAACAACTCGGATTACTAAAAAAGGAAACCAAATAATATATGGCCCAAAAACTCACCAAGAAAAATACCACCAAAGTTAAACCGGTTACCAAACCGAAGCCCCCCGCGGTAGTTTTGCCAAAAGCGAAAAAATATGTCCAGGCCATCGGTCGTCGTCGCAGTGCCACCGCCAAAGCCCGCGTCTTTGAGGGCAAGCAGGAGATTATCGTCAACGACAAGCCCATTTCCGTCTATTGGAATCGGGCCGATCTGGCCGCTTACTATCTCCGCCCCTTTATTGTCACCGACACCTTGGGTAAATATTCCGCTACCGTCAAGGTCGCCGGTTCCGGCGTCATGGGCCAAATCGGCGCCTTCAATCACGCCATCGCCCGCGCCCTGGCGATGATTGACCCCGAAGCCTACAAGAAACCTCTCCGCGCTGCCGGTCTTCTGACCCGCGACCCCAGAATGAAAGAGACCAGAAAAGTCGGCCAGGCCGGCAAGGCCCGCAAGAAGAAACAGTCTCCGAAGCGTTAACCTACGGGGTCTAACCCTGCAGCCCCAAAATATCTTTCCTCCATTCACCGGTCGCTGATGGTAAATATTTAGCAATTTCATGCCGTAAATAACTGTTCGCTACTTCTTGTCTGATTGGTTCATAAATATGCACCGGATAGACTTTGTTCATCTCTTAATCATATAGCCTTTCACTACCCGGTGGCACGGTGTTCGGGAATTATCGGGGGGTACGGGGTCTAACCCCGTAGGACTTAAGAGAATGTTATGATATGGCCGTGAAGAACATAGAATTGACCGCCCGGATGCCCGTGGAGATAGCGAAGTTTTCCGGAAAAGGGACGGTTTGGTCCTTTACCATTATTTCCAGCGCAAAACATGCGCCGGAGGGGTTTGAATACCTGGTTCCTTACGCGGTGGCTTGGGTGAGATTAGAAGAGGGGCCGCTGGTGACGGCGATGCTGACCGACGTCGACCTTGGGGATATTAAGATTGGGATGGAGGTGGAGATGGTGATTAGAAAAAAGAGGGACTTGGGGGACCAGGGTATGCTGTTATATGGCCCCAGTTTTCGACCACCGATCTCTGAATCAGAGGAGAGTTTAGCAGAGACAATAGAAAGAATTTATTCTGAAGAGTACGAGTTTGTGCTAAGAAAGAAAAATTAAAGGCATTAAAAAAGCCCCGCTGAGCGGGGCTTTTTAGAATATTACTGACTGGTTTGGAGCGCCACCATTTTGGCGTACAAACCATTATTATTGACCAGTTCCTGGTGAGTGCCTTCTTCAACTTTCCGACCATCGTCCATGACCACGATCTTGTCCGCATTCTTGATGGTGGACAAGCGGTGGGCGATGACGATGGCAGTTTTGCCAGTGAGGATTTGCCGCATATTGGTTTGGATCTCATCCTCGGTAATCGAATCGACGGCGCTAGTCGCCTCGTCGAGGATAAGGATCGGGCGGTCGGCCAGAATGGCCCGGGCGAGGGCGACCCGTTGTTTCTGCCCACCAGAAAGCCGAACTCCCCGTTCGCCAACAAGGGTCTGGTAGCCTTTTTCCAGCGTCATGATGAAATCATGGATACCAGCCAGACGGGCGGCTTGTTCCACTTCTTCGCTGCCGGCATCGGGACGGGGGAAGGCGATATTGTAGCGGACGTCCTCGTCCCAGATGTAGACGTCGTCACCCTGGGGGACATAAGAGAAAAGCCGGCGCAGTTTCTCCCCGTTCCAGCGGCTAATATCCAGACCAGCGACTTCGATTGAGCCGTTTTGGAAGGGAATCTGTTTGGTGACCACTTTTCTGACGGTTGTCTTGCCCGCGCCGGAGGGACCAACCAGGGCGACCATCTGACCGGGTTCGATATCAAGGGAAAGGTCGTGGAGCGCGCCGCCGTTTTTGTCGTAGTCGCCGCTATAGGCAAAACAAACTTGCTTGAGCCTAATGCCGACTGGAGCGAGAACTTCGACCGCTTCAGCACCGGTGTCGACCGGTTCGGGTTCCAATATCACATCGAGCAGGCGATTAACGCCCTCGCTGCTTCGAAAAACCTGATCGGCCAGACGAGCGAAACGCCAAAAGCTGTTGAAAAGCTTTTCGGTCAAAACGGAAACGAAGATCAGATTAGCGACATCCAGTTGGCCGGTAGAAAGTTGAAAAACCCAAACGCCGTAGACGACCAACCGAAGGGTGGTGAGAATCCGGATTCTGGCCCGGTTGTATTTGAAGACTCCCAGGCGGTGTTCGCTAAACGCCTCCCCGATGATCTCGTCGTGGAGTTTCTGCTGATCTTCTTGGAGCCGATCTTGCTGCCCAAACATAGTCACCGTCTCGTGCCCCTGGACGGCTTGAACCATGAGACCCCACTCCCTTTCGTACAGATCGTGGCGCCTTTTCCTGATCGGCTGTTTTTCTTTTTCACCTTTGAGGGTGAGGGCGATGAACAAGCAGTAGGCCAGGAGAGAAAGAGCGGCCGTCCAGGGGGAAAAGTAAAAGAGAGGAATCAGAGAGAGAAAGGTCTGGATCGTCGTGGGCATAAACTCCCAACTCAACTGATCGATGATCTCGAGAGCTTTCCAGACACCGTCACTGACTTGGCCGACGAGAGTTCCCGAGTTGTGGCGTTGATGCCAGGTTATGGGCATGGCCAGGAACTTCTTGAGGGCCGAAACTTTTAGGAATTTGTAGATCGGGTGGCTTTGTTTGGCGATGATGTGCCAGTCCCAGGCATTATCGAACCTCATGAAGCCTTCGTTGTAGGCAGAAAGGCAAAAGGCAACGAAGACCCAGACCAGAAACTGAACCTGCAGTTCGAATAACCTGACAATGAGACTGACGAGGTAGCTACCTAAAATCTGTCCGCCTTCGTAGACAAAGGCCATCAGAATGAGGGTGGCAAAGACCTGGTGGAAAGGCCGCAAAAGGGTAAAAAGTTTCCCGAACATGAGTTTCTCCTTTGTTAAGGTGCTCCCCGACATTTTGTCGGGGCGCTTGCTCACAAGGAGAGAACTGTCACTTCACTTTGTGTCCAAAAACCCCGGCAAAAAATTTGCCGGTAGGCTTGACCCCGCTAAGCGGGGTAGTTTTCATTGGTACGAACATTTTCATTTCCATTTTTTGTCCCGCTAAACGGGACGAGGGCTAGGATAACATACTATTATGGGCTATGTCAAGAGACTCCTTGGAGCTACGACCGGCAGATTTCCTTGATTTGGGCAAGAAGATTTTGCTTCAGCTCTTGGCTGTAGGTGACCGGTAATTCGTTGCTGTCAATCGCCCGCTTCAGATCGGCGCAGGTAACGATGTCGTGGTCAAAGAGGTTTTGAGTTTGGTTCAAGGACAGTCCTTGAAGGACGGTGATGGGGTGGAGACCGGAAGAAATGATAATATCGCGCAAGGAACCTATCTGGGGATAACCCCAGGCCAAGACTTTCATGTCCATGCACTTGGCGTAATCAAGAACATCTTTAGTGACCTTGGTATTGGTGACCAGCCAGGCCTGGTGATATTGCTGGCTGTGATTGGCGAGCGGTTCCAGGGCGGCACGGACATCGAGAAAGCGGGCGTAGGTATAAAGCGCGACCTGAACATCGGTCTTGGTCCCCGGCTGATTGTGGAATTTGCACTCGACGAGGAAGTGTTGACCTTCTTTCTGGGCGTCGACGTCAATTTCGTGGGTGACGCATTTACCCTTCAGGGTTAGACCCTGTAGGGTTAGATAGCCGTAGGCGGCGAGAACTTTGGCGATAAATTTCTCGAAAGCGTAACCGGAAGGACCGAGACGAAACAAGGCATTTTTCAAGTCGTAATGAAGAGCGTAGCCGACGAGGTTATTTTTGTTGAGGTATTCCTGGACGTAGTCGTGGATTTTGGCAGTCGAGATTTGGTCTTCGAGCCGGTTTTTGACGTAGTTAGCCGCGTCGGCGGCAATATCGTCGGGAATTTTGGCCAGCTTCAGATTCTGGACCAATTTGCCTTCGTCAAATTCTTCAAGTTCTCCCGAGGCTTTTTTGACTTGGATGGCCATAAGATCAGTTTACCTTATAGCCAAGCTTTTCGATTTCTCCCTTGATTTTGACTGGTGTAATCCGGTTGGGGGAATACTTTATAGAAACGACGGATTTGGCGTAATTGGTGGAGGAATTGGTGACACCGGGCAGATCCTCGAGAGTGAGGTCGATGTTGACAGCGCAGCTGGTGCAGTGGAGACCGGAAAGCGACCACGATAATTGAGCGAGGTTACTGTCGAATGGTTTTTTCTTGAAGAAATTGAACACGGTCAAATTACATTAAAGACGCCGGAGTACATGCCCATGCTACAGGTAAAAACAAGTGGGCCGGCCTTGGTCGGCGTAAACTCGAGCGTTTCGGTGCCGGTAACGGGAAGAATTTTTTGGAGACGAAGACTGGGAATAGTGAAAGCGCGGGCGCAGCCGCCGGTGCCGTTGGTGTTCAAAATCAGACGGGCCGGGACACCCTTCTTGAGAGTGACGTGTTGGGGCGAATAGCCATTTGAGAAAACGTTAATCAGTATCTCTTGAACTCCTTGATTGTCGCGGGCCATGACGCCGGCAATGCGGGGAAGACGAACCCCTGAAAAAGAAACTTGCGCGGCTTCGACAAAATTTTGGAGGGTGTAAATTGAACCCAAAAGGCTCATGCCCCCATTGACGCTAAAAATGGCCATGGTGACTAAGACGGTCGCCGCCACTTTGTAGAACCAACCCTGAAACTTTTCTCCAAGCTTGGAGAAAAGAGAGCCAATGAGGAAAAAGGTGGGCGAAGTACCCAGGACAAAAGAAAACATGATGGCGGCAGAAAGAAGGGGGCTGCCCGTGCCGAGGGCGACGACCGCCACGGCTTGGGTGACGGCGCAGGGAATGAAAATGGTCATCGCGCCAAGCAGGGCCGGTGCGAAGATGCCTTTACTTTTGCTTTGATCCCTGACCAGGCGAGACAGAAACTTGGGCGGCTGGATGATGAAGTAACGAAAAATAGGATGGGCATTAAGAAGGGAGAGAGCAACCCCAACAAGATAGATGCCAATCCCGATCTGAAACCAACCGCGAAGGTAGGGGGTAAGGCTGATGGCCGAGCCGAGAAGTCCTAAAAAGAAACCCAAAATTGTGTGAACGATCAGTTTGGCGGTCAGGAAAGAAATAATGGGGAGGGCGCGTCTCTCTCCGGTGGGGGTGATGACTGAAGCCAGTAACCCCCCCTGAACGGCCAGACAGGTCAAACCGCCTGTAGTGAGGCCGGTGAGAAAAATTAATAATAGATTGGTTTGATCCATATATCTTTAAGTATTGTAGCCTAAACTTTCATCATAAAATCTTCATGATTTTAGAGTATACTTTGGCCGTGAGAATCCTGGTAGTGGAAGACGAACGCCGCCTGGCCCAAATAATAAAGCGGGGTCTCGTCGAAGGGGGGTACGCCGTCGATCTGGCTTTTGACGGTGAAGAGGGGAAGTTCCTGGCAGAATCCGAAGATTATGATCTGATTATTTTGGACTTGATGTTACCCAAAATTGATGGTTTGGAGATTTGTCGGAAGTTAAGAAGTGACGGAATCAAAACGCCGATACTAATATTGACTGCCAAAACGACTTTGGATGACAAAGTCGCCGGGTTGAATAGCGGCGCGGACGATTATCTGACTAAACCCTTTGCCTTTTTGGAGTTGTCTGCCAGGGTGGCCGCGCTAATCAGAAGGAGCCAGAGAGCGCCATCAGCGCAACTTACGGTGGCCGATCTGGTCCTCGACCCAACCAAGCATTTAGTGAAGAGGAGTGGAAGGCAAATAAAACTGACACCCAAGGAATTTTCTATCCTGGAGCTTTTGCTTTCCCGTAAAGATGAGGTGGTGAGCCGGACGGTGATCACCGAACACGTCTGGGACTATAACTTCGACGGAATGAGCAATGTGGTCGATGTCTTTGTGGCGTCCTTGCGAAAAAAAATCGTCGATGCCGGGAAGAACAAAATCATCCAAACCGTTCACGGGGTGGGTTATCGGATAGCGGCGGAAAATGAAGCTTAGGGGCATCCGCTTTCAGCTGACCATTTGGTACGCTTTGGCCTTTTCAGTCGCCGGGTCGCTGGTTTTTCTGTCTTTTTATCTTCTGACAAGACAAGCACTCTATTACCAGACGGATACGACTATATCGGCCCACGGACTGAAAGTGTTGGAGGTGGCCCTGCGTCAGGGGACGGGTATGCACGATGATCTGGCCAAGCAGGCCTTTTTGGATGAATTTGCCAAGATTCCGGGGATGTTGATCGTCATCGCGGACAATGAAGGGGAGATAGTCGGCAGTTCGGCAGCCTATGGTGATAGCAATGAGACTATCGGTGCATTAATGAAAGAAGTGGTTCGACTCGACAAACAATCTTTTTTTAGTCGGAGAATCGGAACGTCGCGTTTGCGCTTTTGGACCAACCCGATTGTCAAAGACGGCCGTTCTACCGGAGCAATATTAGTGGCCCACCCGATCGATGTCATCGAGAACTCACTCTCCGATCTGGTATCGGCTATGAGTGTGGTCTATGTCAGTTTGGTAATGTTAACAACACTCGGTGGCTACCTGCTGGCTAAGAAAGCAACCCAGCCAATCAGGGAAATCACCGAAAAAATCACCAGAATCACGGCCGAAAATCTCAATGAACGGGTGATGGTGCGCCAAACCGGTGACGAGATCGAAGAGCTGGCGGAAACTTTTAATGGTCTGATGGACCGGTTGGATTCGGCCTTTAAAAGAGAGAGACAGCTTTTGGGCGACGTCGCCCACGAACTGAAGACTCCCCTGGCGACTCTGACGGGAGAAATCGAGCTGGCGCTAACCAAGAAAAGAAAATCTGATGAGTACCGCCGCGTCCTCACTGAAGCGTTGGTGGACGCGAGACGGCTGGGAGACACACTCACCAACATCCTCGACTTGGCCTGGTCCCAGACTGACGCCAAATTGGAGAGGGTCGATTTGTCCGAGGTAGTGAACGACCTAAATGAGGTGGCCAAAAAATTGGCTTTGGCGAAACGGATAACGGTCAAAAACAACATCAAGGCCGGTATCTTTGTGCTGGGTAAGAAAGACAAACTATCCCGGGCAGTCTTGAACCTGATCGATAACGCTATCAAGTATACGAGCGAAAAAGGGCGAGTCGAAATTGGCTTGAGAAAGGAAAGGGGTTTTGCGGTTGTCAAAATAGCCGATAACGGGACCGGGATTGGCAGGGCCGATTTGCCGCACATCTTTGAAAGATTTTACAGGGGAAAGAAAACGGAGACGACGGGGTCGGGCCTGGGGTTACCGATCGCCCAGGCGATCGCCCTGGCCCATCGGGGAAAGTTAAAAGTAGTGAGCAGTAAAGGCGGGGGCACGACGGCGATAATCTTCCTGCCGTTAATCAAATCATGAAAAAGGTTCTTAAGATTATTGGCGGGCTGGTTCCCTTTTTGGCGACGCACCTTTTGTGTTGTGGAGCGTTGCTTTATTTCCTTTGGAGTTCGGGATTACTTCTTGTTATGGCAAGAGAGGGCAGAAATCGGATATTTCTGATGCCAATGTTGGCTGTCGGAGTTGTCTTTTTCTTTATCGGACGGAAACATAAAAAATCTTGCCAAATGGAAGGACACTATGGCTGGGGAGACAAACTCGTTAATTTCTTATTTTTCGTGGGATTTTACTTGATGATTAGCCCGGCTTTCATGATTTATGTTTTTATCCCCTGGTGGATTCCGGGTTATGAGGGCGGGCTAATTCTGCCTTAACCGCTTTTTTCGCCTTTAGACGTTTTTGGCTTTCTGGCTTTTTGAGATAATTTTCTTTGGAAACCACGCTCCGGCCAATTTCTTTTTCCGTTTCTGTTCTGGCCACGCCAGCCACACTTCCACCCCTTTTTGCCACCGTTTTGTTTTTTGGAAACGTATCCGGCTTTTCTTGCTGGGAAATTTCAGTCGTCACTCTCTCGCCCAACATCGTGAAAATCAACTCAAAATCATCCATATGGTCACGCAGATTCTCTCTTTTCAGACCTTTTAATTTCTTGTACTCGCCTGGGGTTACGCCAAAGGAGGCTTTGGAAATTTCGGCTGTCAAAATTTCATATTCTCTTTGCTGTTTTACTCCTCTTTTTTGCCATTCATCCGTCAGCTCTTCGCGGATGGCAATTCCTCGCATTCGCTTTTCTGTCCAATCTTCAGAGTATCCCTTGAGCTTATAGAGCATTCTCGTTCTTTTGGTCGCTAATTCAGGATTCTCAATTTCCTGTACACGCTCATAACCGACTTTAGCCAACCAGCGCTTAAATGGCTCGGCTTTGGGAGAGGGAACTGACTGTATTATGCGAAAAACGCCCTCGGTGTCGGCACAGTCAGTTTCATATTTTTTACCATCACTTGAGACTAATTTCAGTTGTCGACAAATTGTCGACAACTCAATTCCATCTTCTTCTTTAACTCTAATTTTCATTTTGAACCAATAATCTCGAGGGTTTACGCTATCTGTAAGTGCTTCGACCACATCAATCACCGAAAACCACCACTCATTATTAAACATGACCCTTCTGACATTTTTCCCTTTAAAAATTGAGATTTTTGTTTCGGTCATATTTATACTTTACAACCAAAGAATACCCGAAGTCAATGGTATTTTTAGAAAAGTTTATACTAATGGTGATGAGTAAAAAGCGGGCGTGGAAGGGGTTGTCGGCGGCACTGGTTACCGGGACGATTATCGCCGGAGGATGGATGATAACCCGGGGGGAGCTGGTAACGGAGGTGATTGACGGAGACTCGTTTAAAATTGCTAACAAACAAACCATTCGTTTGGCAAGTTTGAATGCACCTGAACTGGAATTTTGCGTGGGAATAGAAGCCAAAACTGCCTTGACTAAACAAATCTCGGGTAAGCGCGTTCTTTTGAAAGATACTAAAACCGATATTTTCCGACGTATTCTGGCCCTCGTTTACGTCGACGGCCACCTGGTCAATGAATATATGGTCCGCAATGGATTTGCCGTCACCACCCGCGAAGCCGGCGAGGAGAATGACGCGGTTAAGGCCGCCAATGATTACGCCAGGGAACACAAATTGGGAGTGTACAGCCCGCGCTGTTATCAACCTGATCCCCCAAATCCAAAATGTCCTATCAAGGGCAACATCGACGACCGGACCGGTGAGAAACAATACCTGATGCCGGATTGCCGGCACTACTCCAAGGTAATAATTGAGAAATACGCGGGGGAAGAGTACTTTTGCACGGAAAAAGAGGCAAGGGCGGCCGGTTTTACCAAATCATGTGACCCGCGGAACCAATAATTAATTTAGTGTTGGGCTAGTCTTCACGTTTTCTTCATTTTTGGTGCGTATAAAGAAGTAGCTATGGACTTACTGATTAGCGGCTCCTTAATTGCTTCGTTTGTGGCGGGCATGGCCGCCCTTTTCGCCCCTTGCTGCATCGGGGTGCTTTTGCCGACTTACCTGGGGTCAATTTTTAAACAAAAGTCAACGGTCTTTCTGATGACTTTTATCTATTTCCTGGGACTGGCCACTATTTTCGTCCCCATCGGACTTTCGGTTTCCTGGCTTAGCCAATTGTTTTCCGCTTATCATAACCAGATTTTTCTGGTTGGCGGGATTTTTCTGACCTTATTGGGAGTTTTTCTGCTGGCGGGCAAGCAGTTTTCGCTACCTTTTTCCGTCCACCCGGAATTAAAAAAATACGACCTCGGTTCAGTCTACGTTTTGGGGGTGTTTTCGGCGATTGCGACCACTTGCTGTGCGCCGGTGTTGGCCGGGGTAATCGCCCTGTCGGCCCTGCCGGGATCTATGGTTTTGGGAACGCTTTACTCGGTCGCTTACGTGATGGGAATGGTGGCGCCGCTATTTTTGATTGCCGCGTTTTTGGACCGGGCCAATTTTACCAAAAAGTTTATGGCTTTCAGGAAAACGATCGTCTATTCAATTGCCGGCAGGCAGGTCAAACTAACCGTGGCCAACTTATTCTCGGGCCTGGTTTTTCTGGTTATGGGGCTCTGGATTCTGGCGGCGGCCCGGGGTAATCAGTTAATGGCCTACTCTTCTTTCCAAGTTTCAATCAACATCTACTTAACGGGGCTGATCCGGTCAATTAGCCGCATCACCAGTTTGATTCCGGAACCAGTCTGGGCAGGCGTCTTCCTGCTCTTGTTATTTTTCATCGTCAATAAAGCGGTGGTGCAAATTATTAACTTAGTTAAAAAAACAAATGACCAGTAAAGAAAAACTGATTCTTACTATTGTCAGCGAAGTATTAATCACGGTGATTGTGGTGGCGGCAATCTATAAGAGGCCAACCGAACCAAAACCAGCGACGGCAGGAGTGCAGACAGCTAGAGTAATACCGACAAATGCGCCGATGCAGGCGCAAGCGGCCTCGATGGATGATCATCATGGCGCGCCTCAACCGGCGGAGACGACCGTTTTTGACAGCCTTTTGGGAAAACCGGCGCCTGATTTTACCCTGGAAAGCTATGACGGAAAAAAGATAAGCCTCTCGTCACTGCGCGGAAAAAAAGTGGTTTTGTTTTTCAACGAGGGCCTGATGTGCTACCCCGCTTGCTGGAACCAAATTGCCGCCTTTTCAAAAGATAGCGAGTTGCTCCAAAGGGCAGTGGTCCTAAATATTAACGTCGATCCTAAGAAAGACTGGGCGCAGGCGATTGCCAAAATGCCGGAACTGGCGGGTGCGACCGTGCTTCTGGACGGTGACCGAAAGGTGACCGGCACTTACGGCGTGTTGACGACCGCCTCCTCGATGCATCGGGGTCAGTATCCGGGTCATTCCTTCGTCGTCATCGACCGCGACGGGGTGGTCAGATTTGCCTGGGATGACCCGCAGATGGCGGTCAGAAACAAGGAGATACTGGCGGAGGTGGATAAGATTTAGTTAAATGGTATAAGAAAGGGGGTGATTATTGATGAAGCATGATCCAATGACAACCGCTAACGCGGCAGCGACGACCGTGGCGGTGATTTATGTGGCCTGCAGGGTTTTGATCGGACTATTCCCCGACCTTTCGTTCGTGGTGGCGCAATCCTGGTTTCACGGTATCCAATTAACGAAAATGAATACTTGGAACTTGACGATGCCCTCGTTCTTTTTGGGGCTGATTACGGCCACGATTGGGGCCTGGTTGGTCGGCTGGTGTTTTGCCCATTGCTACAACATGTATTTAAAAAAGAAGTAGTAGAGTGGCGATAAAAAATTATGCTCTATAACTATGCCTACTTAATTGGCAGCTTGGTTTTGTTGGTCGTCTGGGCCAGGCTTTTTATGGCCAGGCCGATGATGAGAAAGAAAATGTTTTTGGTGAGCAGTCTGACCGCGCCATTGGGATTGACGGAGCCTTTTTTCATACCGCGCTACTGGGAGCCGCTGACTATTTTTGATTTGGCCGGAAGGTACCGCATCGATCTCGAGTCAATTATCTTTGCTTTCGCGGTAGGCGGAATTGCCGCGGTGACATATGAGTTTATTTCTGGTGCCCGCGAAAAAAGACTGGCCCATCGGGTCCAGCATCAAGCCCGGCACCAGCTACATACCCTGGCGGTTCTTTCGCCAATCGTCGTCTTCGCTTTCTTTTCTCTATTGACACCGCTTAATCCGATATACAGCGCGATCATCGGTTTGACTTTTGGTGCGCTGGCGACGGCCTGGTGCCGGCCGGATTTGACCGACTCGATCAAAAAAGGGGCGGTTATTTTCACTGGGCTGTATTTCGTAGTCTTTTTTGCAACATTTGTGGTTCTTTTTCCCAATTATGTCCAAATGTATTGGAATCTAAAAGAAATCTCCGGGGTCTTGATCTTTGGCGTGCCTTTGGAAGAACTTCTCTTTGCGGGGGCACTGGGGGCAATGTGGGGGAGTATTTACGAGCACCTGACCTGGCGAAAATTAGCTAGAATGAAATGATGAAGTATACCTGTCCAATGCACCCGGAAGTGAGGCTTGATGCGCCGGGGAAGTGTCCCAAGTGCGGGATGGAGTTAGTTATGGTTCACGGCGAGGCAAAGGTAAAAGAAGAAGAACCCATGGACCATACCGCCCACCATACCCAGATGGGCCATAACTTCAAGACGCTCTTTTTCCAAACTCTGCCTGTTACGGGGGTGATACTCCTTTTGTCGCCAAACATTCAACGCTGGTTTGGTTATTCTCTGGATTTTTCCGGAATAAATTTGGTGCTTTTTATCTTGGGTTCAGTCGTCGCTTTGTATGGCGGTAGACCGTTTTATAGCGCGGCCAGACTGGAAATTGCCGAGAGAAATTTCGGGATGATGACTTTGGTCAGCTTGGCGGTGCTGTCGGGCTACTTCTTTTCGGTGGCGGCGACTTTTCTTTTCGCCGGCGAATCGCTTTGGTGGGAAATATCTACCCTAGTATCCGCCTTTTTGTTTGGCCACTGGATGGAGATGCGGGCGGTAATGGGGACGACGGGGGCGCTGGCGGAACTGGCCAAACTGATTCCGCCAACAGCGAATAAACTAGTCGATGGCAAGACTGTGGAAGTGATGACTAGTGAGTTGGTCAAGGGAGACAAGGTGCTGGTCAGGCCGGGGGAAAAGATCCCGGTTGACGGCAAGGTGATCGAGGGCGAAAGCTCGGTCAATGAAGCGATGATCACCGGCGAGTCAAAACCGGTTTTCAAAAAAATCGGCGATGGGGTGGTCGGCGGGACGGTCAACAATGACGGCGCGCTAACTATCGAGATTACCAAGGTGGGAGCCGAAAGCGCCCTGTCTCAAATTATGAATCTGATTAAACAGGCGCAGACAACCAAACCTTCGGTTCAGCGATTGGCTGATAAAGCGGCCAATATCCTGACCTTGACGGCGATTACTGTTGGTAGCGGCACATTTTTATATTGGTCGTTTATCGATCCACAGGGAGCCGTTTTTGCGGCGACATTGGCAATCACGGTCATTGTCATCGCCTGCCCACACGCTTTGGGGCTGGCCATTCCCACGGTAACGACAATCACGACCCAAGTAGCGGCCAGAAGCGGCATCCTGATCAAAGACATCAAGGCGCTGGAAATTGCCCGCCGTCTCAACTGGGTGGTATTCGATAAAACCGGAACCTTAACCAAGGGCGAATTCGGAGTAGACAGAATAGTTGGTTCGAACTCTGACGGGGTTCTAAGGATCGCGGCGTCAATCGACACCTTATCACAACATTCAATCGCCAAGGCAGTCGTTATGGAGGCGGAGAAGAGAAAGATCAGTCTAGCTAAGGTTACCGCCTTTAATTCATTTCCGGGCCGCGGGGTGGAGGGAAAAGTCGATGGGGCAAATTATGTTTTGGGCAATGAGGCCTTGATGCGCGAAAAGAAGATTAAATTGGATGATTTAAAAAATCAAATCGCCGCCGAGGTTAACGAGGGCAAATCGTTTATCTGGGTGGCTAGTGAGAAAGAACTTTTGGGAGTGATTGTTCTTTCGGACGTTATCCGGGAGGAATCGCGCGAGGCGGTCGCGAAACTGCACCAGATGAAGATAAAAGTGGCGATGATCACCGGCGACAACGAGAGTATCGCCAAGTCGGTGGCTGGTGAACTGGCCATCGATACTTTCTTTGCCGACGTGAAGCCTGAAGACAAAGTCAATAAGATCAAAGAACTGCAAAAAGACGGCTCTATCGTAGCGATGGTGGGTGATGGCGTTAACGACGCGCCGGCGCTGACCCAATCAAACGTCGGAATTGCCATCGGCGCCGGGACTGACGTCGCGGTCGAGGCGGGCCAGATTGTGCTCATCAAAAATAATCCGCTCGATATCGTCAAGATCGTCGAACTATCACGAAAAACAAATACCAAGATGAAGCAAAATTTGGCCTGGGCGGCTGGCTATAACGTGGTCGCTATTCCGGTGGCGGCGGGGGTGCTCTATCAATATGGCATCCTGCTGCGCCCCGAGTGGGCGGCCCTGCTGATGAGCGCCTCGTCTTTGATTGTTGTCGTTAATGCCTTAACTTTGAAGCGGGCGAGGCTGATGGCTTAGTCTATTTTCTTCTGGCGTCTCCGGCAATTTTCCCTCCGCGGCGAGAAACTTTCTTATTCTGTTCGAACCCCTTTGGATGTTCGGTCTTGGTAATCTCAGTCGTCGAGGCCTCCCCAAGCATGGAAAATAATAACTCTAAGTCGGTCATGTGGTCGCGGAGATTTTGTCTCTCAAGGTCTTTAAGTTTCCTATGTTCCGATGGAGTTACGCCGAAAGCCGCCTCTGAAATCTCAGCGGTGAGGATGGCGTATTCTTTTTGTTCTTTGACTCCATGCTTGAGCCATTCATCGGTTAGATCTTCCCTGATCGCGATGGAGCGCATTCTTTTCTCGATCCAGCCGTCAGGATAACCTTTGGCTTTGTAAATGGCGCGAGTACGTTTTTGGGCTAATTCCGGATCTTCGATTTCCTGGACACGTTCGTAACCCACTTTTGCCAGCCAGCGTTTGAACGGCTCGGCCTTGGGCGAGGGGATGGATTGGATAATACGAAACAGACTTTCGGTATTGGCACAATCGGTCAAGCGCATCTTTCCATCCGGAGCCTTTAGTTTCAACCGTCCGATTTTTCCGGACACTTCAATATAGCCCTCATTCAAGAGCTTATTCTTCAAATCGCTCCAGTATTTTCTCGGTCTGTCGGTGCCAGTCAATGCCTCGACAACGTCGATTATGGAAAACCACCATTCGTTCCTAAATATGGCTCTGCGAATTTTCTTATTTCGGAAAACGGCAATCTTGGCCAACCCATCAATTTTATTGATCATACTTCCACTGTAAGCCAAAGAATACCCGAAGTCAACGGCACCTAGTTTAAGCTGGCGGAGATCTACGTTCGATTTCAATAATTAATTTCTTTTTGGTGGGAAAGCGGTTTTTGATATCCAGTAAGTACTTGTTTATCTGCTGGGGCGATGCCAACGCGGAGAGGTTGTCGATGTGTGTCCAAAAGCGAGGGTAATGATTCGATGTTTTGAACTTTTCCGCTTCGAAACTGGCGAGATGCCAATAAACTTTCTGGGCGGCGGTTTTGTCCAGAACTGCCAATTTCCTGGCATAGCCTTCTTTGTCGATAAAGGGCGAGTCGCTGTTTTTAACGATTAAATCGGCGACTTCGGTATATCTTTGAAGAAACATTAATATCCCCAGTGAAGATTCCGGAGTCCTATTCGCCAGCAAAAGTTTTTTGACAAAAGCATCCCACCGGCGCGGTTCGCTACCGGAAAGATATATTTCTTTGAGCCGCCTTAATTCATCCTTATCCACACTTTCTATCAATCTTTCTTCGAGCAATGTCGCCAGCTTTTGTTCGTCTTTACTCCGATTTAAGACATCAACTAAAAGATCGCTGACTTGGTGATGGTCCCGTCTCGGCCAACCTATCTCAATTGCCTTTTGGAAGTTATTTTTCTCCGAATAAAAAGTAATAAGCAGGAGCAGGATTTCGTCATCTTCTTGGCAGTATTTTGTGGCCGTCTTTTCAAAGCGACTGTCGCCAATTTGCTTCAGATACCGACACCAGTAAATTAGACATCTTTGCCAAATTTCCTGATTGGTTGTTTCGCACATTTCACCTAATTTTTCGGCAATCTTATTGGCTTTTTGTGTTTCGAAAAAGGCGCCGATGATTGAATCCGCAAAACTGAAACTGGAATCGTAATTTAGATAAGGCGTAAGTTTGGCGATAACAGTTTCCGGATCGGTCGTATTGGCACAAACCACGGCGTGACGATATAACTCATATTGAAGATCCTGATTGGTACCGTTGGAATCGTCGATATTCTCAAGCTCTTTGTCATACCACCGGGCTAGGTCGAGACAGCAAACCATTCCACTAAGACTAGTTTCGATTTGGGCAATTATCTCTTGTCCCTGACAAAAAATTTCGTCCTGAATATCAAAATAGTCATTCCATCG
>ERZ1292623.1850-Hain-H51-01um-R1-1850-length-19686-cov-5_pt1 | contig 19686 bp, 20 predicted proteins | sample MGYA00564398_ERZ1292623 | MGnify/ENA primary metagenome ERZ1292623 (study PRJEB36523, sample SAMEA6512633) | groundwater metagenome | collected 2019-01-07 | study: AquaDiva: Metagenomics assemblies of 32 groundwater samples | reverse complement strand
GCTGTTTTAGAGATACGCTTGCAGCAGCTTACTCATTTGGAAGCTGATAAATTTAAAGATGAAGAGAAGAAATTGAAAGAGCTGATTGTTGAGCTGCAGAAAATACTTGGTGATGAGCGCGAGATTTTGAAAGTTATTAAGAAAGAGATAAACGAAATAAAGAATAAATACGGCGACGACAGACGGACAAAGATTTTGAAGAATGTTGCCGAGATTACCGAACAGGATTTGATTGAGAAAAAGGATGTTGTTGTTATGCTTACTAATTCAGGATATATTAAGAGAGTTGATTTGAAGGCTTATAAAGAACAAAGGCGCGGGGGTGTTGGAGTTACTGGAACTGATTTGAAGGAAGAGGATTTTGTTACTAAATTGATTACTTGTTCAACCCATGATTATTTATTATTCTTTACTTCACGTGGGCGTTTGTATTGGTTGAAGGCGCACGACGTGCCTGCTGCTGAAAGACAAGGAAAAGGAAAAGCAATTATTAATTTGCTTAACCTGCGTGATGAAAATATTGCAAATGTAATGGCCGTTAAGAACTTCGAAAAGGACTATTTGATTTTTGTTACTAAGCTCGGAGTTGTCAAGAAATTGCCGTTGAAGGATTTGGCCAAGCCGCGTAGTACTGGAGTTAGAGTGATGAATTTGCCTGCTGATAATTCTGATGTTGTGATTAATGTTAAAGTTGTTACAGACAGGCAAGAAGTTTTATTGATCACCAAAAAAGGATTTGCTGTCAGGTTTAATTCTGATGAAGTCAGAAGTATGGGAAGAGCAAGTTATGGTGTAAATGGTGCTGACTTGCGCGGCAACGATGAGATTGTTTCTTTGGAAGTTTTGCCTTTGGATTTGAAGACAACAATTCTTACTGCTACTGAAAAAGGTTTTGGCAAGAGAAGTGATTTGGAAGAATACAGAAAGACTTCGCGCGGGGCAAAAGGGGTTACTAATTTAAAATTGAGCGACAAGACAGGAAATATTATTGGCTCTTTATCAGTTAATGATAAAGACTCTGTGATTTTGACGACGAAGAAGGGAATTGTTTTGAGAATTTCTATGAAAGATTTGAAAATTAAAGGCCGAGCAACTCAAGGAGTTCATGTTGTCAGATTGAAGGAAGGCGACAGAGTTGCTGATGTTGTGAAAGTTCCTAACGAAGAAGTTATTGAAGGTGTGAAGAGTGCTGACATGGAAGAATAAAGAATAGAAAAAATTATATAGATATACCTTAACTAGTTTTATGAAACTTATTTTGCTTGGCGGAAATAGTGTGCATAATAAAAAATGGATTGAAGCTGTTAGAGATGAATTAAAAAATTTATTTGATGAGTGTGTCGTTCATTATTATGAGCACTGGAAAACTAAAGGCGAAATAAATTGGAATATTGAAATTGAGAACCTTGTTAAAAATATCGGCGATTCTAATTGTATAATATTTGCAAAGTCTGCTGGAATTGGTGTTGCCCTCCAGGCGATTTATCAAAAAAAGATTAAGCCTAAAAAATGCATTTTTGTAGGGATTCCTTTGGAATGGGCAGAAATTTATGGCAACAATCTAAGCCCTTATTTTATTAATTATAAAGTACCTACAATGTTTATTCAGCAGACTAATGATCCTTATACAAGTTTTAATGATTTAAAATTATTCTTAAAGAAAAACAAAGTTGAAAATTGCAATTTAAAAGAATTTTCAGGTAACGATCATAATTATAATGATTTTGTTGAGATTAGAAAACTTGTCAAAGAGTTTTTATTAACATAACATATTATTCAATTTGTTAATTCTTTTTGATGTGGAGTTTTACATCGTCTAGGGACAAATTAAGGCTGTATTGTTATTGGAATGGCCTGTGAAATTTCATTTATTCCTGTTGAGTTGATTGTCACAAAAGCTGTGTAAAAGGTGAGACCGACGGCTTGTGAGACATTTGGTATTGTCATTGAGACTTGGGCTTGTCCATTTTGGTTTAGTGTGCCAATATTGTTTGTTAGGTTTAAAATGGATTGTGCTAGTGATGGAGTCAAGGATATTGTAAACAGGATATCAGGATTGAGAGGGACGTTTCTTCCATTTGGCAGGGTTATTCCTGGAGAGTTTCCAAGGGAAAGGCCCAAAGCATAATTTTCATTTGGCGCTTTTGGTGCAGTTATTTGGAATGCTATATTTGAGCCAGGTGAAGGGGTACCTTGTAGATTAATGCTTGGAGCTGATGAAAATTCGCCGTAGATGATTTGGCCAGGGTTTATTGTGCCGGAGACGCTTTTTTGATGAGCCAGGGCGTCATCTATTATTAAATTTATAGTCAAATCATAACTCGATGGCGTTTGCAGAGACGAACCGTTTATTGTATAATTAAATGTATCCACAATAGGAAGAGCCACATTGTAACCTGTTTGGCTTTCAAGGCACATCACGTCAGATATTGTTGTTCCACACGATGACGAGCATTTTTTATTTCCTGAAATAGGCAGGCCAATAATCCCTTGCGTTGTACTAATTATAAATCTGACAATAGGGTTTGCCAGCAATCTTAAAGATATTCGATAATCATGGCTTTGCTCTGTGATAAACTCATCCCACAAAGTTTCCGTATAGAAATTTGTTAAATTATAATTATTGTCATAATCTGACTTGTGCAATGGCAAGTAGATGCTCAAGCCGGTTGCGTTGGGGGCATGCTCTGAATTCGCCCAATTATTAACTACACTGTCATTCACTTTGTTTATCACATTTTGTGCAGCTAGATTTATGCTTGTGTTGTTTATTGTCTCTTTTATTAATTGCGCAAAATGTTTAATGTCTCTGTAGCCTTTTCTAGGATATGTAGCCAATATCACCGGATGCGGAAATTCCTGGCTCATGTTTTTGGCATTCTTAATTGCATCGCTATAATTAGCCGCGTTGATTATGAGGGCACCTGCTAGGGTGCTTACTGAATAAGTCAGCGCCTGTATTTTTGACAAGTCTATGGCAGAGAGCGTTTGTGTTCCATCCCATATTGGATTGCTATAGATATCTTTGAAAATATCAACAAAATTGCTTGCATATTTTGAATCCGAGATAAAAGGCTCATTTGTGATATTTGACAGAACTTTATTATAATTTAAACTCGGAGAATCCATTGTTTCCTCGCTTGCAACCATATAATTTCCATAGTCTTTCAGAAGATGGGCTATTTCCAACTGGCCCATTAGGCAGGCACTGAAGACATGAAGGTTAAAGACGTTGTTTACATTCACATGCGCTTCTTTCAATTCAGTATAATTGATCCGGTCTTCGGAAGAGTCGTCATCGATGCAGACTCCTCTCCATCCCATTCCGTGATCGTTAAGATCTATCAATGTTCTTTTTGATGGATATTTTTCCAATCCAAAAGCCATAAAGTCTTCAAGTGTTTTTCCATCACCTGTATTTCTCTCTCCTAAATCAAGTGCCAAAGTTTCTGCATTTTTTTTAATGTATCTTATTTTTGCCGACGCTCCAGAAGAGGATCCTGGGCGATCTGTTAATACAATTGCATTCACCAGATTTGTTGAGCCAACTTGCCTCATTTCAGAGCGGTCAGCTTCCTGAGCAGAGTCAAGATCATTGTCAGATGCTTGATAAAATAGATATGACCATTCTGCATGTGGGTTTTGCGGGGAACCGGTGTGTGCTGCGATGTCCGGATGTGACCCAGATGTGAAAGGAGGGAGAAGAGGCTGTACACTGAAGGAATTTGTATCCATGACTTGAGTGCACACAATTGAGGATGGTCCTAGTGTTCCTTCCCACACGGCCATGGCTTTCCCCTTATGAAGAGAGGCAATCTTTGGATAAAAGTTGAAACTACCGCAACCTCCATACATAGTGTTGGTGGATGTCCACGTGCCGTTAACTTTCAGAGAATAGAATATATTGTATATGTTGTTTGGAGAGGAGTATGGCGAGTAAAGAGCAATACCAATATCTTCTGGAGTAAATGCAATTGCAGGATCATTATAGTCAAGAGCCAGCATTTGGGTGCCTTGCCAAGAAGAGCTTCCAACAGACTTTGTTGATGTCCAGATTTTTTTAGTAGGTGCAAAAACACAAGGATCAGTTTCTTCGATTACAGACCATACTGCAGTTACATTTCCAAACTTATCTGAAGAAATACCTATGTTACTACGTACATCTACATTATAGGGGACGGAAGGTGGATTTGGATTGGGTTGACCATCTATTTCTGTTCCAGGAGCCCAGTAACTGCCATTCCAGTAACTGTGAAATATTTTAAAGTGAGAGATAGGAAAGGGTCCTCCTCCGCAATTTACAAAGGAAGAACTAGTTTCTTCTTGCCAAACAAGATATGCATCATGTATAGTGACGCCATTTACAATATTACTTCTAAATGTCATATCAATTGACATATAACTGTAAGGATAAGAACCACCAACACCACCAAATCCGGGAGTGAGAACATCTACAACTTGCAAAGCACTCCATCCAGAACTTGTTTTGTATTTTGAGAGAATTCTTGTTGATTCAGGAATGGAACCTATTTCAAGCCATGCAACCAAGACTGTATCATTTACATCAATTGCAATAACCGGAACGATATGGCTTACAGGAGTACTACTATAAACAATTTCTGGAGTACTCCAATTAGCTCCATTCCATTTAGAATAATATATGAACCCTGTGAAAGTAGTATAGTTGCTAGCATACCAAACTACTGCAGGGTATCCTGTTGACCTCTCAAAAGCAACTGACGGTGACGGTGAAAAAGCTGGGGAGACTGGTGATGGTATGGTTGCATACGGAACTCCTGTTGGAGTCCACCACGAATATGTCAAGGGAGAGTTTACAGGTTCTGGAATTTTTGGATTGTGACCATAGAAAGAGTAGTATATACTTGCTGGATATGAATCGCTATGGAACACAAGAGCAGCATCTATACTGCAGTTATTATTAGCACATTGAGCTTGGGCAGAAGCAAGATTTATAGATATTAAAATAAGAAAAAATACAAATCCAGTAATTAAAATATATTTTTTCATAATTATTAAATGCTATTTAATTTAATTTTTCTATTGCTTTTAAGAATACTTCTGTTGGGTCCATTTTTCTTAATTTTTCAAATTCTGCTTTTTCTTCGTCAGGAAGCTCATTTATTTTTTCTTCTAAATATTGAATAAAAGCTTTTTCTGGAGAAACTATTTCTTCTTCAATTTCTTCAGTTTCACTGATATCTTCTTTTTCATTATTTTGGGCAAATACAAAACCAGTCAATAAGAACAAAATAATTATTCCGATGATACTTGCAATAAAAATTAATTTTGCTCTTTTTTCCATGAAATATTTATGTTATTTATATATAAAAGCATTGTTGTATCGGAGATATAGAGAACTGCGTAGGTTATGCTACATTTTGTCCGCAGTTCTCTAATGGATATGTCAAGAATGTTTACAATTACATTCTTGAACACGCTCAAGAACAATGGTTCTTGACGACTGCTAAAAATAGGTCGTTTAAACAACGCAGTTATCCATATGTTTATTAATTAATTTAATTTTGCTTGTTTATGGTGGTTGATAATCTGATTATTATTTTATTAGCTATTGCTGGGGCTTTAGTTGTTGGGTATTTGATTGGGCATGCGATTGGGACTTTCCGACGGGAGCGGGCGTGGCGGACGGCTTTGCCGGAGCATCGTGCTGATGCAATTGCTAGATCTCGGGCTGTTTTGACAGGACAGTTTTCAGAACAGATTGCGCCTTATTTGCCAGGATTTTTATACAGCCCGACAGAATGCAAGTTTATTGGTAAGCCCGTTGATTTTGTAGTGTTTAACGGACTTGATGACAAGAATGTTAAGGAGATTGTTTTTGTTGAAGTGAAGAGCGGGAAGTCGCGATTGAGCGGAACTGAAAATTCTGTTAAAGATGCTGTGCTCAATGGAAAAGTTAAGTGGGCAGAGTATCGGGCGCCTGATTAAATAGGACTATGAATTTTTTACATTCCTAATTTTTATAAAGTATCAATTCTATTTGTTTATGATGCGCCAAAGAGGTAAAATATTATTTTTTTTGTTTATTATTTTAATTTTTATTACTATTGTAATTCTTTTTGTTAGGATTAAATTAAGTGGTCTAACTATTTCTTCTCCTGTCGGTACGACTACAACTTCTTGGGTGCAGACCTACATTATAAATAGCATCGCAACATTTACTACTAACACGCCCAGCTTGCAATTGCCCCCGGGAGCTACGCTTCCTGTTTATGCTATGGATGGGGCTAATGTAATGTGCTTTGATGTTACTGGCGATGGAGTTGAAGAACTATTATACGGAAATGGCGACAGATTTGGACTAATAAGCGGCTCTACGGGAAGTGAGTTTCTGTATGTGGACGGCTATGGCGGGATAAATAATCGGAAGCCTCAATTTCTAGTTATTAGAATTAATGATGACCCATCAAATCCAAATAAATATGTTGTAGTTAAACCGGGCGCTAATTGTGCAATAACAACTTGTCCTTCAGGATGTCAGACAACTTGCCCATTTTGGGAAGCACACCAAAACATTGACGTCGTTGCCTTAACTAACTTTAATGAGTATGCTGCGGGACAAAAAATATCTTCCATAGACTGGTTTAGCGGCGCTATACCAAGTTTGTTATCATTGACAACTAATGGTGATATTATTTTAGAACCGGGAACATCAATTAGAATAGTTGGCACTACCAGAGTATATGAATACATGGCCATGTTTGACTTGAGCCTTTCTGCCTCTGGAGTTATAAGCCTGACGCCTGTGGCGCAAATTGGCCTTCAAAGCTCCAACCCAAGCAATGGGGCTCCTACTTGTACTACGGCTTTTTTTGGCAACGGCGGATACCACACAAGAGTTTGTAGGCAGGATGCCTCTGGGGTATGCACCGGCGTTTACGATGATATATATATTAATAACGATGTGTGGAGAGTCAGCGGAAGCTCTTTTGTCCGTCTTGGAGGAATTGTTGACCATTATGGAGCGCAAGTTCCTGTTGCACAAGGAGGATTAATTACTTTAGACGCACATAACTGCGACCAGAGTAGCAACCACATGGACGCAAATATAATATGGAATGCAGGAACAGAACAGAATCCTAACTATTATGTTGCTTCCATGCTTGAAACAGCGGATAGAACTTTAATTAGTAGTTTTAGAATTAATCAAGCTGGAACTTTAACGTACACTCCGTTGGTTGCTACGATTGGAAGCGGAGCACAACAAATTTCACTTGGTTATATTGAAGGATACTCTGGGCCGGCTATTATTAATGGGCGTTATGTCTTTAATGCAATAAACGGGCAAATAGTTGCTGACGCGACTTTTGGAATTGGTACAGAATCTTCTATATGGCATACTAATCCATTAAACGCGGGGGGCTACGCAATTGGAGGGCAGTATGGGTTCCAGATACAATCAGGTATTCCTACATTAAGGCATGTAATGCCTACTGTTGTTTCTACAAACAGCCCTAATAGTGGAACAGATTTTTGGAGCTTTGCTTCGGCAAATGTTCCGCCAGGTAATGAAAACCTAAAGGCAATGACTACTCTAACGAACAGTGAACAAGGAGGAACTCGGGAACATTTTGGATTATGTTACGATTATGATATTTCTGCGAACACTATTTCTTTCAAAGCAATAAAAGCAGTCAGCCAGAAAGCAGCGGTTGCTTTCAAATCTATTGATGAGGCAACTTTTGTAATCGGAGTTACGCAAGCCCATAAAGACGCTGCGTTGAAATATGTTTTACAGCCGCAAGTATCTGGAAAAGATTCTGTTGATGGCCTTACAATAATCAGAGACTTAGCTAACCTTGGGCTTCCAGCTGTTTGTGGAAATGGAAATGCAGAACCAGGAGAGCAATGTGGCGAGCCTTCTCTTCCATTATGTGCTAGTGGATTTACCTGCTCAAATTGCCAATGTGTTTCTGCTTCTAATGTGCCTAATACACCTTTAAATTTGCAGGCAGTGATAAATTAAATAAATGTTTGTTCCTTGCTATAAGTTTAAAAAGCACGATTTTCGCATTTTTACATGAACTTTAAGGAACGATTTGAAGAAATGCTTGGGTGTGCTGGCTGTAGTTTAGTTAGGCCATCGGTTAGATTTACATCTTCCGCTTCAGTATCTGTTGCGGAAATGGATTTTTTTGATCCAATTTTGTCTGAACTCTTTGCACGCGATTTTACTTTTTCCGAAGAGCGCGAGCATGAAATTCATAGAACTATTTGGGAGTTGTTGGTTAATGCTCGTTTTGCTTGTCATGAATCCCCGCGAAAGTTTATCCAATTAGATAGTTATATTGGTGCGCGTGGTTTTGTTTCGCGTATTGCTGATGAAGGCAGAGGATTTAATTCTGAGAAAGTTATTGCTGAGCGGCGCGGACAGCTGCATTTGTATGACAGAACGCGAGTTGTTGCTAACGCTGTTGGCAGAGGAGAAGGTTGTAATGGGGGAGGAGTTGGAATGTATTCACTGCTGACTTTTGCTGACGATTTTCAATATAGCGAGAAAGGAAATGAAGTTGCTGTGAGATTTGATTTGGGAAAGTAGCTTTTGATTATAATTATCTTTAAATTGACATATTTATTTTTGGATTTATGTGGCGGGTTGCGACTTTGCGTAGAAGTTTTGAAAGGTCACCTTGTAAATCTTGTTTAGATGTTTGTGTGCAGACTTCTGTTTTTGAGTCGCGAGAAGAAAGCGCTAGGCCGATGAATGCTCCAGGAAATAATGATTCTCATAGAATAATTGGAGTTGTGAATTTTGAAGATGTTCGTCTTGCTGCTGAAATTATCAAGGATTTTACTTTAACTTATCCTGGAAATTTTGAGACTGGCGAAGATGCCACTGACAGATGTGTTTTTGCGAGTTATATACCTCAATATCATGATTTTTTGGTGCAGGCTTTTGCGAGGTATTTTTCTGGGAGAGTTCCAGATATTTGATGACGGGGTCTGAGATAGATTTATATTCTATTTTTGATTAGGAGAGTGTGGAATATGATACTTCTTTTAGCGATAATGAAATTATAGCTATTGATAGCTTAATTGATACATCTATAAAAAATAACCTTTTGGTAGATGAAGACGAACTAAGAAAATCTTTAGGTTTATGAATTTTTATTTGTTAAAAAACTGCAGCTTCTAAATCAATAAACCCACTCTTCACAAAAATCGCAGTTTTTTTCAGATGGGCAGGGCTTGAAGCCTTCTTGCCTTGCTTTAATAATTGCTCTTGCTGTTTGCACTAATTCTTTTTTTACTTCTTCTAAGGAAAATTGTATTTTTGCGCTGTGTATTTCTTTTGCTATGCCTTTGTTATCTATTTCAAATTCCAAAGGATGGTCTTTCTGGAGCATTTCTAAAACGAGCGTCTTTGGCATGCCGAACTTTTTTGCAGCTAGAGCATAAAGACCTAACTGCCAATTTCTATATTTTGGTTTTATTTCTGATTTTCCTGTTTTGTAATCAACGATTGTGACCTCACCTTCGTCGCTAATATCTATGCGGTCTGCATAGCCAGTGAATTTTATTCCGTCAATATTTGTTGTGAGCCATTGTTCTGTCATGGAGTTTTGGTTGTACTTTTCATTATTTCTTCCTACAAATGTTCTAATCATAGGAATCGCTTCTTCCAAGTTTGAATCCTTGAATTCTTCTGCTTGGATTATTTTTGCGCAGTCCTCAAATTCTTTTATTGTTTTTAGATTTTTTTTGACGCCTTCTTCTAATACCCTATGGATAAAATTGCCAAGAGTTATAGCCCCCCATGATTTAGGTGTTGGATCTGGCATGTTGTAGACATATTTGTACTCGTATCTTTTTTGGCACTCATCAAACTTTTGAAGTGCGCTTGGAGAGAAAGAAATTTCTTTTTGTTCTAATTCTGATGCTTCCTGCATTTCCGGTTTTGGCAGCTCTTTGTGCTCTTGATATGAATTTGAAGTATCTTTTACGAATATAATGTTTGGATTGTTTTGATAGTCTATTTCTTTCAGGAATTGGCTTGGCTCGTGCGCGCGCTTGCCGTATTCTTTTGCATAAGTTAGATACAGCCTTTTTTTAGCGCGCGTGAATCCTACATAGCAAAGGCGTCGCTCTTCTGCGAGCTGACTTTCATCATCGTTTGATTCTTCAATTGAAATTATGTTTTTGTTTTTTATTTCAATCGGGAATTTTTTCTGAGCCAGGCAGCTCATTATAACTGAAGTGTATTCAAGACCCTTTGTTGCGTGATTGGTCATTATTTTTATTCCTTCTTTTGATATTTCTGGGGCTTCTATTGAAATGCCTAATGCGTCAAGCAAATCTAAGTGGTACATGAACAAGCTTAATTCTGGTGATTCTGATTCGCTGAATTCTTTTGCAAACACATAGAATTTTTCAAGAGTGAGTATCTGCTCTTGTTCTTCTTTTGTGTCTGCGCTTTGGAATCCGAGAAGCTGATACAGTTTTGTTATTGTTTCAATGGTTGGAGATTTTAGTTCTGATACAGACTTTATTATTTTGCAGACTGCGTTTAGTTTTTTTCTCGCTTCATTTGAAATGTTTGAAAGGCCGCTATTTATTATTTCTTTTGTGAGGCATTCGTTTTCCTTTAGTTTTTGCAATTCTTTTGTACATTCGATCTCGTCTTTTTTGGAGAGCCCTGCAGAATGGAATAGTTCCCACCAGCAACTATCACCACCTTTAAGGCTGTTTTGGAATTTATTTATCAAAACAAGATATGCTCTAACTTTTTTTATGGCTGGGGTTTTGAGCAACGATTCTTTTGTTATTGTTGTGTATGGGATACTTTGATACGCAAGCTCTTTTTTTAACAAATTGGCTTGCTGGTGAGTTCTGAAAATAACGCAGATTTCTTTGAACGGAGTGCTTCTTTCTATTTCTTTTTTTATTAGTTCTATTGTTTTTCTGGCTTCTTCTTTTGCGTTGTTCAGCTCGTAGATTTCTATTGGGTCACCCTGCTCGTTGCGCACACTTTTCACTTCAAAGCATTCCTCTGGATTCGGATAATTATTTTTTATTAATTTATGAGAGACTGATAAAATTTTGTTTGTTGAGCGGTGGGACTTGTCTAATTTGAAAATATCATTGTTTGTTATGTTTAGCTCTTTTTTTATGAAATTAAAGTTGTCTTTGTATGCTCCGCGAAACCTGTAGATTGACTGGTTCAAGTCTCCGACGATCGTTATGTTTTTGTGTGGCGCGATTTTTGTTATTAATTCACACTGGAGCTTGTTTGTGTCTTGGAATTCATCTATAATTAAGTATTCATATTCTTCTGACACTTCAGGAAAATTCTTCAAAAGCTCTAGTGCTTTGATATTCAAGTCTGCATAGTCTAGGCCATTTTTTAGAGATTTTATTTTTTCATAAGATTTCCATGCCTGTACAAATTTACACTTTTTTATTTCATGCTCCAGAAATTCTTTTTTTTCCTGCAATTTTGCTTTTGTTGCTAAATCTATTTTTTTTAAATGCGCTGTATTTAATTGGAAGTTGATTTCGTCTAATTTTTTCAGTAGGTTCTCTAAATCTTTTAGACTATCGTTTATTTTTCTCTCTGTTTTTTCAATTGTTTTGCAGAGGTCTTTTAGGATGCTGATTTGCTCAATATAGGACGCGCAAAGAGTTGGATGTATTTTGAAATATTTGTGCATAAGTATTTTTCCATCGTCTGGCAATACTATTTTAAAATCCTGCTTTATGCCTATTTTTTCCCCGCGTTTTCGTAGCAGGTCTGCACAGAATGAATGGAATGTTCTGATTACCGGCTCTTCTTTGCCTGTTAGAAACGGAAACATTCTTTCTCTTATTGTATTTACTGCTTCGTTTGAGAAAGTAAGGCAAACTATTTTATTTGGTTGATATATTTTTTTTTGAATTAAATATTTTATTTTTTCAATGATGCTGTAGGTTTTTCCAGTGCCTGCGCCCGCTAGGACGACGCAAGGACCGGTTGTTTTTGTGAGGTACTCCATTAATTTATTTTATAACTTGGTTTTTATTATATTGCTTCTGCTTTTGCCGAGATTTCGCTAAATGCACTTGGATTCCTTTTTCTGATTATATGTGCTGCACCCGCGCGCATTGTTCCATAGTGTTTGTCTGCTTCATGAAAAGGAATTTTTAAGGCATGCGTGAATATATGTGAGTTTCCTATTGTTTGCTTGAAATGCTGGCTCGATACTAATTGAATAAGATCTCTCTCAATTCCTTTTGTTTCGCAAATTCTGGCTGTTTCTCTCCAATAAGATTCCTTTTGTCGTTCACTCCATTCTTTGAGGTCGTTTTCCCTTATTTCTTGAGCTATTTCAAAAACGTAGTCGTGTGACGTTGTTGCAGTCATTAGATGATTTCTCCATAGCCGATGAGGCGCCAGTGATTGTTTATGTTGCGCGCTATGCCTACTTTGCTGTTTTTCAGCGCGACAACTGGAATTTTAAGCGAGAGCTCTGCTTCGTTTTGAGATAGTTTTGTTATTGCGCCGACCGTAACCGAAGTATTTATTGAAAGCATTAATGTTTCGCTCATTTTTATTGGCTGAATTTGAGACATTGCGCCTGGAATTTCCTTGAATAGATTGTAGTGTATTTTTATTTTAGTTGTTATTTCTGGAAGCAAGCTTTCCTTTGAGACAATGCAACCTGAGAATGCATCGTTTTTACTGAGAGCCATGTCCAGTTCTGTTTCTATTGAGGCGCTACCGCCTGGAGTCAGCTTTTCTGTTTTTTGAGAGCCTTTGAATATTGAAGATATTTTAGTTTTAATTGTTTTGTATTTTATTTGGTTTGCTTCTTTTATCGCCAGGCCTGGTTTTATTTCAATCGTGTCTCCCAAGTTTAGCGCGCCGCTTTTTAGGGTGCCGCCTAGAACTGCGCCGTGAAGGTCTTTGGGTTTTGTGCCTGGCTTGTTAATGTCAAAACTTCTTGCCACAAAAAATATAGGTATGTTTTTTTCATCTTTTTCTTTGACCTTTATTTCGCAAATTGCTTCGTAAATTCTTTCTATGTTAATGTTTTGTTGGGCTGATACTGGGATTATTGGTGCATTTTCAGCTATAGTGTTTTTGAATTCTTTTCTGATATTCTCGTAATTAGCGAGTGCCTGTTCTTTTGTGACTAAATCAATTTTGTTCTGTACTATTAGTATGTTTTTTATATTTTTTGCCTGCAGAGCCATTAAATGCTCTCTTGTCTGAGGTTTTATTCCTTCGTTTGCAGCTACGACGAGGATTGCGGCGTCGACAATTGCTGCGCCCGACAGCATTGTTGCCATGAGCATTTCGTGGCCTGGCGCGTCAATGAAATAGACCTTTCTTTGTGGAGGGCCTTTGTTGTCAATATTATAGTCAGAATCTTTTGAGATTGTAATGTCTGCATAACCCAATTTTATTGTTATTCCTCTTTTCAACTCTTCGGAGTGCGTGTCGGTCCATTTTCGGCTTAGTTTGTACAGAAGAGTTGTCTTGCCATGATCTATGTGGCCTGCTATGATAACATTAAGGGAGTCTAGTTCTTGCATATAATTATGGAATTTATGGGTTTAAAAGCATTGTTGGTAGTTTAGAAATATTTAATAAGCAATTTTATAGCGTGATTTCATGAGCATTAACTATCATGCTACTTTGATGCGCGTATTTGAGGAGAGAGATACTTCTGGCGCGACAAGCTATGGATTTAGAGCAGAAATAAAGATAACTGCGCCTGAACCTTCTTCCGCTGGTGTGCTGTTTCATTACACCATGCGTTTTCCTATTACTAAAACTTGTTTTGGTGAATTGGGGAGAAAACTTCGTGATGCTGGCTGCCCAGTTCCAGTAGACGTAAATATTTCTTAGAGCTTATTAAATTATTTTATTGTGCTGGAGCTTGAGCTTCTGTGGGTTTTTCTTTTGGCTTGTTTTGGTCTGGGAATATTTCTTTTAACGGTTTTGCTCCGTGTTTTAGCACCGTGAGATTAATTTGAGATGTTTTTTCTGATAGCTGTTGGCCCCTTACTGATTTTCTTAGACGAAGACCTTTTGGACTTACGCGCTTTTTTTTGCCTTCTCTTCGTGGGCGCTTGTGCATTCCCCAGCCGTATGTGAGAATCAAGTGCTTAGTTTCTGTTCCCTGCAGGCCTGGTTTGTGGGGGAATCCTGAAACGTCACTTGCTCCGGTTATTTTTAATTCATAGCCTTCTAAATCTTCTGAAATTTCTTTGCCGTGAATTGTGTCTCCTAATTTTTTGCCGATGAGGGTTTCACTGGCACTTTCTATTTTCCAAGATTTGCCTTTGTCTGACATGTTTATTTTGAATGGCATGAAAGTATTTAGAAAATGAGTTTTAAAACTTAACTATTTATCTGGCTCTATTGAAAAAGTTGGAAATTTTGCAATTTTGATTTGCACCCCCCCACCCCCCCGAGGAGGTGATGCTACGCATTAAATTAATAGCAAATAAAAATTGAGATTTTCAACAGAGCCTATTTATCTGCTTAAGTATTTTCTTGCGTTTTCAGCTGTTATATGAGCAGAGCCGTATTGTAATTTTATTGTAATTCCATCGTCATCTGCTGTTATTGGATTTTCTGGAACTTTTTTTGATACTCCAAAATCTCTTAGCAATGCGTCGTATTCTTCTCTTTGCATTATTCCGTCTGGACCAGCCACTTTTTCGTATAACTTTCTGGCTAATTCTGTTCTTTCTCTTTTTGCTGTTTCTTCAGCGCGCCTTGCCCTTTCAATATTTCCAGATTCTTCTAAACCAACTATTGTAGCGCAAGCTATAAAAAATGCAATTCCTAATTTTTCTAAACGATCCATATTTTTTTGCTTTAATGATGCTTTTTAAATGTTAGCTTGCAATTAATCGTTAGACATTTAAACTTATGATTGCTTGTTTTTGTATGAATTCTGTTAAAAAGAGGGTGAGAAATATTGATGAGAAAATTAATGACAAGATAAAAGATGTTGGACGTATAACGAACGAGATAATTGATGATGTTGCACTGCCGAAGGACATGCTGAATGTGCCGACTTTTTTGAACGTCGCGCGGATTGTTTTGACGTTTATAATTTCTTACATGATTGTTGTTGACAGCGACATAGTTTTGATAGTTTCTGTTTTTATTGTTGCCGCGATAACTGACTGGTTTGACGGATATATTGCGCGCAAGTACAAAATTACAAACGATTTTGGGCGTAAGGCTGATATGTTTGCCGACAGATTCTTGTGGGTTGGTACTACTCTAACATTGATTTTTATTTTCGGAGTTAGAGGAAGACTTGAGCCAATTCACGGGCTACAGATTTTGCTTATTATGACGCGAGAGATAATTGCCGCGCCTTTTGCTTTGGCTGGGCTGTTTAGCGGCTCGGTTTTTCCACCAACAAGATATATTGCTAAACTTACCACTTTTATTCAAGGGTTTGCCCTTCCATCTTTAATGCTGAGTATATTTTATCCTGTTTGGATATATATTTCATTGCCTTTATCTTTGGTGATTGGATTTGCTGGAGCAATTTCTGGATTGCATTATATTCATGATTTGGAAATTATTAGGGAGCGGAAGAGTAGGAGTTAATTATTTTCCCCAATCAGATTTCTTTTTTCTTTTTATTTCTGCAATTTCTGCAAGGGCTTTTATTTCGCTTTGCGTAAGCAAATCTTTATTTTTTTTGAATTCTTTGAATTGTGATTCTGAAATCTGGCTGTAAAGATATTTTTTGTCTGATAATTGTCTTTCAAAGTTTACGCCTGAGAGAGATACTGCTATTTCCATTCCTTCTGTTGCTTCTTCTACTGAAGACTTGTCTGCCTGAAGAGCTTTTACTCTTGAAATTTGCTCGTCGGTTTCGTTTATTAAAGGGATGTTTTTTTGCAATGTGCCCGATATAATTCTTATGCCGAATATTGCCGGATTTGAGTTTCTAAATTGGTACTGGTGTAGAATTTCTAATTTACAGATTGTTGCTAGTTGCATTAATCTTTCTTTTTCTATTTTTGCATGGCGTTCTTTTTGCCATAATTGGAGATCTTCTATTAATTTGTAAACTACTTCGTTTGTTAGTATTTTCACGTTTTTTTGGATTTGCAAATCCGGTTCATGTTGGACGTTGAATCCTATGATTATTGCGTTTAAAGGATTCAGCTCAAGGTTTGCTTTTGCTGCGACGATGTCTGTTTTGCCGATAGGGCCAATGCCCGCTTTTACTATTTTAATGTTTGACTGTTTCAACAAAGTGGCTAGTGCTTCAAGACTTCCCAATGAATCTGCTTTTATTATTATTCCTTCTTTATCGGTTTGGACTGCGTTAAGGAATTCTTTCTTGAATTTTTCTGTCAGCTCTTTTAGGTTGTTGTCAATTTTTTGGAATGGCATTCCTGAAAGTATTCCTTCTTTGTTAGTTAATTGCAGACGTAGTCCTGTTGCTGCTTTTGCTTCTTTTGTTGATTTGAATTTTGTGCTTAACGGGAGAACTTCTTCAATCCCTCGTATTTTTGCAATAATTGGATTTCCTGCCAGAGTCGCGATTGCGAGGTCATCTCCTTCACGTAAGATACCGTCATAAATTATTGCTTCAACTGTTTCCATTGATTTCTCTTTTTTTATTTCTAATAATACTCCTTTAGTTTCGTTTGAAATTTTTAACCTGTCTATGAGGAATTTCTGAGAGAGGCCGCAGAGAACAAATAGCAATTCTGAAATTCCTTCTTTTGTTCTTGCTGAACACGGGACTATCGCTATTTTTTTTGTGAAGTCAGAGATATCATAAAATAATTCGCTGTCAAAACCTTGGCTTTGAAGGGATGCCTGAAATGTGCCTAAAGATATTTCAAATTCTTCTTTGGTGTGCTGTGCAAGATTTTCAATTGATTCTTTTATTGAAGATTTTTTGTGCCAGCCGGAGAGAGTATCTACTTTGTTTAATGCTATTACAAAAGGTGTTTTGTTTGATTTTAGGATTGAGATTACTTCTGCTGTTTGCGGCTTTATTCCGTCTTTTATATCTACAACTAGGATTGCTAAATCTGCCAGCGAACCACCGCGTTTTCTTAGGTTTGTGAAAGCTGCATGGCCGGGGGTGTCTATGAATAAAAATCCCGGGATTTTCAAATCTATTTTTGTTTTTTCAATCAAAGGGCAGATTTTTTTTATTTGTTCAAACGGATATTTTGTAAAGGAAATTTTTTGTGTTATTCCGCCGGCTTCATGCTCTTGAAGAGACGTGCCTCTGAATGCATCTAGTATGCTTGTTTTTCCATGGTCAACATGACCTGCGACGGTGATTATTGGTTGGCGTATCATATATTTTGGAGTTTAATGATGCTTTTAAAGGTTAACGATTTTGATAAATAATGAGATTTGCTTTTTTATTTCTTGGATTATCGGTGATTGTTATTACGATTTTATTAATTAATAATAATTTAGTTGTTCGTGATTTGGATAGTTTTGATTTTGATAGAACTTTGACTAGAGCTTTTTGTTCCGGGCGGACGTGCCAGGATTTTCTAGTGACTTGTTCTGGTTCTGAAGTTGTGGGACTTGTTCCTATTAGTGGGTTTGTGACTTTTGGAGAGGAGTGGGTTGATTTGAGAGAGGATAGGGAATTGTGTTGATATTTTTCAGTATAATAATATTTAAAATAAACTCTGAAATTATAATGATGATGAGAACAGAAGATATGAGTGAGGAAGCATACAAGAGAAAAAGATCAGCAGAATATCAAAATTCTATACTTAAACGCGGAAGGTTAGGGAAAAGCCCAACAAGGTTAATAAACGGCAGAGAAGCATATGCAGAATTGAGATATGAGGTGCTAAAAAATGGAACTTTTACCATAATCTGGGATTTATATACCTGCAATGAACGAACAGGACGTAGAGAACTTTTATTTGATGAAAGGCGCATAAAATTACCGCCAGAACAGAGGAGCAAACTTCTTGCTATTCTTCAGAAACTAGAAGATAAATTTGAATAGTGGCTTGCTTATAATCTAATTTTTAGTATATTAATGGAAATGTCACATTTCAGTTTCTTCGTAATTTGGCTTTGATGACGTTTTACCTGCTAGTGTTTTTTGCTGTTTTGCTTCCGGCTGTTTTTGCGGAGTTTCTGCTGTTTGAACAATGGCTTCGGCTAATTCTTTTTCGTCTATTGAATTTATCGCTGCTTTGAATGCTTTGAAATATTCGGCCGGAATTCGCGTGCCTGCCTTTGTGAAGCCGGTGTATCTTTCGGATTTTACGAATTCGCGGATTGTTATTCCTCTTTTGCCGCCGAAGTCATCTACTCTGATTATTATATCTGTGTCTTGATTTTTAGGTATCTTATCTATGTCTTTTTCCATATTTCTGTGAATAATAATGCTTATATAAAGTTATTTGTTGTTTTGTAAATGGGAATCAAGCCAAGACCGTGCGTTGCTGCTTTAGAATCTTTATTTGAGAAGCCTTATTCTGTTTCTGTAGAAGTTGACAAAATTGGAAGATTTGTTTATAGGGCGAGCGTTTCTGTTTTTGCTCATCGTCGGCTTTTAGTAGTACCTTTACCGCGGAAACTTGTTGGCAGGATATTTGTGGAATCTAAATATTTTCACTCAAATGGTCAGTCTTCTGTTTCTGATTATGCAAATGTTTATTGGCGCGATGCGGATTTTGCGCGAGAATATGCTGAGCGAGTTTACCGCACTTTAGCGGACAACGATGTGAAGTTGGAAGGGGCTTCAGCGCCACGTTAATAATTAATATTTATTTTAGCATGGCTCATTTAAAAATTGGCAAGATTGTCTTGAATAATTCATTGCTTTTATCGCCGATGGTTGATGTTACAGATTGTGCTTTTAGAATTTTGTGTCGCAAGCAAGGAGCTTCAATGGCCTATACTGAAATGATTTATGTCGATGCCATTTTGCATGAGAATGCCTCTACGAAAAAATTGATGGTTATTGGCGGCAATGGAGATAGGCCTTTAGGTTTGCAGGTTACTGGGAATAATGTTTCAGATTTTCTGAGATTGAGCAAGCTCGTGGCTTTGCATGATTATGAATTGATTGATACAGAAAATCGCAAATTTTCTGTCTCTCCAACATCTCATAGCAGATTTGATGTTGTAGATATAAATTGCGGGTGTCCTTCTTCTAGAATTGTTGGGAATGAAGCTGGAAGTTACTTGCTTAGGACTCCTGACAAAATTGCTGAGATGATTAGAGTTTTGAAAGATGCTGGTTTAGTTGTGACTGCAAAGATTCGTCTTGGTTTTACGAATAATAATGTTGTTGAGGTTTCTAAAAAAATTGAGAAAGCCGGCGCGGATTTGCTGACTGTTCATGCACGGACTGCTTCGCAGAAATCGAGCGAGCCGCCCGACTGGAAATGGATTTCTCGTGTTAAACGCGAGGTTGGAATTCCTGTTGTTGGGAATGGCGGCGTTGTAAATGGAAAAACAGCTTCGGAGATGCTGGAAATTGCTGATGGAGCGATGATTGCTTCAGCAGCTATTGGAAATCCTTTTATTTTTAGAGAGATTTTGAGGTACTTGAAGACAGGGAAAGAAAAAGAGATTACTCGGGTTGAGAGAATTTCTGCTTTTTCTGATTATTTGAAACTGGCTTCAAAATATGACGTCGTTGATATTTCACGGATTAAATTTTTGGGCGGGAATTTTTTGAG
>ERZ1292623.1848-Hain-H51-01um-R1-1848-length-19720-cov-8_pt1 | contig 19720 bp, 18 predicted proteins | sample MGYA00564398_ERZ1292623 | MGnify/ENA primary metagenome ERZ1292623 (study PRJEB36523, sample SAMEA6512633) | groundwater metagenome | collected 2019-01-07 | study: AquaDiva: Metagenomics assemblies of 32 groundwater samples | reverse complement strand
CCTCTATTAGCAAACAGGACAACAAAAGGATTGAATATAATGCCAATAAGATTGGCTATGATATTTAGAAAAAGAAGGAATATATATTTTAAGATAGATATAATCATTTCGCCTGCCGTGCTTTTATAGTTTGAATAAGATTGTTATCATCTCTTTCTATATCAAAAATCCACTCTTCTTTCTTATCTTGCTTCGGCATTACATTCTCAACCTTAACCTCTGGCACAGGCATATTCTGGATAGCATCTATAATCTCCTTGCTATTATCACCTTTTGCAAGCTGAGATATAAGGGCATAAATTGCTTCACAGAGTTTTGCTTCATTATCAACCTCTTCCTTCTCCACTTCCTCTTGGTAAGGTTTAAGGATATGAGGGGATAATTTCTTGTCTTTAACAAGCTGGATTATTTCCTGTTGAGTAACAGTTTTCATGCGCCACCTATCTGCTCTTCAATACTTTCCTTCTCTTTTTCGTATATCTTTTTCAGTTGCTTGATAGCCAGCTTATCTGCTTCCAACTCTGTTTTATCCTGCTTCTTCTGTAATTGTTTACTATTTTTAATTACTTTATCTCCATACTCTTTAGGTATTTTATGCTTTTTCAATACATCTTTCAAGGACTCCATATCGTTAAGACAATCCATCATTTCGGATATTGTATCAATATCTTCCTTATTGTCTTTCAATGCCTCTTTAGCAGGGACTTCTATGGTAATAATCCTGTCATTATGCACAGCTTTAGTTTTAACCATAATCTTATCAAGGTCTTTATCTACTTCTTCCGTCTCTTCCTCTTCTTCTTTTGGCTTTTCATTCATTGCTTCAATCTTTCGTGTCAATATCTCAATCTTTTCTTTCAACTCTACCATTACACTATCATCTTCTTTTGGCTTTACTTCTGGCTCTTCCTTAACCTCTTCTGCCTTCGGGTCTTCCTTAACTTCCTCTTTCTTTATAATTTGAGTAAGTTTAAGTAAAGCCCTATACATATCCGTAATCTTCATATCTGGATAATATGTCTTGTGCATATACTTATAAAACTCTCCAATCTTCATATCGGAGTATTCAGGGAAGTGGTCTTTAATTTTCTGTAGGTTCATTTCTTAACCTCTTTTTTGTATAGACCAAAAGGGTCTGAATTTCCTTCTTGTTCTACTACCATTACAGCTTTAGAAAAAAGGTCAATAGCTTGCTGTGATGTGGCTGGCAATTGCGTTGCTTGAGATAAATATTTCATGGCAAGTTTACTGGTATATACTTTAGACATAAAATAAGGTATGAATAAAGTTTTATACCCTCTATTTAATGGAGAGTCTAATATTTTATGAAGAGCTTCGCTTCCCATCATTATCTGACCTGTCTGTGAAGCATTTATTGAAAGTTGCTCTATCTTGTTAGCATTTTGTCCAAGTTTTATAAAATCTGCTAAATTTTGGTATTCTGTCGGGCTTAATAATTCCTTTATTGGGGCGTTGTATTTAACAAACTCTTTTGCAGAAGATACAGGCAGATAATTGCCATTGCCACCTACTTTTAATATTTTTTCTATTACTTGGCTTTTAAGCTCTGTTATCTTGTCTTGACCTAATAACTTTTTAGATGTCTTTATCAGTTCAGTGTTTTGAGGTTTGAATATAGTATTAACTATGTTTTCATTTGAAGAGCCTGATAGCGTTTCAAGAAAATCAATCGTTTTCATACCAGCTATCTTTTCATTTATGAATATTGCCTTATCTCCAATCTTTTTAAGCATTGTATGTTGTTCAGGAGACATTACCTGATTAAGAGTATCTTCGCCATATGAAGATAGTGTCTTGTTTAATTTTTTTCCATCAATAATGCCAGATGGTCCAGTAGCCCCACCGATAATTTTTTTAAAGAAACTCTTACGAATAGGCTCAAGACCACTTTCACCCAATGTATCTTTTACTTGTTTAATAAGGGTTACTTCACCTTTATTGATAATCCTATCAACTATGTCCTCAGTAGGCTTATTCATCACATTTAGTATGTCTTTATCGTATAGGTCGTGCATTGTTTTGGAAGCGTCCCTTGCTTGAGCTAATACTTCCTTTACTCCCTGTTTAATATTAACATCTTTATTTTTAAGAATAAGTTCAAACGAGTTATCTGTCGGAGTTGCGCCAAAATAAGGAGCCTTGATTGCGTCATATCCTTTAGAAATATTTGCTACTGCTTCTTTTATGGCTTTATTTGTTGCAGCCTCGTTCTTTGAATAAGCAGCGGTATATCTGAAATCATCATATAGAGATTGTCCTGTTCTTTTTATAGGGATACCAATTTCTTTTGAGATTTTGTTTCTGAAATTTTCATAAGCTCTATCGCTTGTTAAATCAAGAATTTTTAAATCTTGTGGCATTTCAGCCTGATATTCAAACTTACCTGGGAACTGACCTTTTTCTGTTAAATAAACGCCATCCCCGAAATAGTTTTGCTCATGGGGACTGCCTGCTTTAAGTGTAGAACCTTTTATTTTAGTTTCGCTATAATGATAAAGGCTTGGCTTTGTAGGCTCAACCTGTCCAAGTATTTCCGAAAAGGCAGTCATCTCATCATCTAATGCGCCAGATAATTTAGAGTAAATCCTTGACTCGTTTGTTTCTTTACCGCCGGTAGCTTTTAAAATTTCCCGTCTATTCTCAAGTAATTGCCCTCTTGTTTTGTCTATGCCGTCCCATGTCATACTGTTGGCTTTTTTGAGTTCGGCTGATAATGCTGGATTTTTATTTAAAATCTCATTAGATAATCCCAAGTTATTGTCTTTAGGTAAAAAGTCCTGTAAGGTTTTTATTATTTTAGAGTTTTGTTGGGCAGGGGCTTTAGATAGTTCTTCATCTAATAGTTCTTTAGCCATACTCTGTATATTGTTAGACAATGGCACAAGGTCTTTGCCTTTTTGTGGAAGTGTCTCTTTTACTTGATTATAAAGAGATGATATATTTTCATTGCGAGATTTTAAGTCTTTACTCATTGCAGATACAAATTGCTCACCACCTTCGGTTTTAGACAAAGAACCATATTTATTAAGAAAATCATCAGTCATGCTGGATAGTGCTTCATCTTTAGCATTTGTATATTTTGATAAAATAGCCCCTGCTTCTTTTTTTATGTTTTTGCCGAATTGCTCTACTGTCTGGTTATCCGCTCCTTTATTTATAAGTTCTTCTCTTACTTGCATCATCCTTGTAAGTTTCTCGGTATTTCTCTTTAGCAAAACATCACCGCTTAATGGTTTGTAACCCAAAACACTTTCAAGAATACCTAATGTTTTTGAATGGGATATATCAGCAGGAGTGGCAGGATAGTTAAACTTGTCTATCAGTTTGACAGCCCCTTCTTTAACTTGTTTGTAAACAGGAGAAAGTATTTTATTCCCTACCACAGTAGCAGCTTTACCAATAACCCCACCGCCAGCCATCATCTCTGCGCCTTCTTTTAAATCCCTTCCCTGATTAGCAAGTTCTTCACCAGCCGTTTCTTTAGAGATGTTACCTGTTAATTGTCTTATCCCTCTCTCTACACCTTTTACGGCAGTATATGCCACTGCCCCTAAAGCCGCACCGGCCGCAGGATTAGCTACCTTTGCAATATCACCAGCACCTAAAGCCACACCTTCGGCAATATCGCCAACAAAGCTACCTGCTTTAGATAAGAAGCTTTCTGGCTTAGTAACTGATATTTTATCAGACCGACTGGCTAAATATTCAGCAATCTCTTTGTCAGAGCCTTCTTTCCTTGCACCAGCTAAATCAAAGTTAGGTGTCTTGGAAGCAAGATATTCTACTATTTCCTTATCGCTTCCTTCTTTCCTTGCACTTGCTAAATCAAATGGCATATAACCTCACTTTACAAACTTATCAAATTTGTGTGGTTGTTCTGTTTGTGTGTTACTGCTTTCCAGTTTATTTAATAGTGTCTCAATCTTACGCCTATAATTGTCATTTCTATTGGGGTCAGAGAAATCAGGGTCGCCCAATGCAATTTTCTTCTCGGCTAAACTTGCCTCATCTATCATTGTTGAGATTATGCCCCATTTCATTTTTGCACTGTCTGTTGTATCCCCAAATGTCGGCATAAGTGCAGCGACACGCCGAATATCTCCTTCATTCAATGTGCCTCTTTCCCCAAATGTTCTACTTATGCCAGCCAAGAACCCTTCTCTTTCTTTTGTATATATACCAGCTTTAGATGCAGGGGAAAAAGATTTGCCCCATTCAATAATACCCTCTACTGTTGCCCCTGCTATTCCTTTTTGCGTTATCACACCTTGCGATAAATATTGCAAGGCAGCTACTGTTGCTCTTGCTTTATCTGCATGATTTATATTTTCAATCGTCTTATCATCTATTTGCACAGCCCCCATTTCTCGTGCTTGTTTTGGTGTTGTTCCATAGGGCAACGAAGACAGGTCTTTAGGATTTCTAAAATTCTTTAATTGAGCTGGTGTCATTCTAATATTGTCGTTAACATCTGATGTTGCTTGTGTCATTGCGCCAGCCTTCATTCCAGCCAATTCCTTTTCATATAATTCTACAGCTCTATTTACCTCTGCCATTTGCTTTTGGTTTAAGTTTGAATATCTAAGATTATATTTTTCAAAGGATAGCCTTTCTGCAAGATTGCCCATGTCTTGAGGCTTCACACCTTGCGTCTGTTCCTTTATCATCTCCCTCATTGCAGTAATATCACCACTTGCAGCTACTGTATCTGCTGTTTTCTGCTTTGGAGTAAGCGGTGTCGCCCTTTGATTAAGTAACCCATGCGCCGGTATGGTGGCGTTGAGTTCTGTCTTAACATTACCTAAATTATATTTGCTACCCAACAAACCCTGTGCAAATCGCTCTGGTAATTCAGGCACATCTAAAGTATCTGGCGGCATCAATTCGGTCCGCATATTTGCCATCTCATTTGTTTCGCCTGGTGAATATCTCTTTGATTGGTCGTTGTGTAGTTGTTTAGCATAAACCGTAGCTTCTTCGGCTGTCCTAAATTTACCAAGATGTTTTCCTGTTTTTTTGTAAAGGTTAATAGCTTCATTTTCTGATAATATCTTTCCATCATCGCTAACAGTAGGAATAAGGACTTCTTCCCCATCAATATTGACAGACATAGACCTAACAGTGCTAATACTGCCATCAGGGTTATGGACAATAGGTCTGTTAGATAAATCAATATTGCCCTTTTGGGGAATACTATAACTTGGCTGTTCTGGCGGTAAATCTGCTAACGTCAAAGGGCTTGCTGATAATTTCTGTTCTGGTATTTGAGTATATGTAGAAGGTTCTATACCATAAGCCGTCCTTAGAGAGCTTGACAAGCCTTGTTTCTCATCCTCTTTTAATTTACGCTCTGAGTTCTTTTCTGCAAACTTCATATTTAATTCTATATAGTGAAGTGGAACATTTGCCTTTGTCAGCCTCTTTAAGTTGCCAGGATTAGCATACCACTCTGGTTTCCCATCCATAGTTGCCTGCCCCATTTCTGCAAATAATGCGGTTTGTTCCATTAAGATATTAGGATTTATCTTCATTGTTTCATCAGCAAGTGATTGCAATAATGGAGAATTGTATTGTTTAGCCGCTTTACCTGTTGCGTTTGCAATCGCTACTCTCTTTTCTTCTGGGTCTGTAATCTGCTGTGTTGCAGCAGCTATCATGCTTGATAGTAATGTGGCCTTTTGTATCTCTTTTAATTCATCAATACCCTGCTGGTCTCTATCCTCTTTTGCCCATGCCCTGCCCTGTCCGTATGCAGACATTATGTTATTCCCTATTTGTGAACCTGCCAAAAGCCCTTGTGTTAAAGCTGCTCCTGACGATTGATAGCCCCCACCGTATTGGTTTCTATATGGCATTTTCTACCCCCGATAAGCTTTCATACTTTTTAATTTTATCCTTAAAATTCATCATTCTGCTGATATTGAAAACAGGCTTATTCTCTAAAAAACAAAATGTAGTATCTGGCTGGTCTGGATTGATACAATTATAACAGCACTCGTGATAATCATTGTTGAAGGTATAATCTTTAAATTCAGCATAGCCGCTTGCCTTATCATACCTTTTATCATTATATGGGATATTGTTTTTCTCCATATAATTCCATACATCCTTGTCTGTCCAGTCTTTCAGGGGATACACGAAATATGTAAGTCCTGCCGCCTTGTAGCTGCTATGCGGCTTTACATTTTCAAGTATAACATCTTTATCGCTATCTTTGTGTCCTATAAATGTTAAGTCCCATTTGTAGAAGAAATTATCTATTTTAGGCTTATTGAAAATATCCCGTAATGCGCATACATTAGAGTCTTCTTTCTGAACAATACCAGTTGGTAGATATAGATGAGAACCTAACCCTAATGAATATAGATTGACAAGCTCGGTTACTCCGTTATTGTGCATAACCTCCATTGATGTAGGTGGATATTCATAAACAGTTAAATCCCAGTCATGTATCATACTATTTGCAAATATGTATTTTTTAGGATGAAACGCCTCCTTGAAAAACAAAACTGGAATATCCTTTTTAATAGTTCTTATCAAATGAAGCATTGCCATACTGTCTTTACCGAAACTACAAAGGACTATCGGCGTTTTAGAGGCTGATAATGCCTCATTTATAAGAGATAGAGTTTTATCAATATTCATAATGCGTATATCGCTACTCCTACGCCTATTGCCGATACAGCCGTCCCTGCCACTTGTATATTCTGCCCCCTTTTTTGCGACCTTAAATTAGCTTCATTTACATTAGCCCCAAACGCCTGTTCACGGATTGCCTGATATGGGGCTAATGCACTTTGTATGCCAGATATTAGCTTCATATCGGCATTATTCATACCTGCATAATTTTCTGCGCCTCGTGCATTTAAGTTAGACAGTAACCCCTCCCTTTGAGCGATAAGATTAGCACCTGACTGTAATCCGCCCCTGTTAATACCTTCCCTTAATATACCTTCATTCCTATTATAAATCTCATTAGCCTGATTGCCTATTGTAGAACCTGTTGCTGGCAGACTATTCTTATATGATAAAAGCCCTGTCTCCATCTGTGGGCTTCTGTATGTGCCAAGCAGTCTTTGTTTTTGTGCCTCTTTAAAATTTACTAAAAAAGGGTCTGCTATATCTTGTGATGGTATCCGTTCTACCTTACCATTAACATCATACCGCAAGCCCAATGCTTCAAGTGTAAAAGGCTTTAAGTCCTGCAGCCCTAACCTACTACGCCTTAATGCCTGCCCTTGTATTTCTGTTAATTCATTTTCTTGCGCTGTCGGTGCTGGTATGTCTATACCTGCCATGTCTATTCTCCTTTATTAACGAGGTGGTGCTGTCTCTCCGGAAGGCGCTCTCACGCTCCTATCAGGATAATTATAGTTACTTGGTTGATTGTAATACCCATAATATGCGCCTACTCCTTGCCCTACTGCACCAACTCCTGCGCCAATCAAGCCATAAGTTCCAGCCCTATTAGCTGAATTAACATATCCCTCATACATATTTCTCTTATTGTCTAACAACCCTTGGAATAGATGTGGTTGCTGCCCTACATTATAGGCATTGACCAAAGAATATGTAGGGCTGCCTACCCCTTCCATCAAGCCTAATCTTCGTTGCGTCATATCTGATATACTTGCCTGCCTTGTATTCAAGAGGTTAGAGGCTTCTTCTAATCTACCATGTCTTTCAGATTCCTTTGCCGCTTCTGATGTTAAGAAGAAATCACCCTGCTGTCTGACCCCTGGCGTAGATTGCCGCCAATCAGTTCCTAACCCTCTTGACATCTTTTCGTTTAACATTTCCTCTTGTTCTGTTAATGTCTTTTGAGTAGCTAAAGATACTGGTAGTTTACCTTCCTGAGCAAAGGTTAAATATTCTTTATATGCGTCCTCTAATTTCTTTTCTTCAAGTTGTTCTGGAGTTAATGCAGCAGGCGGTATTTTCTCAAGTTTGCCCTGTGCATTATACCTAAGTCCCATAGACTCAAGAATGAATGGTCTTAATTCCTCATCAAGGGCTTCTTGGTCTTTTAATGCCGCAGCCTGTTCTTTTTGGTATATTTGGGTAGGAGATAACCATTCGCCACTCGGCCCCCTAACTGCTTTAAACTGCTCAAAGTGTTCAGGTGAACGATGCTCTGGGGCTGTAGCTCCCATATATGACTGAAAAAGAAGGTCGTTTGTTTCACCTACTCTATTTAAAGATGGAATATATCCAAGCATACCACCCTCCTCTATCTTACTTCGTGTCCTTGCCACCATGTTCTTGTAGCAAGCCCACTTAATGTTGCATTACTACCTAAATTATGTGTTACATACACCTCAAAATAATCTGTTATAGTGTCAACATCAAGGTCAACATTAAATGGCAACGTTTGTATGCTGGCGGAGGCACTATATATAACATCTTCCTTGTATGACACTCCATTCTTATAAATATATATTAACATCTGTGGGCTGCCAAATGTAGTTGAATACAGATGCACTATTGAGTGATACCGACCTAACTTACCAGGTATCCACTTATCAGATGCAAAGGTTGAGCCTACATCCCACTCCTCTGTCGGCCATGTAACTTTTGTTGGTGTGGCAGTTACGATAGCCGTTTGGTCAACTCCGCCTTTATTAACAGAAAAGGAAATCAATGGCTGAATTGCTGCGCCACTTGCCCTGAAATATACCACCCTGAATAGTGTTGTAGTGTCTGCATAAACAAATGCCCAATCGTTTGCAGCTGTGCTTATATTTAAGCTTCCCTGTAAATTTAGGTTTGCGCCGTGTGTTAAGGTTAATGCGTCATCAAAGATAACCTTCTTCCATGCGCCTGCCTGCCCGGCAGTGCCGAAAGAAGTTATTGTATTTGTGTTTGTAATGTGGACAGTGTTGCCATCAACAGACCAGATATTAGTTGTAGCGGCTGATGCTATTGCTGCCCCTTCTCCTTCATTTATCGTATAATTTAAATTCGTCAAAACATATTTCAAATCATCTGCTGTTAATGCTCTTGCGGTATCCGTTCCGGTCAATGCCTCTGCATTAGTAGCTATTTCAATAATACCACTCACAGTAGTGGAGGCGGCGGCTACGGTTAATGGAGTTCCATCTTTTCTTGAATATTCTTTACAGAACCAGTTACCACTCCCTAACGATATAAATTCCCCTACATCATCGGCTACAGTTACAATATTCGCACCAGTCTTTAGGATAAGAGAGGTTGCATTATGTGTTAATGTCAATGCACCCATAAACCTGACTATTCTTTTTGTCCCTGCTGCCGCTGTGCCGAAACCAGTAATTGTAATTGAGCCTGTTACCTCAACGTATTCGCCAGTTGCTGCCCCTATATCCGTTGTAGTCGCAGAGGCTATGTCTGCGCCCTTACTTGCATTTTGCGCCCTTGTGCCTTTATAGGTTACGCCTCCTTGCACAAATACAAAGGTATCTGCACCTGCGGCATTGGTAACGGCAGTTAATTCACTTATCTTTTTTGTAGCCATAAATAATATCCTCCTATAACACCTGTGCGCCTAAATTCCTAAAATCCAATAATACTTGCGATAATAGATAATCACTGGTTGCACTATCATTAAATATCTCTATTTTTATTCTTTTCCCCTCTTCACCCAAATTTGTCATATCCTCTACCAAATCCACATTTATTGAAAATGTTAAATTCCATAACTGCTCTTCCTCTGTAACTAAGTAATAACCATCTTCTGTTAAAAGAAAATCCCCCGATTCGGTTACTAAGTTACTTTCTCCCACGATTAAGTGTCCATCCATCCATACTCTAACTGATAAGGTTGTATCAGCATAAGGTATAGCTACAATCCATAAATTATCCCAAATCTTTTTTATTCTTACATTATCCGCAGATACATAAGGAAGAATAAGCCCGCTATAAAAGGCGTTACTGTCATCAGTTAAGCCAGACTCTAACTCCCAGATAAAACCGTCATAATCACCAGTATAGATTGCATAAACTCCAGCCGATTTCTTAACGACTGCGGCACAGGAAGCGTCATACCCACAAGCATAAGTAACATTATCAAGTGGCACACCCCAAGCTGTCTCAACTGGCCTATCAATATATAAAGGTAAGCATATATCCACCTCGTTATTCGTTGAATTATTAGACACCATAAAAATTAACACTGCCCTTCTAATCGGGTCAAATATCATGTGGGATTTAGCAATCTGTGCTACTTTACAATTATCTTTAATCCATGTATCAATGAAAGATGGGCGTGCTATGGATGCAGCCTTATAATCTCCATAACTTTGCACAGCAGTTATAGAATAAATATCCATATCATCTGTCATGCAAATAACATCATTAGGTGTCTTACATATAAGCCGCCAATTAGACACGCCTCCATCAAATTGTGCAGAGGTATATCCCCAATCAGTAACGGTAAGAGAGTCATCGGTTAAAATGTAAGGCCGCCTTTTACTATACATTATAAGATTATCTCCAAAATCCACACCGCCTATTATGCCGCCATCGCCTGTAGACTCTTTAATGCTGATTTTTACAACACCTGTTACAAAATTATCACTGCCGTTTGCTGAAAGGTAAAAAGCTTCGGGCTGGTCTGCTGAACCAAAAGCGCACAATCTTTCAGAGTTCCCTTTACCATGCACAAGCAATTGTGTAGGCTGGTCTCCAGCACCCCAATCTGTTGCAGGATTGGTTAAGTTAGAAGTAGAAGCGGCAGCGCCATCCCAAGTCTGAATAGTATCTGTGCCATTGGTATAATAAAGAGTATTGTTAAAAATACAGAAACAACCTATTTTGTTTGCAGTAAGACCTGTTTTAATTGTAGTTGTGCTATTTTTATAAATCTTACCATCGCTTGTTGCAAATACTATAAATTGAGTTCCGTTGATAAGGGTAAAATCTATTATAGCCGTAATCTCAGGCACACCTGAAACAGCCGTGCCATTCACCTTTACTGTCCCTTTTCTTCGCCTTTTACCCCCCTGATGAAAGTTTATATTCTTACCTCCAATAATACTTGTAGGCGGAATAATATCCGTGTTAGGATTGGCAGTGAAACCGCCCTGACTTATATCAATTCTGTATGTTTCCCCTGTATAGCCCATTAAGCATAATCTCCTATTACACAATTAAGATTGGAAATATTATTTCCATATCGTTCTTGAGCGGACAATACTGACAACATACTATAATAAACTCCCATTTCTCTATCTGCCCTGCCATCTTGCATCTTTTGCAATCCCTTTGCGTATACTCCTTGAGTAAATATATTCCGCCATCTTTTATAAAGTGTCGCCATTAAAGTCCCTGCAAGGTCTAACTCTGTTAAATCCACATAATATGTAAGTCTACACACCATCACATGTCCGTCTGATTGATATGGTATTGGATATAATTCATACTCGCCATCGTCTGCATCACCTACTGGGAAATAATGTGTAGGTATACCCCTTGTTGTCATATTACCTGTTTTTCTTAATACCCATATTGGCTTTTGCGTTAGCGGCCATGTAGTATCTATAATCGTATAACCACTGCCACTTGCCGGCGCAACCCATGCCGGCGCAACATCTGCAACTTTTGTTGTAGAATTGTAAGCTGTAACTCTTGAAATACTATTTTGGCCTGTCCCTGATGTTATTGCTATTTCAGAACCCACAATATCAGTTGCAGTTTCACCGGCTGCAAGAGTTATAGATGATGTTGTCCCTGCCTGTGCCGTGCCTCTTTTATTGCCATCTAATATTTCTAAAGTCAAATCGTGAGAGAAATCAGTCGGCATGGAGTATCTTGACTGTCCATTTGTCAGTATGCGGACAACAGAGGTTTGAAGGAAGTTAAGGTCTTTAATCTTCAACCAAATATCGTTTTTTACTTCTTCCATCCACTCATCTTGCGCCGTTGCAAGCTGGGCAGCAGTAGGTGAAGTAACCCCTGTTTTTTTTAAGGCTTCAGTTGTTATAGATACCAAGGTAGGAGAAACGGGGGCAGCCATTATGGAAACCTCCTAACTATCTTTTTACAGTGTGCTAAAAAATCATTAACTTTTAAATCTCGTTTCATCCAGGCCATTGCTTTCTCCTCATACTTGAAGCATTATTGCTTCTTTGTCTGGTATGTTTTTATATGTCTCTGTCCATCTGTGATATTGAGTTGTAATGTCAAACTTATCCTTAACTGTTTGCTTAGCGTTTTTTGCAAACTCAACCCTTTTGTCGGGATTATCTATCAAGTAAGATATGCCATCTATCCATGCGTCCTTATCGTTATCTTCTATAAACACCCCATTATCTTCTTTTGCATATTCTTTATACGGTGAAACAAGGGATGTTACACAAGGCACATCCATAGAGGACATTTCAACCCACTTGATATTACTCTTACATTTATTAAATACAGTATCCTCTAAAGGTATAAGGGCAATATCAGGATTAAGGATAGCTGCCTTATAAGGGTAAGCATGAGGGTCTATCCAGCCGTGATGCTCTAATCTATCAGAAGGAAGATTTTTCAAAGCTGCTTGGAAATGCGCCCCAAAGGTTACGAACTTAACATTTTTATATTTATCCATTATAGCTTTAAGAACTTCGGGTAATAGCATCAAGTCGCCGTAATGACTATCACCACCAGTCCAGAATAATCTTATTTCGTCAGTCTCTCTTTTTAGAGGCAATTTCTGCCATAAAGACATATCAACACAGTTTGGCAAGGCAACAACATTAGGGTTATACTCCCTATATGCTTCTGCTAAAATATCTGTCGTTACTGTTACGAGGTCTGCCTGCCCAAGTGCTTTCTTAATGCCTTCAATCTTTTGTTTATTCTCTTTGATATTTATATTCTTTCCATCTACCCACAAATCCACAATATTGCCGTCAGGAAACTTATATTGCACTTCCTCTGTCCCAAACTCTTTATATGCGCTGGTAAGCGGCATAACATTAAACATATTATCGTCATAGTCTATAACAAGCTTTTTACCTTCATTTTGAAGTTTTTTAATTACATTCAGCATAGACTCGTGAAATAGGCGGGGCATAACAAAAATATCAGCCTTTAAACATTCAATATTGTCTAAGATACTATCTCCTTTATTGACACGATACACAGCAGCATCGCCCGACTTCTTTACTGCCAAGAGTGGATTATCAAGGCGGTATAGACCGCAAGCACCGTGGTCGCCAATGAAATATGTAAGCTTCTGTTTACTCATGCGAATTGTGGCATAACTGCAATTACCTTTTTCACCCTGCTAACACTTCCATTTTTAATAAACTTTTCTATAACAATCCAGTCTGAAATATAAGACGAATTGTCCCACCCAAACTCTTTAAGTTTAGTTGTTTTAAATAAACAACAACTACCTGTTATTTTACCTAATTCTATCTTACTGCCAAGTATTTCAGGGGCAACTGTATAATCCCTATGGACAGCAATAACAAACCCGATAACAATATCGGCGTTCTCTGAACCCTTTACTAATTCATCTATAGCCCACGGAGTTAGGCAATCATCATCGCCAATAAGATAGATATACTCACCAGTCAAAGGCAATTCCTCTATTGCCCACTTAATTGCATTATGCCCAGCGTTACCATGATGTCCTTCTGGCACATCTATTTTTTTTAGCCTGTAATCTTCTCTATGTATAGCCAAATCTCTCTCTGTATCATTCAATAACCATAGCTTAATATTCTGATAACTTTGATTTAATACTGCATCTATCTGATATTTTAAGCCAGCAATCCTTTTATTGTTTGTAGGTAATATTATATCTACAAGGCCGGACATTAAAACCTCCCTGTGCAAGCCTTAAACCTATCACCTATGCCATCGCCGTTTCTTTTTACCCAGTCTAAAGCCAAGTCAGGGTCTTGATTAAATTCAGGATGGACAGCAAAAACCCAAGCAGGGATAACTGCAACCTTCCTAAAATGTCTCTTGTCAGTAAAGCCATTATCAGAATACATCCTATTAACATAAGCATCCTGCATAGCTTCATCCAGTGTTCCAGTATGCGTAAAGGTTATCTTATCGCCTTTATGTTTAATCTCTACAATCACATTGTCTTTTACTACACCACGCTTAAATATCATAAACCTCCTATTAGATAGCAGGGAAGCGTCCTTCCCTGCATCCCTTATGCCTTTAACTTATGATGTTGTCAGTTCTGTTATAATGCCAGAGCCAGCTTCCGCCCTTGATTCAAGGGTAAGCTCTGCTTCACATCCCCAGAATTGAGCAAAGCCAGTATAAGGCAGGTTCTTCCATTTAAGCTGCCTAAGCCATGCCTTCTTCCAGAGCTTCATGTCGCCAAGTATAATAATCTTACCTGCGGCATCGGACTCCATAATATGATGTATTCTTAATGCAACTGTGCCAAAAGAAGACTCATATATGGAAACATTATTGATAAGTTTCTTTTCGTCTGCATTTACATTCTTGACATTAGTGGTAAACGCATCTATTTTACCCTTCTGAAATGCACCCATCAGGCAGTTAGAAGGTTTGCCTCCTGCCTTCCATATCAGCTTTAAGGCTCGGTTGAACACATCCTCTGTAAGAGGTTCGTTAGAACCAGAAGAGGTAGCTGTGCCAGTCATAACATTGGTTGTTAGCCAGCCAAGCACCCCTTTCAGTTCTCTTGCCGTGCCTACTGCACCTGTAACAGAACTTGCATTGATAAGAAGCGCATACTCAATATCATTAGCAAGTTCTTTTAGTTTATTGGTTTTCTGATAGGCGACTTCAGACGCCCTGCCAGCCTTTTCAACTAATTCTTCTGTCTCTGTAATAGCAAAGTATTTGCCAAGTATCTGGCATTGGTTGCTACTGCGGACAGGGGCAACAATGGCAGTTGCAGATACTTGATTACCTTCTATCTGCGCATTCGCAGCAGGGGCAGCTAATGCATCAAGCATCCATTCATGGGTTCTTTGGGTTGCTCTTGAATTTCCAATATTAGACTGAAACCAAGTAGACACTGGGTCAATGTTTTCAATAACATCAATTAAATCTTCTTTTACCCCAGTTGTATCATATTGCGTATATGTATTAGATAAAACAGCCATAGTTTATTTCTCCTTTTATTGTCTGGAGACTATCCATACTGCATCATATAGTTTGTCCAGTCTCCTGTTTTTTTTGCTTTATTAAATTCTTTTGTTTTATCGTTCCCTGCAGTATTGGCATTAGAGGGACTTGCACTTGACTCAATCGTAACAATATTTTGTTTTGCAATAGCAGGTGTAACGTTCTCTTTCCGGACAAGTTCGTTAAGTTTTATTTTCCTATAGAGGTATTCAAACCCACCAGGGTTATCATATTCAGCCATCCTTTCGGGAGGCATAGCCAGCATTATCTTTTCTATTTCAGGAAGTTTCTGCTTGAAATCAGTCAGACCTTCCTTTTTTAGCTCGCTGTCTATAGAAGTCATAACCTTTTCATAACGAACTGGAGCTAACTCTGCTGCAATTATCTTTTCATTTTCTCTCATCTGCTTTATTTCATCGCTTAATGAAAGAATTTGTTGGGATAATTTTTCCGTGTGTGGCTTTACTAATTCATTGTAAAGCCCATCTTCTTCTTTCGGCGTTTCGGTTGCAGGTTTAGCCATTGCCTGTTCTTTAATCCGCTTTTCCTCTGCTGCAAGCCTTTGTCCTTTTTGAGTTAAATACCTATCAGTCTGATACCCTCTTAATACATCTTTTACAGGAACATCCAACTCAACACCATCCACTTTAGCTTTGATAATAGCATCCCCAAATTCTTGAATATCAAGGTATTTAGGCAGTGGCGGTATTTCTGTTTTCACTCCTGCATCAACTTCCTTTTTAGGTTCTATATCTACCTTCCCATCGGGATTAGTAGCCTGAACCAATTCAGGAAATAATATTGCAGTTGTGCCTTTCTCTTGACTCGCTGTCTGGACAGTAGAGTCTATTTGTGTTGCTGCTTCCATTTTTTATTCCTCCTTCTCGCCCGCCTTATTGGCAGGTAGAGACTTATTCTGCTACATTTATTTCTTCTAACTCTTTCAGTTGTCTCTCTGCTAACAACCCTTGATTGATTTTAATTTCTATCTCACGCCTGATAGCATCTATTATCTTTGACATCATCTGTGCTTCAATAACTTGGATAGTATCGCTTGCGTCTACCTTCTTAAATGTTTCAAATGCGCTTACCTGTAAAGGGACAAGGACATATTCTTCCAGTGTTTTATAATCTTGCCTGATAATTATCTCTTTGAGTTTTAACCCTATATTTATCTTTTCCCTTAAAACTAACACATCATCTGTTAGTTCGTAACTTTTAGAGAATAACTTTTTTAAATTCTCAAACACTAATAGCCTCCTGGATTTTGGCTTAACATATCCGCACCCATCTGGTCTGGCAATGTAGGCTGGCTTGCAGTTCCTTTTTCACCTGCCGAGTCTGGTGGCATTGGCTGACCAGTAGACATCATCTGTGTCTGTAAAGTGGGTAGTGCGCCCACCATATACCCCTCAACATCCTTCTCCCCAACGATAGTAAGCATCTTATGATACATCTTCATCGTATTGACAAAATGAACTTCGGCAGGATTAACAACTCCTAATTGCAACAGACCGGCTGTGGCTTGATTAGCCTGAACTCCCCTATCAAATAACATCATCCATTTATTTATCTGGGCTTGTTTGTTTATACCTATATTTACATACAAGTCAAAATCACCCTGAATAATCTTGCTTGAGGGAATATTATCTTTTGGTAACTGCCAGCCAAGAACTCTACCTGTAACCATTGAAATAAATTCGTCATTCTCATATTCCTGTTCAAGCTGGAGTAACATCCGGAAAGCAGGTAAAAAGAGCGTTTCTGATAAATTTCTAATTATCTGTGTTATTTTTTTATTAGCATTAGATATGTGAGCTGTTACCCCTGTTGCTGTTTGATTGCTTGAAGGCATACCAAGCAAGTCAGGAGGGATGCTTGTTACCTCATAAAAGTCCTGGTCTACCCTATTACTTTCCTGCATACTTGAATTAGTCGGGTCTGATACATCCATCTCTCTAATACTTGACGGAGATATATCATCACCCTGCACAATTCCACCAATACGCCTGTTAACCAAACTTATTAAATCTATATTAGCCCCACGATTAACCAATAGAGGCTTCCTTAATGCAAGAGCCACCGCCTCGCGCCTTTGATTTCTTATAGCGTTAGTCTCACGCTGTAAGCCTTCTGTGATTTCAGGCAAGTCCTTACCCATAAGCTTATGCGACTCTGGGAAAGCCTGCCCCATTACAATAGGAGACCTGTTATAATCTTCACCCTCTGTTTTGTAAGGCAGTGTGTTTTCCTTTACATCCCTAATTAACCTGTTAGCTGCGGACTCATCACCAGCAAGGATATAACTACAAGACTCCAATAGACCATCATTATTAACATCAATGAAGTCCCATATCTCGTATATGTAAACCTCATCTTGGTTTACAACCTCTACATCACTTGGCATTGTAAAAGGTGAACCACTATCCTTGTTCCTTTGGGTTTTTATTTCATCTGTTCCATCTATCGTCTGTGTAGGTTTTAAATCATCAAGGTTTTTATACCCACGCCTTTTCAGGTAATCTATATTTTTTCTCATTCTGTGGACTATTGGATATTTCCAATAATCCTTCCAAGTAGCCCTTCTATCAAAAAACACATCCTCGTAAGGAAGGCAGTCTATACACGGATGGTAAGACTCTATTACTTCTTTCTCTTGAAATTCCTGTGGCGGTATTGTTCCACGTAGAACATCTTCGGGATTATATGGGGCAGGGACAGGGACTTGTATCTTTTTTGTTTTGATATTCGGGTAAACCTTAAATATACCTATCTTGTTTTTAAGAGCATCAAGGCAGGCTTCGTATGCCTCTTGATAAAAATTTATTGGGTGTCCATTCAATAGGTAGCACAAAAGAGCTTTTACAATCTCTATTGTTTCAGAAGGTATATTCTTCCATGACGCAACTTCTAAAATCTCATCGGGGTATGAGAAATACATATCCATAATATCAACCAATACCCTTTGAACATGGGAATATATTTTGGGAATAAACAAACGGCCTTGCCCAAGCAGGACATCAGATTGGTTTTTATCCCCTTGTTTCTTTGTGAACTTACTATCGTATAAATCGTTAGAGTCTTTCCATCTCTGGACGATATGCTCGGACATCCAGTTAGAGGAACTCTTAAAAATAGATTGCCCTCTGTTTTGAAGGTATTCTTCTGTAAGTTCTTGTTTTTTTTCTTCCATAAAATAAAAAAGGCTGAAAGGGATTTCTCCCTAACAGCCTTGATTGTTTCAATAGCTATTTATTTAGTTTGCGGCTACCTTACTTACTCTTCTATTTTTTAAGTTTTTTGATTAAATCCTCAACATCCACCCCAGCGTTTCTTTCTACTATTAACATCTTGCCAGTAGTTTCCTTAACCGATATTTCTATCTTCCTGTTTACAATTTTCCCAGCTTCGTAAGTTTCTGTAATCTTACCATAAAATCCTTTTTCTTTATTGTTTTGCAAGTATAATACTATCTCTTCAATTTTTGTCAAGCCTTTTTCTTTTACCAACACACTGCCTCGTCATACATTTCGGGTTGTGGAATGTAAATCTTCTCTTCGTAATGATGTATAGGAAACTGGAAAATGTATCGCATGGCAGCGTGTAGATGATGCCGTCCCTCGTTAATTCTATCTTTTTCGCCGTGTTTATCCTCATTATTGTAAGTATCTCTTTCTAATGTCCTAAAGGATTTAATCAATTCTCTATTATCAGGTCTATCTACAACAAAAAGGGTTTTATCTTTGAGTCTTCTCTTTATAACATCTATCCCAGCCTTGATACTTCCGTCAAACTTAACAGAAGGCCGCAATGCTGGTATCCCCTTATACTTAACTACCCATGCCGCATTATTATCAGACCTTTGCTGATAAGAAGGCGACTGTATCTCTTTAAAAATATTTCTTCCGCCAAAAGCTATAATAGAAGAGTCAGACGATTTATCTGCAACAGACCACCCCACCCGATAGCCACTATCATTTACAATATCCCAAAAGTCTTTTTTAAGTTCTTCTGTATCTGCCTGTCTGAAATAACACCTATCAATATAAACATTATTCTCTCTATCAATAATGGCAAACACCATCGCTGTTGCAGTTACAGCATGAGGGTCTAACCCCACAATACAAAGATAATCCTTTTTCTTTAAAGCAGGTAAGTCCTCAAAGAACGGCTTGATGATATGCGTCTTGTAATCAAACAACCCGCCATATACAAGGCCGCTTAAACTTACAGCCTCACCTAAAAGACGCATCCTCATTTCATCATAAGAAGATACTTTCGCAAACTCATCCATAATTTTCATCAATGTATCTTTCTTTATATATGGATTTGTTACCGGTGTTAGTTTAAATAAAGACATAGACTTGTCTATTTTCTCATTATCTATAATACCGTTGTGGAATAAGTCCGTAGCCCACGTCAAACCCTCTGTAGGTGTCCATGCAATAGACACATCTAACTTATCGGAAGTTCCGAACCTCATTAAAGTTTCCTTCCACTTATCCCTGTCAGGCTCTTCGTCAAATTTAGCCCAGTCAAGCTCGCTGCCTTGTGTGCTTTTAACAGCCTGCTCATTAGTAAGAAATTCCACAGTTGCGCAAACTTTATT
>ERZ1292623.1845-Hain-H51-01um-R1-1845-length-19734-cov-6_pt1 | contig 19734 bp, 18 predicted proteins | sample MGYA00564398_ERZ1292623 | MGnify/ENA primary metagenome ERZ1292623 (study PRJEB36523, sample SAMEA6512633) | groundwater metagenome | collected 2019-01-07 | study: AquaDiva: Metagenomics assemblies of 32 groundwater samples | reverse complement strand
TCGGGAACCCTGGAAATCGCCTCCTCCACCTCGCTGGCGACGAGGAGCGGGACGTGCTCACGATCACGCAAGGACTGTTCGCGCGGCTGGAAGCGGCCGTGCGCGCGCGCCCCGAGCAGTACTTCTGGCTGCACCGCCGCTTCCGCCCGCTCCACCCGCCGCCCCCGACGACAGGAAACCCGTCCTGCCGCCGCCGGCTGCGCCGCCCGCGCCACCCGTTCCCAGGCTCCCATTTCCTCCGGCCCCGCCCTCGGCGCTGATCTTCCCCGTTCCCGTGATCGTGAGCTTGGTCGAGACGAAGATGCGGTAGCCCGCCGTCTTGAGCGTGATGCCGGTGTTGACCGTCAAATTCGCGTAGAACATGTCGCGCGCGAGCGTCGTGTCGGCACTGATCGTCACGGTCCCGTCCGACCCGTCGCCGTAGAAGTCCTCGCCCCCGGCCGCCGCAGCGGAGCGGATGATGAGTTTCCTCGGCGGCCCGGCCACTTGGCGAATCGTTACCGCGCCAGAGCCAGAGAAACGGACGTGCCCACCGAAAGAAGCCGATCCTGCCGTCCCGACGGATTTGACGCCTTTGTGTCTATGATCCTGCCGAGAATACAGGGCCGATGTTCCTACCGTCCCGGACGTTGATACGGCAGTAGGCGTAACTGTTGAAACCTTCGGCGCTCCCCATACGAACTTGTCCGGTGCAATCTGCCTGACTGCGGCTCCACCCGAAGCGGAAAAGAGCAGCCTGCCATCGAATGATGCCGACCCCGCCGTCCGAGCCGAACGCACACCGGGATGAACATGATCATCCCTGGAATAGCGAACGGAAGTGCCTACCGCCGCCGTCGCACTTACGGGCAGAGGAGATGCGGCCGATACAGTGGGGGCACCCCAAACGAACTTCTTCGTGGCTGTCTGCCGGATTGCAGCACCACCGGATGCCGAGAAGAGAACGTTGCCGAAGAAACTCGCGCTGCCCGTCGTCTTCATCGACGTGACGTAGTTCCCGCGATCCAGGAAATTCGGCGTCCAAGGATGAGCACCCCGCCCCTTTTCGAGCTGTATGTTGGCGAAGAGGCCCGCTTGACTGGCGGCCACAACGAGGCGGGTAGTGAGCCTGGTCGTTCCTTTGTACGTCTTGAATGTCAGTTCCCGGCCCTGGCTGCCCGGGATCTTCTGCGCGGCCCCACCGTCGAAGGCGATGGCGTGGGTGCGCGCGGTCGTGCTGCCGCTGTTTTCGAGCACGCGCAACATGCCCACTTGCCCGGTTGCCGCTTGTACGTACCCGGAAACGACGTACCAAGTCGCGCCCGTCGCACTCGCGGACTGCTGGACGTAGTTCTCCGCGGCCGAGGTGTCGGTGATTCGGAACCAACGCCGCACGCCGTAGGGGAGGGCCGTGGTCTCGGTCAGAAACGTCGCGGCCCCGAACTGCGCCCATTTGTAGGTGCCGTTCGTGCCCAGCGCAAAGTCGCCGTTGCGGATGTAGTTCCAGTGCTCGGCCGTTTCCTCCGCTACCGTCGTCTGACCCCAAAAACGCGCTTGGAAGTCCCGGTTCCTGGCTTCGAGCGTCTGGTACTTGCCCACCAGCCCCAGGAGTCGGCGCAGCGCCTCCATGTAGGGCAAGCTCTCCTGCTGGGCGCGGCCGATCTCGCGTTCGATCTGCCCCTGATCCGGCCATGTCTTGGTGAACGGAAGACGCGGAAAGTCGAATTGTCCGTCGGTCGGAGGCATGGATTACCTCCGTGGCGGCGTCAGGGCTCGACGAACCGCCTCGTTGGATCGGGTTTGGAGGTCTCGCATCTTCCGCAGCCGCTCCTCGGGCGAGAGCCCCTCTTGCGCCCGAATTGCCCGGATTGCGGCGCGATCCCTGCGGTCGTGCTTGACGATACGTTCGATCTCCTTCTCCCGCCGCAGAAGATCCTCGTTCTCCTTTTCGAGCGTTCGGGCGCGCTCCAGGTCGCCCGTCTCAACCGCGGCCTTGATCCGTTTCTTGACGAGTTCGAGTTCGGCCAAGTCCTCGTACAATTGGTCCCGAGAGGGCGTGCTGGTCGGCACGGCGGGACCAAGGAAGCGCGAAAGGACCGGGAGACCGCGAGCCTCGGTGGGCAACTTCTTCTCCTCGGCACCGAAGAGACGGGCAAGAACGTCACTCGTTTGGAGTCCATACCGGCCCAAAGGTCCCGTGAAGGTCGTCAGGGATCGCTCGAATTGAATCGGACTCCGGCCGAAAAGATCGCCAAGTCCGGGTGTTTTCGCCAGCGTGCGCACCGTCGGTCCCTGTTCCGGGTACGCCTGCAACTCCGGCGGCAGATTCTCCATTCCGCGCGGGATGATGGGACGCGGCTTTCTCAACGCTTCAGCGTCGAAGCGCACGCCGAAGACGCGCTCGACCACCCAGCGCGCAACGGGATTGGAGCCGAGAGGGATGAACGAACTGCCCAATCCCAGGAAAGCGTGAAGGGCCTCCGTTGTAGCGCGAGGATTTTCGCCGAACGCCATGTCCAGCGCCAACTCGGCAAGCGTGGCGAGGGTGCCGATGCTTCCCGGCGGCTTGGGGATGCGGAAAACCTGTTCGCCGACCTTGAACATCCAGTAGTTGCGGCGTTCGTCCTCCGGCCGGTCCCGATACCAAGGCTGGTCGTGGTTGACGTACCATAGAAGCGCGCTCGGCATCGCCACCGAGGAAAACAGCGCCGAAGTCGTTGCAAGAGGGTTCTTCGCCATTCCACGGCCAAGGTTGCGCCAAAGCGAGACTTCGCCGCCGATGGCGGGACGCAAGAACGGAGTCAGTCGCGCAACTGCTTGCAACGCCGCCCCGCGCTTGGAGAAGTCGGTCCCGATCTCGCGTCCGGCCTTCGACAGAACCGCCAATTGGTCGGGCGTGAGATTGTTGATGTCCCAGCCTTCCTTGAGGACTTTGGCGCGCACTTCGCCCACGCGGATCGCGTCGGAGAACGCGCGCGAGCCGTCGTCGAAGATGGCACCCACCAGCTTGCGGATCGTCGTCCGCTTGCCCGTGATCGCGCTTTCCACGCCCGGCGAGAAAAGCCTGCCCGCTTGCGCTTGGAACGTCGAACGCGAGGTGTCGAGCCTCCGATACAAGTCCATCCACTTCTCAAGCCCGGTAATCTTCGGTGCCACGCGCGCGGCCAACCCGACCGCGCCCCGGCCAAGCGCTTGGCCTACGCTGACACCGGGGATGGCCGACACACCCGCGCCGACCCCGGGCGACATGATCGCGGCGTTGGGGATGTTGCGGAAGAAGTCGGCGATGCCGAAGGCGACATGCCCGGTGGTGGCTCGCGTGAACGTGCCCGTGATGGCGTCCGAGATTTTCCAAAACGCGCTGTCCGCCCCCTCGGGCGCAGCCAGCATGGCGCGCACGTCCTTGGGCACTTCCAACCAAATCTCGTCCCCGTACTTGGGAAGATGCCTGGTGCCGTCGGCCCTGGGCTTGTTGAGCACGCGCATGTACTGGCGACCCTCGGGCGCTTCCTCGAAGATCCGCCATATCTTGACCTGTTCCAGCAACTCGGCTTCGTCCAGCCCCAACCGGATCGCCGCCTCCTCGGGCGTCATCCCGATCAATTTCGCCACGTCGCCGACGATGTCCTCCAACATGCCCTTGAGTGCGACCTTGGGCACCTTATTGGGATCGGCGAGCCGCAATCCCCATCGTGCGGCTTCCTGGGGCACGTTATCGACGATCCGGATCAAGCCGATGCCGACCTGGTTTACGGCGGTGCGCTTGAGCGCGGCCCCATCGTCGAGCACGGTTTGCTGGATGGGATCGAGGATCTCCCGGAGCGAACCCTTTTTCGATTTGCGCTTGAGGAAGCCCAGCCCCTTTTCCGTCTGTTCCTCCACCTCACGCGAATACTCCATGGAGCGGCGCGTGGGCGCGTAGTATTGCGTCCGTTTCATCCTGGTAATATCATCCGCGCCGATCACGCCGCCCTCATTCATATATTCCAGGCGCGCATCCGCATGACGCTGGAAGAGCTTGTCCGCGGCTTCGGCCACGTTCGGATGTTTCGCCCGCACCTCGGAGACGGCCTCTTCCAATTGCCGAATGATCCTGGCGTGATCGCCCCCTTCGGCCCGGATCAACCAAGGTTCCAGGAATTCGGTCGGCGGCGGAATGCCGCGGGCCTTGTAGAGTTCGACGAACTCGCGGGCGAGGAGATAGCGCTTGAACAGGTCCTGATCCCCTGCGGTCTTGACGATCTGCTGCACCGAAGGACCGTTCACGGCGCGCGTATTGAAATCGAGCGTGCCCTTCTCGGTCCAGTAGGCGTGAGGCGTGTTGCGCGCGCGTAGCGCCCATTCCGCGGGATCGGTCGCGGGCGACAGCCCGGCTCGGCGCGCCATCTCGGCCACGATGGCGGTATCGTCGGCGATCGTGTTGATCGCGGAAGTGACGGGACTGACGGCCGCGCGCACGTCCTCGACCGCGACCTCGCCGTGCTTTACGATCATCGTGCCGAGACGGTCCATGATGGGCGCGGACGAGTAGGACTTGAGAGCGGCCTGGATCTTGCGCAACTCGCCGATGGCCTTGGCCGTCTCGTCGTTCGCGTGGATGGCGGTCGTTTCCAACCAGGCGGCGGTTTTCGGGGCCAGCTTCCGCGCATGATCCGGATTGGTAGCGTAGAAACGCAGGAATTCCGCGAATCCTTCGGAGGTCTTGGACGAGACCTTGGTTACTTTGAGTCCGGCGGAGAGAGGATCGAGTTCGCCCGCCAGGTGTTGCAAGGTCGCGCCGGCCTGGCCGCGTAGGAACGGGCTCGGTCCTTTCCCGGCCCCGGCAATCGTCTCCTCCAGCCAATGGCCGAACTCGTGCCAGAACGTGCCGTCGTTCAAACGCCGGGTGACCACGTCCCGGGTCTTGGGACTGTAGAAACCCATCAAGCCCTTGCTCTGACTGAACTCGGTCGCTTGTCCTCCCTGGCGGGTGATGAGCGCGGTCACGTCGGTAAGCGAACGCCGCGCCTGCGCCGGGCTCATCGTCGCCCCGGCCCCCCCGGGCACGGAGGAAGGAGCGGGGACGGAGCGACTGTAGGCGGGAAGCGTGAAGCCCGCCACCTCTTCGATAGATGGAGGTTGCGCGCGCCCAGGGCCGACATCGGGAACTTCTCTGGCAAGTCCCTCGGCGAAGGTGGCAGCCATTTCGCTCGCTCTTCCGGCCTTTTTGCCGGGACCGACGGCGTAGATCGGCAATCCTCCTTTACGTGGTAGAAGTTCCTGCGGAGCATACCGTGTCGCTTCGTCGGTGGCAAAAAGACTGACCCTGCCTTCCCGTTCGAGACCCTGTAGGACGCGCTCGAAATCCGCCCTCGACACGCCGCGAGATTCGGCTTGACGCCAAAGATCGCCGATTCCGATTCCGCGGCTGCGCCCTTCCTCCGCCTTGGCGAGGATGTCCCGGATCGCGTTTGAGGAGGTATCCGCTTCACGAAGCGGAGCTGCGGGACGAACCGGCCCCAGCATCTCCATCGCCGCCCCGGCGGGAGCGGGGCGAGGAGGAGCCTCCATTCCCGCCGGGGGCCGCCTCGCAATCGGCGGCGTGAGAGCCGCAGCCGGGGCTTCTTCCACCCCCATCTCGCGCAAGATGATCTTGTTCAAATCCGGCGGCAGCGGCTCTCTCTTCAGCTCCTGCTCAATGCCTTCCCGGATGGACTCGCGCACGTCCGCGCGCTGGCCCCTGATCTCGCCCAACGCTCCCTTCTCCTGGCGCAGGAAATCGCGCTCGGTCTCGAACCGTTGCGCCGCCTGCTTCAATTCCGCTTGTACGGCCTTGAACTCCCGCGTACCCGTAAGCGCAATGCGTTCGGCCTTGCTCGCCTTGCGCATACGTTCCATCCAGAATAGCGCCCCATTGCTAAGCCGAGAGATGTCCTTGGGCGCGCCCGGGAAGGCGAGCACTTCTCCGGCGATCTCAAACGCCTTGCCCAGGACTTCCGATTCCTCCTTCGAGAGCCCAAACGTCTCGCGGATGCCCCGTCCCATGAACTGGCCTGGCGTTTCTTGTCCCTCGGGCGTAAAGGTCTCGCCCAAGGTCGAGACGCCCTTAGCAACACGCTCGATGCCGCCGCCAAGCATCTCGCCGATCGTTCTCGTAATCCCGTGTCCTTGACGAACGCCGCGTTCCAATCCCATCGCCACTCCTGCCGTAGCTTGGAAAGGAAGCGTCAGTGCTTTCCCCGCACGCTCTACGGGCGTGGCGATGAATTCACGTTCGAATTCCGTACGGGGGTCGAAGGCCGGGCGCAGCGGACCAAGGAACAAATCGAGCGCAGCGTCACGCAGGGAAGGGGGTTTTATTTGCGCCTGTTCACGCGCCATGCGGCCGACGTTCTCGAAGAAGGCGTCCCATCCGCTCTTGCGTTCGGGTTGGCGCGGTGGACGAACGTACGGCGGTCGCGCCGCCTCTTTTTCTTTCCGGCGACGATACTCCTCTTCGCGTTCCCGGTACTCGCCGAAATCCGTCACGGCCCCGGGGGGAAGCGTGGACGGGCTCGGCTCCAGCTCGGCCAGGATTTCGTCGTCCAGATTCGACACGGTTATCTCCGTTTCGCCTGTCGTAGCCGTTCCAGAATCCGCCGTTTCTGTTCCGGCGACAACTCCTCCAACACGCGCCGCTTCTCTTCGTCATCCCCCTGTTCTAGAGCCACCAAGGCCTTCGTTTCAATGTCCTCCTGTTGCGGCGGTGGACCTGGCTGCGAGCCATGCTCGAGAAGTTGCCGCTGGCGCGCGCGACCACGGTTCACTCTGTCTCGTATCTCTGCTTCCTTGGCTTGGCGTTGCTGTAGCTGTTCCGGCGATGGCACGATCGGTATGCGCAACTCCGCCAACGCCTTATCCTCCTTCTCCCACTTCCTGGTGGCTTCGGACAACTCTCCCTCGGCAATTTTCTCTTCATGCTGCGCCAGCTTATACTGACGGTCCCAATCGTCCTGCGCCTGCTCTGCCGCCGCCTTCTTCTGTTCATCCGCCAACCGCTTTTGCTCCTTGGCCGCCTCGAAACCGCGCTTCTCCTCTTCCTTCGCGGCCACTGCCTGCGCGCGTTTGATTTCCTTTCGCTGTTCCTGCCGCAACCCGACCTGGGACTTGATGAGGTCGATATTGCCACCCAACTCCTCATTCATCGCCATGCCATAGGCAAGCTGTTGATCCTCGGCATCCGGGTACTGCTGGGCGAAGGCAACGGCCTGCTGATGGCGCGCTTGCCGCTTGACCGCTTCCTGCGCTTCCTTGTTCTCTTGCGTCGTCTCCTGACGAAGAAGCGCGTGCGCGTACCCGAACATCTGCGGCGTCGCCGCCGCCTGCTCGATCTCCAAAGGCGTCATCCGCTGTTCGCCGCTCGGATGCTTGAGTCCGGTAAGATACTGTTTCCTGCGTTCGAACTCGATCTGCTCGTCCTTCTGCTCCTGCAACTGCTGCGCTCGGATGCGCGCCTCCTGCTGTTGGAAGGTGCGCTGCTGGCGTTCCTCCATCTCGCGCTGGCGCTGGGTCTCGAACCCGAGACGGAAAATCTGCTGGCGGTCCAGCATCTCGACGCCGGGCTGGGCTTCCAATCCCATCTGGCGCGCGAGCGCACGGCGTTTCTCGGCCTCGATCTCCTGGTCGGAACGACCGAAGCCCAAGCGGCGACCGGGAACCGTCTCGACCCCAACGTTGAAACGCGCCATGACTTGTCAGCTACCTCTCACTCTCAAAGAGCGGGCCAAGGCGGCCTGGGTATCGTTTACTGTACGAGTTTACATCCGCTTCCTTCCACTGCGGGCCGAATCCCGGCGGGGGGGCATACGGCGGCGGTTGACCCGGCGGAGGCGAAGACAACGGCGGCTGCGCCGGTCCTAGCGGCTGCGCCGGTCCTAGCGGCGGACCGACATAGCCCCCGCGCGGAGCCTGCCCGCCCAACTGCATCCCCATCATCTCCTGCGGCGCTTGACCCATAGACTGGGCCTGTGCCAGACGTAAGGGCGCGAGATTGAGTTGATTTGCGGTCGAACCTTCAACAGTACCTCCGCCAGACGGGAACACGTGCGATGGCATTTGGAATTGGCGCGAGCGCGCCATCGCCATAGGATTCATTCCGTGCATCATAATCGTCTCCCTACCAAATGGAACCGCCCCAACTCGATCCCCCCGCCGATTGCCAGAGCGGATCGTTCGGTGTCAGATAGCCGCCGATATCCGGATTCCAAACAAGATCGTCCGGCGGCGGCTGGTATTGCGGCGGAGTTCCGGGACGAGGCGACGTAGAACCGCCGCCTGCGGGAGGCGCGCTCGGGGGCGGCGAAGTCGGATTGACGAAGTTAGCGCCGAAGATGCCGCTGCCACCGTCTCCGGCAACTTTCGTGGATGCACCGGAGAAGGTTCCGCCGGGGAGCGTGATCCCGCCCGTTCCGACTTGGCTTCTCGCGGCCATCTGCTGCGCCTGCGCCTGCCGCTGCGCGGCCTCGATCGAAGACAGAATATCGGCCCCGCGCAGGAAGCGATCCTCTTCCTGCTGGCGTAGTCCGGCGTTGACATCGGCCAAATTTGATTCCAAGTCAGCCTGGGCGCGACTGTAGGGCCTCATAATCTGGTTTATCATCTCCTCCACCCCGACCCCGGAGCGGAAAAGCCCGCGCGGTGCCAGACTGCGCGCCTGCTGTTGCATCGCCAGTCCCAAGTCCTCTTGCATCCTGGCGCGGGACGCGCGGAATTCCTTGCGCGCCCCGCCGGCCTCGGACCTGGCCGATGATCTCCGTATCATGGCGAGGATTTCGTCCATCAGCGGATTGCTGGAAGAGGACGACGAGGAAGAGGAGGAAGCCAAACCGCCGCCACCTGCCAATGTGCCTCCAGGGCCATAGAGCTGATTGGCCTGATTCTGCGCTTGAGTCTGGATGTCCCTGATCTGTGAGACCGCGCCCGTAGGCTGCGCCGCCATCGTGTTCCTGTACATCTGATCCCACGCCAAGGAGCCGGGAATGGGCGTGATGCCCGAACTCATCGTCTGATACGGACTGCCGTAGACGGAGCCGCCAAGGTTCCCTGCCATGTCAGTTGCTCCGAATGATCTTAGCCTTGATGACCACCCTACTCACCGTCGGTTTCCCCTTCCCCACCAGCCGGATCTTTGGTTGGTACTCGCGGCAGGTCATATTCACCGTCGCCTTCCTGGGGACGTAGAGGTGGGTGCGCGTGACCGTCGTGGCGTCCCGGTCACCTTCGACGACTCCCGACGCCTTGAGCGCAACACTCCCAACCGTCGAAGCCGACGCCTTGCGATCGAGGTACAAACCGATCCGGGCGGTCCCACTGGTGATGTCGTCTCCCTGGATCTCCATTTCGTCGATGAGCTTCAAGTACGTCGGGCTCGGCGCGTGGAAGATCGGCCCCTTGTAGATGCCGACGATGGTCGTCCCCGCATCCGAATTTCCGCTCCACCACGTCGCCGCGTAACCGCTGGTCGTCCCGCCCCGGATCTGGCCCGTATCGCCGGGCGTCCGCCACTCACACCATGCCCCCGGCTTACCGGCCCCACCGATGACGTGCGGACCGTACCAGCGATCCCTCCACGAATCGTACGTCAAGACCCGGTTCGGGAACGTCCCTCCGGCGGCCTTGGAGTTGTACGACAGGTCGTAGTACCGACCGTCGCGCGCAACTCCGCGAAGCATTCTTGGAGTAGCGATCGAAATGTCGCTCGTATCGAGGCCAAGCGCAGCGTCCTCGACAGCATTACCGTCGGTCCGGTAGATGCGCCCGGCCATTCCAACGAAGTAGAGCCAACCGTTGAGGACGGCGGAGGAGTAGTGGGAGACGCAGCCGATCCCGAGGTGGATGTCCACGATCGCGCGCGGGGGTAGACCACCGACTGTTTTACCGAGTCGCCATTGGCTTGCAAGGATGATCTCCCCATTCAAGGCCCGCATGAGCGTCAAATCGTCGGATTGATCCGGCGGATAGAAAGCGAACGCGAGCGCCTGCCTGGTCGTGGGCGCGCCTTCGTCCGTCCACTCGAACCGGGACTTATCCGTCGTCCCGCGTCCGAATACCCGCTTCTCCTCGAATGCCTCCTGATAGCGGAATGCCTGGCTGGGCGTGGAGTCGCTTTTCAATTTCGCCGCGGCGAAGGAATAGCTCCATCCCGTATCGACCCCGTTGCCACCCCAGACCTTGTTGTCGTAGACGATGACGGTATGGGCGTGGCCGCTCGTGAACACGTACGCGCCCGTGACGGATGCGACCGCGCTCCCCGAGAACCGCCAGAACTTGTCGCGCGTGTGCAGGAGTTCCTGGGCCTGGAGGTTGGACGCCTTGACCACGCGCCAAGCGCCCAGGATCGGGCGCGTGCCGTCCACGCGCGCGACCCGGCGGCGTTTGTAGCCGTCGCGTACGCGCAGCTCGTCCGTGGAACACTCGATGTTCTCCAGATTGGCCGCTTCCTCCAGGCCGAGTTTGTCCGCCGCCACCACGGTTTTAAGGCCGAGGAAGCGGGAAATCGTGACATACTGGGGTTCGCTCATTGGCTGTCCGCAAGCGCCTTCGCTTCCTTTTGCGCACTGTACTCGCGTTGTCTGATCTTCTTCTTCTCCAGGACTTCGCGTTGGCCCGGATGTTTGTCCAGCCACGCCTCACGATATTTGCGTCTCCGCTCGACCCCCTCGGCCGTGTAGGCCCTTAGCATCCGGTCGTTACAGGCGCGGCACTTGCGCGAGTTTAGCTGTCTCGAAGATTCGATCCAGTAGTCATCCGTCAGGATGACATTGCAGGATTTGCACGTCGGCATGGGCTCATCTACCAATTGTTCCCGTCCGCCGGGTAGTTGGACGGCAGGCGCGGCCCGGCCCGGCGCACATAGCGCGCGCCGATGTGCTGGAACTGGCGCACGCGGTCGTTCTCCTGCGTGTCCTGCGACTTCATTTCCTTCTCGATGAATTGCTCGTACTCGCCTTTCGCGGCCTGTAGCACCGTCGGATTCACGTCCTCCCGCTGCTGATAGCACTCCCAAATCGCGCCCAACACCAGGACTTGATGCCACTTGTCCGGCACCTCGGGCTGGTCGCCGTCCGCGTACAGACGCTCCGGGTACTTCTGGTACTCGTAGACGATGTAGACCTTGGTGGTGGGGATGGGGTAGAGCTGGACGATCGGCGTGCCCGGGGGGTCGATGTCATAGGATTGACCGCCCGTGGTCTTCGTGCCCCCGTACTTCTCGTGCAGGATGAACTTGGTCTTGGCGGGCACGCTGACAATTTCGTAGATCCTGGATTCGCTGGCGACACGGAAGAAGCGGCCGATGAAGCTGGCGTCCGCGCTGGCCCCGGTTCCGGCGAGCCCCACCGTCGCCGTCGTGGACACGCTCACCGTGCCCGTGGCGTAGTAGCCGCGTGCGGACAGGCCCAGGGGCCGATAGAGTTCCGGGTCTCCGGTACGCCTGGGATTGGCTTCGTAGAGGTAGAGTTCGTCCTGCCAGAACCGGATCACCCGAGTCGGACCGGCCAGGAAGCGGATCATATTGATGCGGTCCACGTCCCACCGGAGATGGTATTCGTCCTTGTAGACGATGTAGCTCTGTGCGGTGGCCGTCGCGCTCCGGTACGGGTGTTCGAGGATGAGGCTGGTTGCCGACACGACCTTGCGGATCTTGTACTTGTTCGTGGCGCTGCCGGTGACGGAGGTCGCGCCCACTTCCAGCCAAGACCCGACCATGCGGTAGGTCCAGACGGTGCTGGTGCCCGTGACCGTGACCGAATCCTCGGTGACGGCGATGGTGCCGGTGGTGTAGGTGGCGGTGGTGGCGAAGTAGCCCTCACGCCGCCAGAAGTACCAGTTGTGACGGCTGGCGAGGTTGTCCTGGGTCCAATTCACCGCGTCCTTGATGATGGTGAGGACGTTGCCGCGCACGTCGCGGACGCGACGTTGGACCGCCTGCTGGATCTCCAGGAACGTCATGGCCTCTAGTTCCGATAGCCACGGTACCCGCCGGTCACGATGGGCTTCTTCGCCGAGCCGCCGCCGGTGATGACGAGATAGACGGCGGTGGAATAGATGATCCCCGCTCCGGGCAAGTTTGGGCTGGATGCCGTTCTTGCCGTGTCCGCCGCCGCCGCATTGCGCCAGACCGTGCGGATGGTGCCGCCCGTAGAGCCATCGCGAAACGTGAATGTCCCCGCCGCCGATCCGTGGGCGACGGCGATGGAATCGAGCTTGGCGGGCGAAGTCGTGACGTAACCGCTCGTGGAGCGGATGAAGGACGCATCTACCATGTAGAAGTCGCCCATGGCCTACACCTCACTCATTGTCACGAACACTGGAGCCGGAATCGAACCGACTTTGTGCTGATCGCCGCGCCCCAGCCGTTCCGGCCGCTCGATCAGCTTGGACGCCGCCAGAAGTTCCAACGCGGCCTGCTCGGAAAGCTCGGGCGGGTCCACCCGCAGGGCGTAGCGCCTGCCCTCGATGACGATCGTGCGGTTGATCTGCGCCGGTTCAATGGGCATGGACCCTCTCCTCGTTCTTGACGGCGGGGGCGTCCTCGCGCGCGAGCGCGTCGTAAACCCACGCCAACGTTTTCTTGTTCCAGTCCAGGATGCCGCCTTCGGTCGCGTTCACGACCTCGACGCCGTCCTCCTCCAGCCACATGCACGCGCCCTTCACGAGGTCGCAATTGCGCTGGAAGTGGTCGTCCGTGAGCGTCACGCCCTCGTCCAGGTCGGGGACGATGCGGAACTTCCTGTCCACGGCGAGCGCGTGCGTCATGGGCTCGTTCCAATGGTACTGGCCCCAGCGGCAGGCGAAGTCCTGGCCCACGAGCACGATTCGCTTGGCCCCGCAGCGCCAAGCGAAGTGCATGGCCGAATACGTGCCCGTGAGCCCGCTGTCGAGTTGCCCCAGCCAGGCGTACTCCTGGTTGATCCCGGTCTCGCTGGACTCGCTCTGCGTCATGCCCACGAAGTGGTACTGCTCGGAGAAGCGATCCAACGTCTCGGGCGGACACGTGACGGAACAGACGAGTTTCACGCCCTTGGTATCGACGCCGTCCAGCCACTTGCGACCGCCTAGCCAATCCAGGGTGAAGTAGAAATCGGCCAGGCCCGGGCGCATGGCCTTGAGGGTGGCATTGACGGCGAGGATCTTCGCCTGGGGATGACGTTCCAAGAGGCTGACGTTCTTGATGAGCGAGGGTCCGCTGCCGACGATGAACCAGGTCGAGCCCGGGAACGCGCCGAAGAATTCGGCCACGCCGCGCTTGATCCGGTCCTTGTGCAGCGCGAAGTTCTTGACGATCGCGGCCTTGCTGGAGGCGCTGCGCTTCTCCGCCACCCAGCCGACGTTGAGATGGTCCAGAAGCGACCATCGGGGCACGAAGTATCCGTGACCGTCCGGCGAGGTCCCGGCGGCGATGATCTCCATGCCGCCCTTCATCAGGATCTTGCTAAACGGCGGCACACGGAAGTTCCGCACCTGCTGGCGTAGCTTCCCCGGCCCCACCCTAATCCAATGGGATAGGCCCTGGGGGCGCGGCGGCGGGGATGGCGGCGGCAACTGCGGCGACTTGGTCGGGTCCGACATTCTCAATAGTCTCCACCTGACCGCCGTTCAGGACATGCTCTTTCAGAGTCTTGGACGCGATCTCAAGGAGGATGGGGGCGGACAGGTCGTCCACCCCCTCCCACTTGAATTCGCATACGTTCCATTTGCCGGGCATGGGCCACCGGACCATGATGAGGACGTACGGGTCCTTGGTTACGATTCCCACGGGACCGTCCACCCCCGACAAGTCGATGACATTGCCGTCCGGCATCTTCGTCTACTCCTATTCGCAGCGGATGAAGGCCTTGCCCGGAGCCATGAACGAACCCGAATCGGACTGGAGCGCGACGGCGCAAACGAAGCCGTCCTGCGATCCGCCCGTTACCCGGCTATCCAGCATCCCCGCGGTCACCTGATCCTTGATGAGCAGATTCCCGGCCGCGACGCCTTTGTCCGTCACGAGACGGTAGACATTGGCTCCCCGGACCTGCATCCAGCCCCACGTCGATGCGGATTGGGCCTGGAGCGGGAAGCCGGCATAGCGACCGCTGTTGGCGGCCGAGGCCGCGACCACGACCTTGGCCTTGCCCGTGATCCCGTACGCCACCGGCGCGCCCTGTGCGGTCGCGGCCGTGAACTGGACGTACTTGACCAAGGCCCAGCCGTCCATGGACGATTCCTGAACCCAGGCGTATTGCCCACGGCGGCCCTGCGTCTTGACTTTCGTTTTCGTCGCTGTCAGGAGCGAATCCTTGGCGTATTCGCGCGATTCCGGCACCGTGTCGTGCGGGAACCACGTCGCAACGCGGAAGGCCATGAATCACCTCCTTACGTTGCAAAGCGGTCGATCAGGGTCCCGGCGACCAAGAACGAGCCGGAATCCGAACCGAGCGCGTAGCCAACGATCATCCCCGATTGTGAACCGGTGGCGACGGCCGTATCGCCCATCGCCGCGGTCGTTTGGTCCTTGATAACGTCGTCACCGGCGACCACGGACTTGTCCGTTTTCATCTTCGTCGTCAGCGTCCCGAAAGTGCCCAGGGGTCCGGCACACTGGACCCACCCGTACATGGACGAGGACAGGGCCGCGATGGCGACCCCGACGGCACCCCGGCTGTTGCGGGCCGAAGCCGTACGCGACGCGCGCCAGCCCCGACCCTGCGCCCCCGCCGTGGTGGCGGTGGACGTGATACCGAGAACGTCCCCGGCCGTGTTGACGGAAGCCGATTTCACGAACCTGAACTTGCGTCCATGGGAATCCCATGCCACGGCCCCGAGTTCGTCGGGCATCCTGTTCCGTCCGTTGTACTGGACGGTCAGTTGCGTGGCATTCAGCCTATGGCTCATGCCCTTTCCTCCGAACTACGGATACGTGACACTGGACAAAACCCCGAGATGGCGACGGCCGTCCGTCACCATGTTGTACCGGGAATCGATCAGCATGGACTTGCCCAACTGATCGCGTGCCTGGAGAAGCGGACCGCGGTCGAACCACCGCCCCTTCTCGCACACGTACTTGATGAACTTGGTGTTGAGGAAGTACCAGCGGCCATCCGTGGTAGTAGAGACCGAGGAGATGTCGTCGTCCCACACGACTTCGGCGCGCTTGTAGAAGAGGCGCTCGTAACCGACCGTCTGCTTCTTGCGGCCGTCTGAGTCCAGGTTGAGGCGCTCGCGCGCGCTCATGTGGGCCTCGAAGTTCTCGAAGCCGCTCTGGTCGGTCACGATCCAGTCCGGCATCAAGCTGTTCTGGCCCTTGGAACAGTCGTTGTAGAGCTTGCGAATGTCGGCCATGCCCACGGTGGCGAAGGCCCCGGAGGACTTGAACTGGTTCTTCCACCAGGTTGAGGTGCCGGAGACGATGTTGCCCACCGTTCCCGTCCCCACCGTGGAAATGAAACTGGGGATGGAATTGGGATCGCGCGCGGCCGGGGTAGCGGCCCAAGCGAACGTGGACTTGAGCGCGACGATCCGGCGCTCGAAGTTGTCGAGGAGGAAGTCCACGTAATCGAGGATCTTCTGTTTGCCGTTGTTGTCGCTGATCTTGTTCTTGGCCAAGTTGATGCCGTCGGCCACCGTGGCCCACGGGTAAAACGCATACGTGCCGGGATCGGGCTCCGCCAGCACGATCGTTTCCAGGTCGCTGGCGAGCGCCTTCCCCGTCTCCGTCGCGTAGTATTCGAGCGGACACTCGATCCGATGACCCCCATCCCGCGTTTCCTTCATCTCCGTGAGTTTCTTTTGCGTGGGGTACTCGTCGAAGATGTTGTCCTGCCAGAATTCGGCTCTGGCGGCAATGGTGGTCGCGATGAGGGTATCGACATCGAGTGTGTAGCTATGGACAGGCATTGGCTACACTCCAAGTCAGATGATGCCTTTGGCCCGGAGTCTCAGGTCGCGGACCTTCTTCGCCTCCGCCCGGGTGGTGGGGCGCTTGGTTTCCACGTCCTTCGATCCCTGACCCGTGGGTTTTTCACTTTGTGCGGCGCGTTTCTCGCCTTCCATTCCTTCCGCCTCCATGGCGGCGGCAGCGACGGCGGCCTCCACGGGGACGCCGTGGGTCACGATCCTGTACGCCCAGTGCCAAGGAATGTCGGGTCGCTGCTCGATCAGGTTGCGGATCTCGGCCTCGTGTTCCTTGAAGCCTTTCAGCTTCGCGGCGGCATCGTATTCCGTCCTGACCTTGTCGGAAAGGTAGGCGTGCTGCCAGGGCTGGACGTTTTCCTTCGCCCAGCCGGGGAGAACGTTATCCTTCAGATAGCCCTCGAACGCCTCGAACATGTCGCCCAGGAAAGGCCCCCGATCCCCCAAATCCCCCCATCGCGCGCTCATGCGTTCGGCCAGGATCTCGCGGAACTTGCGTTCCTGCGCCTGCTGCTGCTGTCCGCGGCCGTTCCTGCCCGCCTGATAGGCGAGCCAGCCGGGATCGCGCTGCATCTGATCAAACTGTTGCGAATTCGTCATCAATCGCCGGTACGCTTCCGGGGATCGATGCTCGGTGGGGATGTGACGGAGTTGGGCCGCTACCTTGTCCGAGATGTGCTTGGCGATTTCCGGGTCGTTGAATCGTTCGTCCGTCGCCGTGGGCGGACCCTCGGACGCGCTGGCCGGAGGTGCGGCGGCTGCCGCGGTCTCCGGGGGCGCGCCAGACGGGATGTCGTCCGGCATGGGATCGTCCTCTACGCGCCAGACCCGCCCGGGGACTTCCCCAGGACCGGGCCTTCAGCGTAAAGGATAGACGAATCCCGCAACCTGTCAAATCGGAGGCTGCCCGAATCTCCAACCTATGTCAATGCCACGCTTTGCGGTTCTGTTTTTTCCGTCTTGGCATGGGAAAGAAGGAAGTCGTGAAGAAGGGACTGCTTGAAGAAAGTGATCCGCCCGGCCTCGGAGGCGTTGATGATCCCGGTATCGGCCAAGCGCGAATGCTCCAGTTCGCGGAGGTGATTCTGAAACGACTGGTTGATGACTTCGACGGGGATGCCCTCGACTCGGTACTCGCCCGCATGAGTTTTTCCGGTCTCCGCCTGCTTCGCCGAGACCTGCATGTCGCACCCGACGATGGCGATGTTCGAGGGTTTGATGCCCAACCACTCGGCGATGCGAACCGCGTGAAAGGTGATGGAGCCGCAAGAAGGGGTGATGGAGGGGATTGTCATATCGAAGAGGCGCGCGCGGAAACGGCCGTCGCGGGCCAGCCAGGGGTGGGCATTGTGGTAGAAGAATATCTGCTTGACGCCCACGTCCTGAAGCACGCGCAGACAGAACGGATTCGTCGTCGTGGACGCGCACAGAACCACGGACGGATACCAGCCGTTGAGAAGCTGGAAAATAAGGGCGGCCCGGCACTGTTCCTCGGCCGTCACGACGACGTCGGGGACGATTCCGCGTTTCCACAAAAACGGGGTCGCCGCATCGACGGCGATCTTGAGGATGCGCTCGTCTGCCGTCAGAAGATGATGGGCGTTACCTTCCAGGCTCGGGCCGGCTGCGATCACGACCGCAGCGACCTTTGCCGAAAGGTCGCCACCGCCTTCGCGTCTCCTTTTCAGGGCCGTCAGGCTCGCCCCCTGGAATCGGTTGTGGAACGCCTGGTTCGTGATGTAGTTGTCCACCCAGTCCGGCGTCGGCATCCTTGGCTCTCCTCCGCAATTCAGCGAGGTAAAATCCGATTTCGTCCATCGCGGCCAGCGTCACCGGCACGACCACGGTTGCGAGTCCGATGTCGGTGGCGCGAGCGATGGCGTCGTTGTCGCCGATGGGCACGCGCACGCCCATGCGGTTCTCGACCATCCGTTCCGGCAACGGCTCCGCGGCGTCCTGCGGATGGTAGATGGCGACGCGGTTGATGGAAGTCTTGGCGTTGGGATTGTCCGTGCCGAAGTACACGGTGCCGGGGAACTCCTGCCGATTGATCTCGGCCCAGAGCGAGATATTGGCTTGGTGATCGCGGTTCACCATCAGGTGCCGGATGCCCAAGGCCAGGAGGGTTTCGATCCCCTTCGCGGTCCAGCACTCGACGCCCAGAATGATGCCGACGGCTTTCGCTTGCCTGGCCAAGGCCGCGATCTGGCCGCCGACGAGCTTGTGTTTATGGAGTTCCTCCCGCACCGGCCCGTCGCCCGTAATCTCCTTCGTTCCGTAGTAGGGGAAGACGACGATGTCGAACTTGGCGGCGTGGGCCTTGCCGACCAACGCCACGGCTTCGGCCATGTTATCCCAGCCGAAACCCGCATGGGCGATGAGCGTGGGAGGTTTCATGGTGTCTTGACACGCCTCCCCTTCGCACGCGGTTTACATTCGCAAGCAGGATTCTCGCAACGATGATGAGTCTTGCAGATCGAACACAAGTAATCCTTGGCGAACGATTGATCGTCACTCGTCTGATTGCCGCTATAGGCACGATGTCGCGTTTTGAGCAAATTGCGATTTGCCGTTCCAAGCCACACATCAACCGACAAAAGCCGTCGATCGAGGAGGTTCGAATAGTCCTTTTCCAGCATTGAATCGAAGGCATATCGACTGGTCGCCTTAAAACCACCCAAGTTCCCATTATCGACGTGGATGTGGATCGGTCTTCCGCGACGGAAACGATCAACTATCCAGCGGGTCTGCGCCTTCAGTATCAGTTTCAATGCTTCCATGTCCTTATTTTTCAAACAGGCTCGGCGAACAGCCAGTAATAGATCGTTCTTATTGAATTCTCCACGGACGCGCATGTTTCCACTCTCTACAGGGCCTTCAAACACCTCGTGCATTCCCCGGGCAGCGCCGCCGCATCCTCTCCCTTGGAGTCCGCGTGTTTCCTGTGCAGGGCGCGCAAGTGCTGGAGGCGGGGATGATTGAACGCCTCATTCACCGTCATCTTCGCAAGGTCGATCTCAGGACACAGCGTGAGTTCGTGTTCGTTGACGCAACACGGACTCACCTTTCCGTCCCAGCCGATGACGAAGTTCGTGTAGACTTCGCGGCAATGGCCCATGGGCTCGCGCATGTACTCCTCGTTCAGCATGTCCGAGTTGTCCACCTGCCCGCCCACGGTGGCGACCGGAACGTACTGCACCTGGACTCCGTACTGCCGCCAGAAGGCCGTGGAGAACTCGATCTCCCAGGACGTTGCGCGTTCCCGCCCATCGGCATCGCGGACCCTGACGACTTCCTGCTCGCGCGTGACTACGTGCTGAACGCACAGATTCGTGCGCTGCACGGGTGCGTCCTTGCCCGACTCCTTCTTGAGCCGGGCCAGCGCCCGCGCCGTTGCGATGAGGTTGGGAGCCACGATCTTCCACGGAGCCCCGGCCCTGTGGGGATGGATGACGTATTTTTTGTACTCGAATCGAACTTGATCGCGCGGGATGGAACGGTCCCATGGTAGAAGGCCGGCATCGAGTCCGTCCTGGAGCCAACGGTTGGCTTCCATGGAAAACGTGAGTTTGTTCAGGCCGATCTCCAGCCATTCCTTCCGTTTGGCGTCCGAACTCCAGGTCGTGCCCACGGTGTTCATCTGGAGCCAGGTCTCGGGCAACTTCTCGCGCGCGTACCTGCCCATGCGCCCGAAGTCCTTGTTGATCGTGGCCTCGCCGGAGCCGTGCAGGCGCAGGACCTCGGGCGGACGGGTTGAAAGTTCGTCCACGATCTTCCGAAAGAGTTCCCAGGACATGTCGCCCTCGACCCGTTTCAGCCGTTCCTCGGACTGTTGCAAGGGGC
>ERZ1292623.1843-Hain-H51-01um-R1-1843-length-19735-cov-8_pt1 | contig 19735 bp, 23 predicted proteins | sample MGYA00564398_ERZ1292623 | MGnify/ENA primary metagenome ERZ1292623 (study PRJEB36523, sample SAMEA6512633) | groundwater metagenome | collected 2019-01-07 | study: AquaDiva: Metagenomics assemblies of 32 groundwater samples | reverse complement strand
GAGGTGGCGCCTCGGCCCCCTCTGTACTGCTTTATAATCCAACGTCTTTTTTTTCATTAAGTTTTGCCATAAAGATCACCAAAAAGAAGGAATTTTGCCTGGTTTTTAAACTGTAAAGGAATTATGAAATTGAACAAGACTGGTTGGAGACAGCAATCCTTATAAACTCTTAATCTCAGGGATAGAGCATGGCTTCGGATAGTGAGCGTCTTGTCAAGTATGGTTTTATTAGTGGGGGCGCGCGGGATAAGTACACCTTTGATGATGCAAAGAAGGTGTTCAAGGCAGTTTCTGAGTTGGGAAGTTTAGATGCAGGTGATGCAGAAGAGGAAGAAACAGAAGAGCAGAACATTTCCGTTTCAGGTTCATATATGAAAACAGGTTATCCCAATCCCGTTAAAAGGTATCGTCTGGTGTTCGAAAGTTTTGGCCAATCCATTGAGGAGATGTATTATTGGTTCTTGGAGCATTTCCGTCAGGATCAAGCATTTTCGCATGCAGATAAAATAACCGATATTTTCTCAGCAAGCGAGAACAGTGCTTTCTTTGGCAGCAGTCAACAACGCTTGGGTATTCAGCAGGATAAGGCACAGCAGTTTATGGCGACGATTGGTAAGATGATTAAGGACTTATTCGCCTTGGTAAGGGAAATGCGTATCTTGGATGAGAAGCTCGCTCCCAGAAGATTGTGGGGCAAGAGCGACAGTGCGGACGTCGCCTTAAAAGGAGAGTTCACAGACCTCGTTGAAAACAGAGGTGGTCAGATGCAGCCTGGTTCCGTTTTTCACTTAGCACAAACTGTTGGATACACCATCCTGCCCGATCTTTTTTTTAATACAAAAGTGTACGATGAGACTAAGTTAGATGGTATCGTAGATAGTATGCAGTGGAATCCGCAGGTAAAAACGGTTCTGAAAAGAAAGTTATACTCGTTTATTAATTGGAAGAAGAAAACAGATGCTGAACTCGAAACCCGTCGTAAGTTCCTATTGCGATACCTACGTCAGCATTGGGGTGTAATTAAGATGTATATGGCTTGGGTGAAACCTTACTTGCGCAATGTAAAGCATCTTTCGATGAGTGCTTCGCAGATGGACAGTGCTGATCTAATCAATGCTTTTGAAACAAGTCTGACTGAGATTGAAGTCTTGTTCTATCGCCAGCCCAAAGGAAGTGGTCCAGTACCCTGTATTTTGATGACCTTAAAATTAAGAACCCGCCCATCACTAAGTTATTCGCAGGAATACCAGCGAGGTCCGATCCATGTAGGTCGAGCAGAGTGTACGTTAAGGGCGTATGGCTGGTCAAAGGATCAGATCGCTCAGTATAAACGCATGCGAGCCGAGGAAGACTTCGAACTCTTTGGATTTATTGACGAAAACATAAAAGCAGCCATGGATGCCTTAGGAGATGAGTTAGAAAAGTACTTGAAGGAAGCAGGCGAAGACTTGGAAGAGAAAAAAACAGGTAAGCCTGCCGAGAAGCACATCTCAGTTAAGGAGTCGTTAGCAGAATCGCTTGATCCATTCTTATCCATCTTTAAGGGGTTCAAGGAAATGTTTGGTCCATTAGGATTTAGCGCAGCAGCTTCCTTGTTTTCCTCGTCCGGTAAGGGCAGTAACTTGCCCAGTCCAGATGACATGAAAGACAAGGGAAAAAGTGCAGAAGGATCCATGTGGCTTGCGTATAAGAGCTATAAGAAAAGCCATGGGTTGTTGTCATGGTAAGAGATTTCTAAGGAGTTTTTCTAACAATCCGATTTTTTCTAACAATCCATTTATACTAGCTTAACTTCCTCTTTTTAATATGGTTCAGTTCCAAGATCCGTTAGAGGAAGGCAGAAAGAAGGAGTTCGAAGCGCTGCAGAGTAAGAAACAAGAAACGCTAAAAGAGATCGAGAAAGAAAAGGAAAAAGAGCAAGAAGAAGTGCGCAGGCGAGAGTTTGCGTTGGAGGCGCTTCGCAGGGAAAAAGAGCTTGCAGAAAAAAAGCTAAAAGCCTTAACTGAAAAGGAAAAGGTAAAATCACAAGAGTTGGAAGCAGAAGAAAAAGAGCTCAGAGAAAGAGCAGAGGCCCTCGCAAAAAAGATTGAAGAAGAAGCTGAGGCAGTCTCTCGCTTAAGAAAGCCCACAACGCAAGAAAGTCTTGAAGCAACGGTGGTGGAGGCAGCGCAAGGTCTTCCTGAACAGCCCATTCAAGCAGCAGCTCAACCCTTATATCAATCGCCGTCTAGAGTAGAAGAAAATTCGTTGTATCAAAGCCTAGCTGAGTTGCGCAGTGGAATTTATGGAGTGGCCTCTCATCAAGTATCTGGAACCCAAGTCCCTGCTTCCGATCGTTCACAAATTGGTTCTCTTTATACGCAATTGCAGGACATTGTCCAAAACTTAGCATCCCATGCCGTGCAGGGTCATAAATTGGATGAGGCGAACGCAACTCAGGTAACCCAGGCCTTGAACGCTACCATGCAGGCAGTCGAACACTTGGAGGAAGCCTATTCAAGCCGCTTCGAAAACCTGTTGAATCGCGCTCGAGGGTATCTTTCTAAGCAGGAGGATGTGTATAAGACACCCGGCACGTAATTTACGTCAAAAACGTATGTTTCTCGGATCATTCAAAAAATTACCGCTTAGGACAAAAGGTCGAAATCCTTTTAAAGGTGGAGTTCTAGAGTGAATCGTATGATTTTTGACAATAATTATTATCACGCCTTGGATCGGGATTCGTTTGCAGGAACGCCCAGTGCTGATGTCATGTCTGAGCCGGTAATCGAACAAGAAATTAAAACAGAGTCAGGCAGAGCCTTCACGCAAAAACTAGGCCCAACAGACCTAGGTAAGCCAGGTAATCCCATGCAGCACCAGCTCCAAGCCCTCTTGGCAAACATCCGTGAAGGCGTAGGTAAAATTGAGTTCAATTTTCCAGGGGCGGGTAAGGGTACGGCCCAGTCTCCCACACCTGAATCCTACAACAAAAGAGAGCGAGAGGAGATGCGCGCCTTGTTGGACCTGAACAAGATGAAAACATCGGTCCACGCAACCTTCAGTAAGCAAGGTTTCTCGGGTTTGGGAGAACGAGGATTTAACGATGCCGTTCGAGAAGATAATTTAAAAGAGTTAAGAAAGGCCATTGACTTTGCAGCTGAAGCAACCAAGGGTGGAGCGATCGTCTTTCACACAGGGGAGTGGAATCGTCCAATTTACGAGTTGGATGAGAAATTGAACCCAGTTGTCGGTAAAAGGGACGTAGAGGAAAAGGATGAGAAAACGGGTAAGATGAAGACAGTGAAAATTGATGTAAGGCAGTTCGAGGGTTTTCCAGAGGAGCACAAGCGCGCTACCTTGTATGTTGCAGATGAACGCACAGGCGCTTTTGTCGATTCCATCAGTAAGGATCAACACTTGTTCGAGCCGCAGTTTATAACGGCAGAGGATAAAGAGGCTGAAAAATATGGGATTAAAAAGGTAGGCTCTAAATATATGTCTAAGGATGACAAAGAGTTAAAGCCAGAAGATTGGATTGATACAGAGGGTCGTAAAGTGCCTAAGTTTCAGAAGGAAATGGATGATGAATATGTGGATCGCCTGTTTAAGCGAATTCCTAAATTTAATAAGGATGGAGTGAATTTTGAAGTTAAGAAGCTGTCTTGGAATAAATTAGTGATAAGAGCAGAGGAGATTAGGGAAGAAACTGGAGATATAGTGTCTCCGGAATTACTCTTCGCTCGCATTCACTTAGAGCATCGAGTCTTGCAGGCAAAGGGTTCTTCCTTGTTCCACGCAAGGAATTATCAGGATTACAAGGAGCAGCGGGATAAATTAAAGGAAGCATTGGATGTATGGAATGACTTGGAGCCCAAGTTAAAGGATAAAAATGAGTTTTGGAAGTATATGATAACTCAACCAAAATTTGGGCAGGCTTTGCAAAGCCTGATTCCTCCAGATGTGGTTTCTCCAAGAGATGCGATTCAAAAAGAATTGAATGATGTAGATAGGAACATGCGTCACATTCACGAATCCTCAGCTTCAGCCGATGTTCAAGCACAAGAAGCTATTGAGTTGTTAAAAAATGTAAAGCCCGTTCATGAGGTCGGCATCAAAAAATCAGCAGACTCAATAGCAAGAGCCGCAATCTTTGCCATGGAAAAGTACAATCAAAACAAGAAAAACCTGGACGAACCCTTGTACATTGCGCCGGAGAACTGGCATTATACACAGTTCGGTAGCCATCCCGATGAGATGATTGAGTTAATCAACGCTTCTCGTAAGGAGATGGCTGCGATGTTGCAAAAGACCTATGGCTATTCAGAGCAAGAAGCAAAGGAGAGGTCTCAGATGCACATCAAGGCTACCATCGACGTGGGTCACTTGAATATGTGGCGCCAACACTGGCAAGCAACGCCCGGTCAAAAGCCTGAGGATCGGGATAAAGATTTCAATAAGTGGATGGTTAGAGAAATGAAAAAATTAGCTGACAAAAAAGTATTAGGTCATATTCACCTCTCGGATAACTTAGGTTTTGATGACGAACACCTCACGCCCGGTACGGGTAATGTCCCCATCAAAGATCTAGTCGAGGACTTGGTAAAAGCAGGAATTAAGGATTTTATCATCGAGCCAGGCAGTTTCAATGCAACAACTGTGGTGCATGACACCTTTGCATTGTTGGGTAGTCCTGTGTATAAGCTGCGTCCGATGCCAAGCTTTGCAGGGGTCCACAATCGTCAGTTCGGTTATCACAATCCCGCAATGTACATTGTAGGGGCTTACAGTCCAAGCAATGAGTGGATTCTTTGGAGTGAAGTGCCATTGGAGTGAGATCAAGAACTCGTAATCTTCTCGTACTTCGTAACCAACTCTTTATAGATAATTTCGTCTTTTAGGATATCTTTTGAATTCTCAATAAAATATCGCAGCTTGTCAAGTAGCCATTTTCTTAGTTCGTTGGTTGAAGCGAGAGGGTAATAATCAAGATTATCATAAAAATCAGCAGCTTTTACGATTAGAGCATCTCTTCCCGTTTTGCAGCAGCGCTCAAAGTTCTCTTTATATCTTTCAGTTTTGTTTTCAATGGATTCATCAAAACTGTTTGCTTCAACCACGTGAGCGATTTCCATGCCAAATCTTAATTTAAGCTCTGAAATTTTAACATCAGTATCCTCAATAACATCATGCAAGATGGCTGCAATCACAATATCTTTATCATAATTTAAATGGTAAAGATGAAGCCCAACTCGAATACTATGTAGGATAACTGGTTTAGTATTTTTTCCAGATTTTTGATACGCAAAAATAAGAAACTTAATGGCTTCTTCTATTTGTTTATCATCTTCAGGTTTAGGCATGTTAAAGCAGGTTTACTCTAGATTATAAACGTTTTCTAGGTGGGGTCATTCGTGATCAAATGCTTTTCGCAAATCTCTCGGTTTTTCCATTTATCTTTCGTCATTTCCGGATTTCATCCAGATTCATCAAAAACTCTTCGTCTTTTAGCAGAATAACTTCTTAAATAGAACAGAAGGTTGATGTTAAGAAGAAGGTAAGAGCTGAGGCAAGGGGGATTGGCGACCCCCACTCGTCTGAAATAATCAGTGACGCTAGCGTCACTGTATACAGCAAACTTTAGTTTGCAGTAAACGAGGACCGTGCCGGTTTGGGAGTTCGAATCTCCCCCTCAGCGACCAATTCCTTTTTTAGAAGGAATTAAAAAAGGATAAGAAGGATCACCTTAAATAGTTTATGAATTTAAGTTTGACAGAATGAAACAATTGATAAATAATCACGTTTTAATTCATAGGATGGATCGACTCGAGCAATTCAACCGTATCAAAGCTCGTTACAGAGAGTTCGAGCGCGAACTTCTCTCACAAGGAAAGCTTCCAATGCGCTCCACCAATACCGGTTTTTGGGGCACAGCAGATATGGAAGCCGTGTTTCACCTGTTTGAAACCTTACACTTGGAAAACGACAAAGGTTTTCTAGACTTGGGCAGTGGAGATGGTCGTATCGTTTTAGTCGCTTCCTTATTCACCTACGCGCAAGGCGTGGAGTCCGATCCAGAACTGGTGGATCAAGGGGAGGAGATTCGGCAGGAATTGGGTTTGAAGGCGGATTTTATCTGCGCCGATTTTCTAAGCCTGGATCTTTCAAAGTTTGATTTTTTCTTCATCAATCCTGATCATCGCTTTGAGGAAGCATTTGAAGATAAACTCCTCCAAGAGGCCAAAGGAAAGAGGTTGTTCGTCTACAACATTGTGTTTGCCCCAGAGAAGTTAAGGAAAGGAAAGACCTATTGGCATGATCAGATCCCCATAACCGAGTATGTAATTGAGCCTAAGGGATAACAAGATCATCCTTTGAAGGATAACCTATTTATAGTCGTTCTTGTTCTAGAGTCTTATGAAAACATCTTTCGTTCCGAGTGATTTTCAAGTGCCTAAAACATTAGACACAAAGCGTTTCAAGCTTAGAATGCTCACGGTGAGCGATGTGGTGAAGGATTACGATGCTGTAATGACGAGCATCGATCACCTAAAAGGAGTGTTTGGGCCTCATTCATCTTGGCCTTCCAAAGGCTTAACGCTGGAGCAGGACTTGATCGACTTAGGTTGGCATCAAAAGGAGTTTCAAAAAAAGTCATCCTTCGCATATACAATGATGAGTCCAGATGAGACTAAATGCTTAGGTTGTGTTTATTTTTATCCTTCCGATAAAACATCGTTCGATGCCATGGCATTGTTGTGGGTAAGAACTAGCGAAGTAGAAACGGGTTTAGATCAAGAGTTGTTCGAGGCAGTAAAGAAATGGTTGCAGGAAAGATGGCCGTTTAAGAAAGTGGCTTTTCCAGGCAGGGATATTTCTTGGGAAGAATGGAATGCTCTCTAAAAGGAGAGCTGCGAAGCCTTTATTAACCACCTCTGCATAAATGAGCTTAAAGAGAGGTGGGTAGAGTTGGAGTTTAAGGTAGAGACACAGAAGAAGGAGCATCTAAAGAAATACCCGAAGGAAGATGTTGACCTTGCCTTCACCTTCGCAAAGAAAGTCTATAAAGAGTTAGGTACATTTCTAAAAGCCATTGTTTTGTTTGGCAGCGCCGCTCGTCGCAAGCAAAATTCAAAGGATGTGGATATTCTTTTAGTGGTAGACGATTTGAACATTAAGATGACCAAAGAGCTCGTCCAGACCTATCGAATCATCGTAGAAAAGATCGTAGCGGACATCTCACCCAAGTTGCATGTCATCACCTTAAAATTCAGTAGTTTCTGGGAGTATGTCCGTGCAGGTGACCCCATTGCAGTCAATATATTGCGAGACGGCGTAGCCTTAGTCGATACAGGTTTCTTCGATCCCTTGCAAGCCTTAATGTATCAGGGCAGAATTCGTCCTTCACCCGAGAGTATGTGGGCGTATTATGCAAAAGCACCGGCCACCTTGCAAAATGCCAAGTGGCATGTCATGCAAGCAGTCCTCGACCTTTACTGGGCCGTAATCGATGCAGCACATGCTGCCTTAATGAAGATGGGTGAAGTTCCTCCGAGTCCCGAGTTTGTCTCCGAGCTCCTTCAAAAAAGAATGGTAGAAGCGCACTTGCTGGATCATAAATATGTAAAGACGGTCGATCAGTTCTACCACTTAAGCAAAGCCATCACGTCACACGAAATCAAGGAAATTTCAGGAGAACAATGGGACAAGTATCAAAAGGAAGCAACGGAATTTGTGGATGTCATTCAGAAGTTTATGAAGAAAGGATAACTTAATATAGGTGTTTTCTAAGAAGAAAAAGACATGCAAAAGCATCTTCCCCATCATTTCGAATCTCGTCATCTCCCCAGTTTCGGCTGGGTAAGAGAAATCGTTTTTGGTTTGAATGACGGCATTGTATCTACCTTTGCCTTGCTCGCTGGAATTACAGGAGCGGTCATCAGTTGGGAAGCGCTGATCATTGCAGCCTTAGTTGAAATTGTAACCGGTGCCTTGTCCATGTCATTAGGCACCTTCATCTCGACCAAGTCTCAGATTGAGTTTTATCAAGGGAATCTGGATGGGAAAAAGCACATCAAAAAAGAAGTAAAGGCCTTGAAGGATGGCTTTGAGAATCCTGAGATCGCCGCGGTTCAAATCGGTATTGCATTCCTAATTGGGGGGTTAATTCCTTTATGGCCTTACCTTGTCTGGGTGGAGCAATATGCCTTGTGGGTTTCAGTAGCCTGTACATTAGGTTTCTTGTTCTTGGTGGGAGTCTTGAAAAGTAGGTTTACACACAAAATTTGGTGGCACAGTGGAATGGAAATGGTCATCATTGCAGCCCTTGCAGGGTTCATCTCCTATTATTTGGGTGTGTTCGTAAGTAGTCTGGTGAGTTAATTTTGAGTTGATTTATATAGAAATTTGACTTTCCTTCTTGTATGGAAATTTCTTGGCTGAACTGGTCCGATGCCGCATTTAAGAAGGCAAAGAAAGAGGATAAGCCGATTCTGCTTGATCTCACAGCGTGTTGGTGTCATTGGTGTCATGTAATGGACGAGACTTCATATAAAGATGCAGAAGTCATCAAAATAATTCATGAAAAGTTTGTTCCGATACGTGTTGATATTGACAAGCATCCAGTCATTCGAGATCGATATAATTTTGGCGGTTTTCCAACAACTGCTTTTCTCACACCAGCGGGGGACATCATGGGTGGCGGGACGTACATCTCTCCACCAGTATTAAGGCAATATCTATTAGACATCCACCAAGTCTTCAGGAAGAATAAGAAAGAGTTGCTCTCGAAAATGAAGGAATTGAAAATAATGGCTTCATCGCAAAAGGAAGCTCCAAAAGGTAAGCTGAGTCATGAAATAGTAGAAAAGGCCTTGGAAATGGTGAAGTCAAATTTTGACAGTTATAATGGAGGGTTTGGGAGTGCGCCTAAGTTTCCAATGTCTGAAGTGTTGGATTTCTTATCATTAGAATATTCGATTTCAAAGGAGAAGGGTTTGTTGGAAATGATAACAAAGTCTTTGAATGGTATGAAACCCTTGCACGATAAGATTGAAGGTGGCTTTTTCAGGTACAGTGTGTCGCCGGATTGGTCTGAGCCACATTATGAAAAGATGTTGGAAACCAATGCAGGGTTGCTTCGAAATTATTTAAATGGGTTTTTGGTATCTAAGGATAAGTCCTATAAAGAAATGGCTAAGTCTGTTTTGGGATATGTAAAGCAGCATTTAGCAGATCCGGCTGGTGGTTTTTATGGGAGTCAAGATGCAAATGAAACCTATTACAGAGTTTTAACATCCCAGAGAAAAAAACTTCCAAAGCCGTACATTGATAAGGCGTTATACGTTTCTTGGAATGGGGGGATGGTCTCTTCTTTCTTGTTAGCAAGTAGAGTGTTGAAAACAAAATCCTATGAATCTTATGCATTAAAGACGTTAGATCGTCTATGGAAATTGTGTTGGAATGAAAAAAAAGGTTTGTTTCATTTCTGGGATGGAAATCCAGCTTCCGAAGGAGTATTCGCAGATCACGTCCACCTGGGGTTGGCCTTTTTGGATGCATTCGAGCAGGTGCAGGATCATTCATTTTTAGATAAAGCAGAAAAATTAGCGATCGTTATGCAGAAGTATTTTTTGGATAAAAAGACCAGATCATTTAATGATAGTGTGCCATTAAAGGGGGCAAAGGGTTTGTTAAAGATACCTGCAAAGAATGTGGTAGAAAATGCCTTGGCAGCAGGTTTCTTCTGGCGTTTATCGTTTTTGGCGGATAAGCCAAAGTATAGATCCCTAGCAAAGCAAGTGTTGGAAGCATTCGTATCCTCCTATGAGCATAATTCACTCTTTGTAGCTTCCTATGCTGCAGCAGTGGAACAGTTCTTGTCAGGTCCGATCCAAGTGTATATAATCGGCTCTTTGAAGGACGAAAAAGTGCAAGGCTTGTTGTCAGCGGCATTAGCTCGTTTTGGCGAGCGTAATATAGTCCAGGTCTTAGATCCAAGGGATAAGCGGTGGCTGCCTAAGCACAAATTCCCTAAAAACAAGGTGACGGCATACGTATGTGAAGGGGAGTTGTGTAAAGGTCCTTTTTTCAGATTGTAGCTCTCATCGAAGAGTTAAATTTAAAAAGCCGAGTTGCTAAAGGAGAAAGCATGGCCGTTATGATTGCGTGTCGTAGGTGCGGCCAGAGTTATGCCCAAAGTGAGATGCACGTAGACGCCACCGGAAGCGACATGCTTTGTAAGAGTTGCTTTGGGCGTACGCACGATGAGAAAGGTAAAAAAATAATGACCACATCTTATGAGGATCCACCGGAAGATTTTATCGCAGTGCATGCGCCTAAGCCCAAAGAATCTGTGCCCGTAGCGCCTTCGATCATTCATTATCGCTGTCCAAAGTGTAATTTCAAGTTCTCCCGTGCACCGGGAACCTTTGTGAAGCATTGCCCCTATTGTGGGAATGAGAAGATCATCACCAATGAGAAGTTGGATGCAGGTAGCCTGCTTAAAGAATCCTCAAATTCTAAGTATGATTTCTAGTCGGGTATTGTTTAGCATCCTAAGGCCAAAACTCTACCCAATAAAGTTTCAGTTCGTTACGGGGGTCGCCCCATTCGGGGAAGCAGAACTTTCTAAGCGATCATCTAGAGTTTTGGAGATGCTAAACAAATCAGTGGTGCAGCAGCCACGCAACCGTGCGCAGCACGCCACATTGTCGAATATGTTCAAACAATTTTTTAAGTTGTTGTGAATGCCTCACAAACACTGCCCCATATAAAATAAGGGGAAGCCAAATGAATTGGAGGCTCCATGGCGTGTGGTGAACAAGGGGGAAAAAGACCAAGCTGACAGCAAAGAAGCCCGCACAAATGCCGCTAAACAATGTATCTCGTAAATTTACCTTGGAAGGATAGCAGATCCAGTACCAGGCAAGCAGTGCAGCAAGGCCGTAGCATGCAAGGTTGAATTCATTGGCGAAGTACCTGGGTTCCCAGTAACTGATTAGGCCTTGGATCTGCCAATGGTTCAGTGGATATAAAGGCCAGTAGTTGTCGCCGTGGTGCGTAAGGTAGTCAGAAAAAATGTGGAAACCCCATCCCCAGAAGCAGCCATAAAGGCTTTCTTTCTTCCACCATAAAACAAGGGCAAGCAGCACAGTAAAGACCAAGGTGCTGTGGAGGGCATATTGGATTTCAATGACATGGGGGATGAGGGTGATGATGTCCAAGTTAAGTCGAGTCATCTGGTGTGTTCCTAAAAGGTAGAGCATCTGCGCAACCCATAAAGCGTCGGGGATAAACGCAAACAGTACTGCCTTCCACCACCACCTTTTCTTCCGGAAAGCAGCATACGTCCAGAATAAGTGCCAGAGCGTGTTCATGACCGGATAGTTCAGTCATTTCTTTTTAAATCTAAGCTTCCGTTTTGTCGGGTACTTGTAAGAAAGACTTACTATAATATCTTAACTATATTATTCTTATGTAAAAGGTGTTGTTTTTAAAGACAAAGTCTATCTGAAAGGGTAAAATGGATAAAAAATATCTTATTGATTTTGACGAGGTCATCCTTCGGCAATTAGAACAAGCGGCTAAGAACCAGTCGATAAAAGCGATCTTAATGAAGATGCTGAATAGAATAGAACAGCTCGGGCCAAGGGCAGGCGAATTGTTGGATTCTCAGCTCGGGCTTTATGAAGTTAAGAGCAAACAACCCCCAATTCGACTTTATTTTGAATATGATAGAGGACTAGAAAAAATAACTATTTTTGAATATGATATGAAAACAAGTCCAAAAAGTCAGAAGAAAACCATCAACAGGCTAAGAATGAGGGTTTCAAAAGCCTAAGTCTTCTCGAGTATAAGCGCCTTTCTCTCGGATATTCTTTTTGCATTCTAGTAAGCGCTTTAGTAGATGCATGTAGAGTTTAGAATTTTTAAGAGTTTTGATCTCTTTTTTTTGTAGTTCCAACTCTTCTTTCATGGCTTGGAACTTGGCTTTAGGTAAAATAATCGTTTCCATGCTCTTTGTACAGTATTATTGCTTTTAAAGTTTCTTATTTTTAGGTCGGAATATTTATATATTCTAGATACTTATCTAATAAGTGAAAGATAAGTGAGTTCTGAGGAAACAATGGAAAAAATGAAAGATGGGCTTTACTGTGCCAAATGTAGTGTACTCGCAAAAAAAGGAGTGTTGCCTAAATACGAATTCCTGGATGGTTTTCCTCTGACAAATGTTGAAGCTTATGTATGCCCGAAATGTGATAACTTCTTTTTTACCGAAAAACAGGCAAAAGAAATGGAAAGACGCACAAAAAAAGAGTATACCTTCGGTTTCGACCGTAAAGTCACCATCAGCGGCAGAAGTCTAGTAATAGGAATCCCTGCCGAACTGGCTGCGCATCTGAAAATCAAGCAAGGCCAGAAAGTAAGAATCATTCCCATCGCAAGGGAAGGATTTATGATTAAGAAGGTCTGTACTTAATTTAAATTCTTAATTTTCTTCATCGATCGCTCATGCATCTTCCTCAGTAAAACCAGTGCCAATATCGCTCCCACAAAACACAGGAACATGTCGCTCTGCGTGTCCCAGATGTAGCCTTGTGTCCCCAAAAAGCTGTCGCCAGCGCTTCCTGTCGCGAGGGACACCCACCATTCAATGAATTCATAGAAGGCGCTTAGGGCAAGGGGGATGGCAACGCTGTTGAGGTTGAGCCAGAATCCCTTTTTTAGGGGACTTGTTCAGATGATCATTTCTCGCGTGATAATGGCAGGAACAAATCCTTGCATGAAATGCCCTATTTTGTCGTAGTTGTTGCGCGTGAATCCAAAAAGGGTGCTCATCCAGTCCCCGAGTGGGGTTAAGGCGTAGGTGTAGTGCCCTCCAATGATTAATACAATGGAGTGGATTGCAATTAAGGTATAGCTCAGATTGCTGAGTCGAAATCGCTTGTAAGTGAAGAACAGGATGGGTGCTGCAATCAGCACCGGTGCAACTTCCAAGAGCCAGGTGAAGTAATCATGAGGTTGAATGGCTGACCAGAGGAAGAAAATAGAGACAATTCCGATTAAAACCTGGTGGTAGGTTTTGTCCTGCATAGGAAGCCTCCGGTAAGCTACTGGATTGAAATGAAAAATTATTCGTCCGTTATTATTGAAGGAATGTAGGAACATGTATTCTGTTTGTCAGCTCTGTTGCCAAACGCAGCCATGCTTTTAGCGGCGAGTGTGTGGTACTGCTTCCACGATGCCTTTGGCATTTCTTCTGATCTAGGCACTAGGAGTTCTTCTCCTGTATTAAAAGGACACTTTCCGCGAGAGGATTCGGATTGTCCACAGTAAAGAGTTCCATCTAAAGACGTCTGCCAAGGGCAAGGCTTACCGGCAACTAATATTTTATCTATACCTTCTTCTCGCCAATCTGTATGAATGATGCGATCGGCTTCTCTCTCTAAATTGCGGTCCATCTCAATTTAAAAAAACAACGCTACCTAATATAATTTTCCATCCTCTACACACTCATTGATTCGTAGTTTTTACTACACCTACTGATTAAATAGTCTTTATACTTTAGGTTTCTTATGCCAACAACACAACCAACAGCAGATGCATATTTTGCTGAATTAATATCTAAAAAGCGAGAAGCTATGCGTCAAAGACAGGTTTTAGTGTCCATTGAACGAGAATTACGAACTATATATGATACCAAGAACAGTCTTTTCACCCCTATAGACTCCTCTCAGAAGCAAGAACTTGCCGATCTGTTACAGGACATAAAGATTACAGAAATTTGGCGTGAGGAAGCCACGGGTAAGTTTTTACAATACCATCGAGAGATCCAAGAGTACAAAGCTAGAAATCTATAGGAGATAGTCAAGCCTCCGGCGAGAGTTGCACTCGCGACCTCCCCCTCTTTGTTGCAATACCAAGGGGGTGCACCAGCTACTATGCTACGGAGGCATATACCCTTGGTTTTTACCTTGGTTTTTAAAGCTTACTTTCTGCGAAAGTAAGCTCAAAACGGTAGTTTTGTTGCTTTAGTTCTTTTGAAACTAAAGTTCAAGACGATAGTCTTGTAGATTTACTTTAGGTATAGATGTGATCCCCATAAAGCTTATTAATGAGCAGCGTTCCCTGAAAGGGATGAAAAAAGCAGTATTCTCCCTTGTTTTGGTTCTGTTCCTAGTAGCCTGTGTGGGGTTTAAGCAAGGCCCTTACTCCTTTGAGGAGGGTTTTAATTACATAAAAGGGCTAGATGAGAGATATGGTGGGAATTTTAAGACGGAACAGATGGATGTAAATCAAGTGGATTCGAAGAGGATTGATGCGTTTCAAGAGGATTTGCAGGCATTTGCGAGTAGGGTAAGTCAAGATCCAGATTCACTCAATAAAAATAAGTTGTTGCAGTTCATTGAAGCAAGAAAGCAGATGCTGGACAGTGAGCATTCCTACCTTTTAGCCCAAGGGATGGGTAATTTTAAGGATTTGGAAGTGCGTTCATGTGATCACAAGAAAGAAATGGAGTATGCCTATAAATATTATAAATCAGCGATGGAAAAAGGTGCAGACGCGAGTGATTTATTTGATCATGTAATGCAGGATTTTGAAATCGCTCAGAACTTAATAGGCATACACCCCACAGGATCTGACATAGACGGTCGTCCTTTGTTTTATTTAAGTGCTTGGGATGCTACAGGTAAGTTGCTCGATAAAATGGCCATTTCGCTGAATGAGTGCATTGCAAAGGCAAACCAAGAGTAAAGCTTATATAGGTCTCTTTTTGTTGGGTTTTGTATGTCATTAAAGATGCCTGAGAGTATGGCTGAGTGTGCTTATTTTACTCGCCGTGCCTTTGAAAACAGCAAGATCATTGCGTGGGTGCTTAAGGAGCCGTGTCCTAAATGCAAAAAGGGCATGATGGGTAAGCCCGTAGAAAAGGGTAAGGTTAAGATTCGTGCAACGGAATATGTCTGCCCCAGTTGTGGTTATTCTGAAGGAAAAGACACGTATGAAGTCAAGTTGACGTGCAACGTCCAATATACGTGTGCCAAATGCAGCCATAGTGGTGAAACCACTGCCCCCTTCAAGCGAAAATCTTTCCAGGGTACAAAAGCAATTGTTTTCGAGTGTCAAGGCTGTCATGAACAAATTCCCATCACCAAGAAGATGAAGGAAGTAAAAAAGAAGAAAGGCGCCGTCACAGTCACAGCCGATGCAGATGATGATGATTTCTGAACTGTAGTTTGATTGGAACTTTCATGTTCAAGAAATATAAGCCAAAATTAATATAGAAGCTTCTGTTCCTTTCATTAAAAATAGGATAAATGCAGCTATGGTAAAGCAAAGTCCTGCCCAGGAACATCCTTCGCAAATCATTCTGGATGCGGTAGCTCTCCATGAGCGGCAGCTGGGGGTGGGTACATTGGCGTTTGTTCTTAAGGGATTAAAAAACAAGCGGATCCTTAATAGGCAGTTGCACACTTCGCGCTTCTTCGGATCCCTATTTTATAAGCCGCTGGATGTGATAGAGAATTATGCCCATCAGCTAGTAAGGCAAGGTTTTCTCTGCAGGGTAGATATTGGATCCTCTTATAAAGTGCCTTTGCTTGAACTCACTCCGGCCGGAAAACAGGTTCTAGAGCGGAGAACAGACATTCCGTTACAAGCCATACGAACGAAGAAACCGGTACAATTGAATGAGACAGCCAAAGAAACCATTGCTTTATTTAAGGAACTTAGAAGTATCCAGATGGTGGCGGAAAAACGGGGGTTAAGTTCAAGCACAGTATGGTCGCATTTAACGATGGGGGTGCAGCTTGGTTTGATCGCTCCTGCTGAAGTGGTGGATAAGGAACGGTTGGACTTGATCCTAAGCGTTCATGCCAATCTAAACTCTACTCGTTTAAAGGAGCTTAAAGCAGCCCTTCCCGAAGAGGTCACATATGAGGAGATTCAGTGTGCCATCACGAGCGTGGATCATGGCTGAAAAAGCGTATTGTTCTATGAAAAAATTATTTTATTCAAGGACGATTTCTAAGGTTTTAACCCATTTTCTACCATTTCAGTTAGCTTTTGTCTGAAACGATACGTGTTTCCTTGTTTGGCATAGGCGTTCCATCCTTGTAAAACTTCTGACACTTGTTGATGATCTGTTTTTTTGAGTCGGTGTTTTTCCAACAGTTCGTGCAGTTTTTTCATTATTTTCCTCATATTCCTCTGCTTGACCAGTTTATAGTGATAGAAGATGCGAAACCCTAGTAAGGTTGTTCCTTTGTGTAATGGAATAATTTTGCATTTATTCGGGTGGAGTTCCAGCTTTAATTGGGCTAGGAAATGAAGAATTTTCTCTTGGTATTCCAGGAGAGTTGTTTTTGAGTGGTGTAGAATGATGAAGTCGTCCACGTAACGGATGTAATGCTTGGCTTTGAGCTGATGCTTAACATACTGGTCAAGTTCATTGAGGTAGATATTGGCGAAGAACTGGCTGGTCCAATTGCCTAAAGGCATACCTTTTCCTGGTTTGTCTGAGTGGTAGTTATTTAGGATTTTTTGGATGAGCAAGGTTACTTTTTTGTCTTTGACTTTCTTTTGGATGATGTTCAACAATATTACATGGTCTACAGTGTCGAAATAGTGCCTGATGTCAGCTTTGAAGGCGAAGCCTGCAACTTGGTTGTTGTTTTTGGCATCTTGGGCAGGCCTTCCGTTCTTTGTTACTCTGTGCAGAAAGTGTTCGAATCTTTTCAAGGCAGATAAGTTTCCTTTTCCTTTCTGGCTGGCATAGCTATCGTATATGAATAGAGGTTCAAAGATGGGTTGTAAGATGTTGACTAAGGCGTGGTGCACGATGCGATCTCGGAAGTTGCTGACGCAGATGACGCGTGTTTTGGGGTCTCGGAGAACGAATTTTTGTAAGGGTTTGGGTGTGTAGGTTTGCGTTCTGAGTTCTTTGGACAGCTGACAGAGGTAAAGTCGCCAATGCCGGTCGAATTCTTGTACCTTTGGGCTGCTGGTTTTGTGCTTTCGGGCTTTCCAATAAGCATCTTCCAAGTTTTCCCAAGAGCAAAGTTTGCTGTATAAGTGGTTATAGGTTTTCATGAAGAAGGTATCCTGGAGAGGGGCTATTCCGAGAGCGCGGCCGTTGTTGTTGAATTGCCTGTTGGCGTTCAAGTTGTTGAGGTTGTTGTAGTTGTCGTTGCCGCCAAGGGCGCCAGGCCGGCTCAGTAGCCCTGCACACCACTCTATTTTCTTCACCGTTTCAAACGTTCACCTTGCGATTACCAGCTGTTACGGTTGTGTTAGTTAGGAGCAATCCTAACAGGTTTCATAGCAATGCTGCCTTGGCAGGCTCTTGCCTTGATGACAGGGCGTGTAGTCCTTTTCGCCATGAGCCGCCTTTTAAAGACGGTATGGGCTACTCCAGGACAACGCTTAGAATTTAACAGGTGTTTAAATACCTAACAGAACCAACCTTGGTCCTCAAAAAAGTGTCTTTTTTGGTCTCAACAGCAAGCGTAACTTGCTGAGGATCCCAATTCCTGTGGAATTGAGGATCAACAACTTCCAATGGAACTCGTTGATTTCCTATGGAGATTTTTTTGCGTCGACGTGACGTACCCCGAGAGCGCGGCCGCCGCTGATGAATCGCCTGCCGGCGTACAAGTAGTAGAGGCCGTAGCAGCCGCAGCCGCCGCCAAGGGCGCCAGGCCGGACTTCTACTTGTTCAGGATCAAGACGGAAACCGGTTAAGTCATTGGTCGTTAAAGGACAAACATATCCATATTCAAATCCTTTTTGAGCCAAATAAGCCGCTGCTCTTTCAGCAAGGTCTTCTCCTAACCTGATTCTTATGCGTGGGTTGCTTCCATATTCGGAAACACCATCTTTGGCGGCTAAAGATAATTTGACAGGACCCTTTTCTACTACTGGAAGGATTCTGCTTAATTCTCTTGCTCGTTGAATCGCAGCATCTATGTGCTGGTTTGATCTAGGAAGAGTCAGTCTGCCATCTTTTATATTATCTGCATATTGCGTACTTCCTAAAATAACCAAGTTTTCTTTTGGATTAGGACTATCATCAAAGGCTTCCTGCCAGACCCCATCTTCTAAGAAATAGTGCGAAGCTCCTCGTGTGTTGATCGTATCATTACCATGGTTATCACCTTGCGCTCCGATTCGATGGGCCCAAGCCTCTCGGTCACTAGCAAGGATGCTGTCCAAACCTTGTGTATGAGTTACCGCGTTTGGGTAGGTTAAATAAGCTTCTGGAGTAGGAGTAAAAACGACTCCCTCAAAGCCAGGTACGTCAATGGTGAAACCAGTTCTCTTCACTTCGTACTCAATGGGGCTAAGGGTCATATCAGGTGGTATAATAGCTTGCTTTATAAATATTTCTATTTTTTATTTACTTAAAAGTAGCAAACAGTATCTGACTAAAAGGTGTTTTTTAGAGTGAAATTTCCATAACCTTTAAATACAACTGTACGATAAATAATACATATGTACGATAAATTAAATATTACTGAGACGCACATCAGGGTATTGTCGTTGTTTACAAAAGGCTTCAATAAGGGGTTCTACATCCGGGAAGTGCATCAGGCACTCGGCATCAGCCCTAGTACAGCCCAGTTAATCCTGGACGACTTAGAGAAAAAGGCTGTTTTAGAGTCTGCCCTCCGTGGGAAAACCAAGATTTACAACCTAAAAAAGACATGGATAAGTCAAGAATACCTAATTTTAGCGGAGCATTATAAAACCATTTCCTTCTTGGAAAAGCACTTAAAAATCAAGGAGTTTTTAGGCAAAATTCCTGGCTATTTGGATGGAATCGCTCTGATTTTCGGGAGCTATGCAAAGGACTTAGAAAAAGAAGACTCGGACTTAGACCTATTTATTATAGGGTCTTGCGATCGAAAGAAGATAGAAGAGGCAGGTGAGATATATAACCTTAAAGTCAGCATCAAAAACTATCCGTTCAAGACATTCCAGGAAAACCTTAAAAATGACGTCTTAATCCGAGAGGTCTTGGATAATCATATTGCTGTTTTCAATGCGGAAGGCTTTGTGAGAAGGGTGCAAAATGGCTAGATTAGAGTGGTGCATTCGGAAAAAAGCGTATGAGTTCATAGAGCCCAATCCAAACCTTACAGAAGCTTATTTCAAGAAAGCCGAAGAGGCACTGAAGTCAATTAGGGTAAACACTGTAAAGGATTGGCAGATCGCCATAGCGTATTACACGATCTATTTCTCCCTGTATGCTCTTTTGATGCGCATCGGGGTAAAGTGTGAAGTGCACGCTTGTACGCTTGCCTTTATTCGCTCGTTCCTGTCAGAGTATTTTTCCAATGAGGACTGTACTTTTTTTGAGCAGTCTCTCCAGGCCCGTGTGGATGCTCAGTATTATGTCGACCGTACCGTTCCAGACGAGCAGTACCAGCTTATGCTCAAGAAAGCTCCGGACGTGTTGGTGCAGTGTAAGGACATTGTTCAGCATATGACTCAGAAAAAGGTCGAACAGCTTCGGGGGGATTTGCGAAGAGCAATGGGGCGGGGTCAAGCAAAACAACCCAAAGGAAAAAAATAATTTCTAGCAATCTTTAAAAACATACCTTAACTCCAAGTGCATAATGGGTGCTGAATCCAAGTCTCGCATGTACGCTTTGGTCATGCTGTGTTGCATAATTCGGGCAACCCTTTGGGTTGGGAGGATGTTTAGGCTGTTTCTCCGTAGCGTTTGAGTTTTTGGTATGCCCAGATTTTG
>ERZ1292623.704-Hain-H51-01um-R1-704-length-34453-cov-7_pt3 | contig 19736 bp, 26 predicted proteins | sample MGYA00564398_ERZ1292623 | MGnify/ENA primary metagenome ERZ1292623 (study PRJEB36523, sample SAMEA6512633) | groundwater metagenome | collected 2019-01-07 | study: AquaDiva: Metagenomics assemblies of 32 groundwater samples | reverse complement strand
GCCATTCTAATTTAACTTGTTCTGTTATTTGAACATTCATGTCTACTGATCTTTTTTCATAAACACTGCTTTGAACTGGTGAATTTACTGTTAATTCTGGAGCTGTTTGGTCTGTTGAAGTTCCTTGAGCACAAGAACACATTGGTTTTGCATTACCACCAAAACAATCTCTTATTGGGCTTCTTGATGTACAAAGAATACAACAGGATTTTTTACAAATTCCATCTGGCTGCAAACTAGGAGAAAATCTTCCAAATGCATCACCTTGGCTTTGTTCTCCACCTCTAGTACATTCCCAGAAAGCATCACGATAATAAGCATTAACTAAAGAACTAGATAATATAGAAATTAAGAATACTAAGATTAGGACTGTTAATTTTTTCATTATAACCTTTTTAACTAAAAAGCTTAACCAAAAAAGTAAGCCTTTGAAAATTTTATCATCCCTGTTTTTTTAAAGATTATTATTGTAGAGTATAGGTTTTAAAAAAAGAAAAATAAAAAAATTAGTCATCTATTTCTACTCTTGGCAGTGGTTGTATTAAGAACCTAACTTCCTTATTAACTGAGTCTCCTTCATCTGTTGAACAAGTTATATCTAAGAGATATTCATGTATTTCGAATATCCTTATTATTCTATTTCCTTTTCTTATTGTTCTATCAACGTCACTTGTTTCATCAAAAAAATCTGAGTAATCTATTGTGAACTTATTATTTTGTACACGGGCTCTTGCTGGAGCATCAAAAGACCTATCATCAAAATCTGTAAGTGCGGGATCTTCATCACCAATATTTTCGTAAACTCCAACCTCATACTCGCATTCAACTGCTTGTCTAGCTGCTACCTGTACTTTAACTTCTGTTGTTCTTAATGTTTGTCCTTCCCCTACTGTTTTTATTCTTACTTCATCTAAACCTAAAGCCATTGCCCCGCTAATTATTGTTCCAAATAAACCAATAACTAGTAAGAGACTTATGATAAATTTTCTTACTAATTTCATTTTTTATTCTTCCTCCTTTTAAATTAAATAGTGAGTATGAATTAATGATTATGATTTTTAAAAAATAAAAAAAATAAAAAAAAATTTATTTAGACTGCTTCAGCCCAGAACCAGATGCTACCATCTGTGAAATCTCCATTACATGGGTTAGGCAATGCCAATCTTAATGTAACAGATAATTCTGCTCCTGGAGCCAATACATTACCTGATGCTAAGTCAATTGCACTAGCCAAATAATCATCACCTGTCATTACTTGGTCTGCTTCTGTAATTCTTGCACCGTTAGGTATTGGACTGTAACCTTGAGCATCAGCTGCACCATTAGACAATGCTGAGCTGTGTGCACCATTAGTTGCTAAGTATCTGAAAGCATCATCTGCTGTTCCGACAAATCCATCAGGTCCGTTTAAATTTAGCTCATTTGTTGTTGGGCATTTTGCTCCGCTGCTTGCTGGATCTGTAAAGTCTGAACCTGAAATGAACATATCTAATAATACTCCACTTCCAGGTGAGGCATCATTTCCAACTGTCAATGTTGTAGAATAGGATGTTGCTCCTGGTCTAACTGTTCCAAAGTCTAAAGCACCGTTAATGTCTAATGCTATAACTGGGTTGAACCACCAGAATTCGTTTTCATTAGCTGCTCCAGATAATCCACTAGAGTCTGTTGCTTCTGCAGTTATCCAAAATTCGCCATCCATTGAATCTGGGCTTTCAACTGTTAGAGTACAATCATAAACTCTCATTGTGTCTGCATCAAATACTAAAGCATCTGGACCGTCTCTTACATTAAACTCTGTCAAAGCATCGCCATCTGCTAATTGAGCACCAACGTCACATAAAGCTTCTTCGTCATTACCAGTACCTTGTGTTGGGCCAACAGTAACTGAAGGATTACCCATTAAAGTTTCAATGCCATTTCTGTCATGAACTAAAACAGACCAAGTTACTTTTTCACCCTCAAAAGCATAGTTATTTACTCTGTCTCCAGCTAAATCTGTTCCTGGTGCATTTCTTCCCGTAGGTGTATTATCATCTAAAACTAATCTTTCATCAGAATCAAAGTACACTGCAGGTGCAAAATCCTCTGTTTCAATATCAATACCAACACCAGTTCCTACACTAACTGCGAAAACTGGAGTCATTCCAATCACTAGTAATAATGTCATCAAAGTTGCAATTATTTTTTGTTTCATTTATTCTAACCTCCTATCTTGTTTTTTGTTTAACATATTTTCTTTATTCAGCATTAAGCTGAAATTAAGAGTGTGAAATAGAAAACTAAGTAAGTCAAGATGATAACCATCTTTGCACAAAGTTTCATTAAATTTTTTTATGATATTGCCACCCCCAAATTAACACTTGAGTAATTTTAGAAACTAGAATAGGAGGGAATTATTTAAGCATTATTACTATAGAATGTGTACAAATGATTATTATATATTAAAGTAACATATACTAATTATTATTGTGTGGTTACAATTAAGATTTTGTTAAAAGTAAAGAATTTAAGGTTTTAAGGGAGGTGAAAAAATAAGTATATAAACAAGTATAGTGTTACTTTCGTAGACGAATCATAGTTTGTTTTCAGATAATGTGATTTGGGAGTAAAAAATTCTTATTTTGTTGCTGCTGTTCTCATTGTACTTAACACTTCACTTTCTGAGAGTATTTTTGCGTGCTTAGATGGATGGCTTCCCTGGACAAGAATATAAGCTGGAGCTGCTTGATTAATAACCATTGGCTTTCCATCTAAAAGATTTTGAAGGCCTTCTGCCTTAGCCAGTCTTAATGAAATAGACGGCTGTATTTTTGGAAGAACAATGTCAGCTATTACAATGTCAGGCCTTAAACTTTTTAAATATCTTAATATATCTCTGGATTTTGATTCATTATATTGGCTGGCTTCAGCATACATTGCAGCATCAACTAAAGCTCCATCGCTTCCTTTATCTGACAAATTAACTAAAGCATCTGCCTTTATTTCAGAATTTAAAACTACGCCGCGACTAAGTTCTTCTCCAATGCCTTCTGCTACAAGACCATAAGTTTCATTTAAGTAATGAGCTAGAGCTACTGCTTTAGAGAAAGTCCTATTAACAATTCTTATTCTTGCAGCTCCTTTTTCTGCGAGAAGTTTGGTTACTTCTTTTGCAACACCACCAGAGCCATAGATTACTAAGTTGCTTCCCTTGATTTCTTTTCCTACTAATGCGAGCGATTCTTCTAAGCTTTTTACAAAGCCGAGAGCATCTGTATTTTCGCCAATTAGTCTGCTGTCTTTTTTATAAACTATGTTTACTGCTTTTAAGTCACTTGGCTTTACAATATCTAAAAAAGACAATATTTTTTCTTTAAATCCAACAGCCATTCCACCCCCCAAATACATCGGGTCATTTTTTAAAACAGGAATTATTTCGGGAAGATAGTCTGGGTCAGCGACTACCATTAAATTTCTTATATTTATATTATGCTGTTGATATAAAGAGTTCCACATTACTGGAGTTTTGGCACCATAATCATGAGCTGTTAACGGCACTGTATATCCATCTAAGCTATCAAGTCTATCTAAAGAAATATATCTTAATCTTTCATTAGCAGGCAATTTATGAAATTCTTCAACTCTTTTTTCTTCAATAAGCTTGTCTCTCAATATTTTACCTTCTTGTGTAAGAAGAAAGTCGTTTTTATCTGGGAGCAAGGCTAAAGAAAATATTCCTCTTTCAAATAATTCTTTAATTGATCTGTCCATGCTAAATTGATAGGGCCTATATATCAAATCTTCTAACATGAAAAATTGTATAAAGAAACTATTTTTAAAACTTATGCTATGGAAAATTAAGCCCAGGAAACTAGAATTAAACTTAATACTAACAAGTTAACTAAGTAATGAGCAACATTAATCAAGTATAATTTTACTGGCCTTCCTTCCCATAACACGCTTCCTAGCGCCAGGGTAGCTTGGAAACCAAGCCAGACTAAGAAGCCTACAATCAAACCTTCTGATGCTGTTGATGCTCCTGTATATTTCAAGAATAATGAAAGTACATAGGCCAAAACCAAATTAGAAACAAATGCGGCTGTTATTTCTTTTTTCATACTCTTGTTTTTTGCTTTTTCGATGTCTTTTTTAGAAATATTCATTAATTTCATCCATTCTTTTCCAAACAAAGTTTGAGAATACCAAGACATTCCTACTATCATTGATACAACTGCAGATACAAGAACTGCTAAAAGATTGACATCAACTGACTGTAACATAAAATGTAATATTATTCTAGAGTATATAAATTATTTGATTATTTTATTTGAAAAGCAGTCAATAGGTAGTTTTTTAAACAGATTATTTGTTGAAATTTTTATGTATGTCTACAAATTAAGAATTGAACTGCCTGCTGGAATAGAAGGAGTTGAGTCAGAGTGGATGACTTTCAAGAAACTAGGTTTTGCTAATCCAATTAACCAAGGAGATTTTATTCATTTAAGAAATATAAATCTAGGACAAGCAACACATATAGAACATTATCATGACGGATATGACGGCTCTCATTCTATAGTTCTTGTAGATACTGAAGAAGGCGTATTAAGAAATGTTAAAAAGAAAGAAGAGCTTGATAAAAAATTAAAACCGTTAGAGGACTTAATAGAATTTGATTTTTAATTACTTCTTTCTTGTTCTATAATATATTTATGAGCTTCCAAGGCTGCTATTGAACCTTGTCCTGCTGAAATAACTGTCTGCTTGTAAGGAATTAAAGTCAAATCGCCTGCTGCAAATAATCCTGGAGTTTTAGTTCTGCATTTTAAGTCCACTATAATTTCACCTAATTCATTTACATCAACAAGGCTTTTCACTATTGAGGTGTCTGTGTCATAACCTATTTCTGTAAAAACTCCTTTAACTAGGATTGTTTTTTCCCTGCCTGTTTTTAGGTCTTTTACTTTTAAACCTGTGACAAAACTTTCACCCAGGATTTCCAGCGGTGTTGTGTTTAAAACTAGTTCAATGTTCTTTTTCTTTTTTAATTCATTTACTGTTATTTCATCTGCCCTGAATTCTTCTCTTCTGTGAACTAAAAAGATCTTTTTTGCTATTGATGATAATTCTAAGGCACCTTCGACTGCAGAGTTTCCAGCACCAATTACTGCAACTATTTTTTCTCCAAATAATGGTCCATCACAAATAATACAAGTGCTTAAGCCTTTTCCTAAAAATTTGTCTTCTCCAGGAATATTTAGTTTTCTTCTTTTTCTTCCAAAAGCAAGAATTACTGTTTTTGACTCAAGTTCTTTATTGCTTTCTAATTTTACTAAAAAGTTGTTTGATTTTTTTTCAACTTTTATTACTGTGTCTTCAAGAAATGTTGTTCCAAATTTTTTAGCCTGCCTTTCAAATATATCCATTAATTCAGAACCAGAGCCATTTTCATAGCCAGGATAATTTTCTATATTATTTGTCAAAGAAGTTTCTCCGCCTGGGTGAGGGCCTTTAATTAACAAGGTTTTTAAGGATTTTCTGCAAGAATAAATTGCTGATGTTAATCCAGCTGCACCACCCCCTATAATAATAACATCATAAGCCATTCTTGAATTAAACAAATTTGCTTTATTTTTAAAGATTCCTTTGAATTAAAATACCGAAATGTTTAAATATTTAAACGTATTTACGTTTTTTTATGGTAAGCATAACATTATCGGTTCCTGAGGAAATTAGGAAATTAATGAAAAAGTTTCCAGAAGTTAACTGGTCTGGCTTAGTGAGAAAAACAATAGAGGAAAAGGCAAAAGAATTAAGCTTAAAAGAAGAATTACTAAAAAAGTTAGACAAAGAAAAGGAATTCTCAGATTGGGCTGTTAAATTAGTAAGAGAAGGAAGAAGACATGAAACTAGTGGTAGACACTAACATCTTGTTCAGTTTTTTTTGGAAGTCTTCTGTAACGAGAAAGCTCTTGTTAAATTCGACAATAGAATTGATTTCTCCTGAAAAAGCATTGTATGAACTACAAAAATATTCTAAGGAGATTATGGAAAAGACAGATATAAATTTGGAGGAATTTAACAACACATTAAAAGAACTTAAAGAAGTTTTAAAGTTTGTTTCTAAAAAAGAATATATTTCTTTTTTAGAAAAAGCAGAACAAATATCGCCAGATAAATATGATGCTGACTTTTTTGCATTGTGTTTAAAATATAATTGCTTTTTATGGAGCAATGATGAGATTTTAAAAAATCAGGAAACAATAAATGTATTGACAACAAAAGAAATTATTAATTTATTATATTAAGGTTTTTGCCTAAAAATTAAAGTAGTTTTATAAAGAGAATTAATTTAGAAAAAAACATGGAAAAAGCTGTAAAAATAACATTGATAATATCAGCTGTAATATTACTAATAGTCTTAGGTGGTTTGTCTTTTATAAAGGACATTATAGCTCCTTCTGACACTATTTCTGCTACTGGAGAAGCTAAACTAAAAACAGAGCCTGACTTAACCAGTGTTTATTTTTTTGTTGAGACAAGAGCTGAGAAAGCTGAAGATACAAAAGACAAGAACAATGAAATATTTGCTAAAATAAAAAGCTCTTTAATCAGAGACGGGATTAATGAAGACAAGATAAGGACAGAGCAGTTTAATGTAAATGAAGATGTAGAGTGGAAAGATGGAGAAAGAATATTTAAGGGGTTTATTGCCTATCATTATGCAAAAGTTGACTTAGACAACATAGATGAGGCAAGCAAAGTTATTGATTCTGTTATTGACAATAAAGGAAGGATTAACTATATTAATTTTGAATTATCACAGGAAAAGCAAAATGAGTATAAGGCAGAGGCTTTAAAATTAGCTTCTCAAGATGCAACTAAGAAAGCTGAAGCTATTGCTTCTGGTTTAAACAAAAGACTAGGAAAATTAATCAGTGTAAGTTCAGATGAGTTTTACTATAATCCTTGGCCAGTTTATGCTGCTAGGGGAGATTTTGAGAGTGCGGCAATGATCAAAGAGGCTGTGACTGACATTAGCCCTAGTGAAAGAGAAGTAAATGCAAGGGTTAGTGTAACTTACAAAATCAGATAATATATTCTATATTATATATACTAGAGAATAGTTACCGAAAGGTTTATATATTGAGTACAACTCGAGAATAGCAACAATTACAATTGATGATTGGGGGGTTAATATGAATAAGATCTTAATTATATTATTAATGGCATTATTAGTTTCAGTTAGTTCTGCTTTAGCTTTAGGCGACTTAACTGTTACAGATATTGTAAATCCTACTGCTGGAAATCCTGGAGCAAGTGTTGCAGGAAGCTTTAAAGTAAATAATGTTGGAACAGGAACTGTTTCTGGAATAGTGTTTGTTAAAAATGATTTAGTACAGGCAGCTGACCCTACTAAAAAGATATTAAACGGGCAAATTAGTTTTAATCCAGCAACAATAGCTAGTTTAAGCGCTGGACAAAGCAATACAGTTACGTCAACTGTTGCTATACCAAATGCAACAAGACCTGGAACTTATACTGGGAGTGTGGAAGTAAGAGATGGGGCTACTACACCAGCACATTCTGCTACTTTTTCATTATCAGTTGTTGTTAATTCATTTCCACAATTAAGTGTTGACAGTTTTACTGACACAACACCATTAGAAATAAAAGAAGAGCAAGGAGAGACTGCTACTGGAACTTTTGTTATAAGAAATACTGGAAATGCTGACTTAAGCAACCTTAACATAAACCATAATATAACATTAACAGATAATGACAATGATGTTATAACATTGACATTTACTGGATTACCTGCTTCATTGGCTGTTGGAGCAAGTTCAACAATAACAGTTAATGCAAATATTGACGAAGATGTTGATTTTGGAACTTATTCTGGATTAGTTACAGTAAAGGACAATGTTCTTCAAAATGCCCTTAAGACTTTTAAATTAGACATAAAAGTTGAGCCAAGAATTTGTGAAGACGGCGTAAGAAGCGATGGAAGGCCAGGGGGAGACAACATAAGAATTGAGATTAAAGAGCCAGGAACATCTGACAGATTTTCTCCTGGAGAAGAAATAAAAGTTGAATTAAGAGTAAGAAATAATGACAATGAAGATCATGATGTTGTTGTTGAAGGATTTTTATATGATTTAGATGACAATGACCTTTTAGTTGATGTTGACCCTACAGACAGCATTGAAGTAAAGGATGGAGAAAGGGAAGATTTTGAACTTACAGTTGAGGTTCCTATTGATGTTGACATTGACCATGAAATTGTCTTGTTTGTAAAGGCTTATGAAGAAGATGCAGAAGATGAGAATTGCGGTGAAGAAAGAAGAGACTTAAACTTGAGAAGAGAAAGACACAGCGTAATAATTGACAAGATAACATTCACGCCAAGCACTTTGGCTTGCAGTGAGACATTTGATGCTGTTGTTGAACTACACAATATTGGAACAAGTGATGAAACTGATGTTACTGTAAGGCTATTTGACAATGAATTAAAGATTGACCAAGTATCTAGTGCAGTAAATTTAGACAAGTTTGATGACAAGGATGATGAAGCCACTGTAAGATTTAGAGACATAAGAATACCAGATAATGCACAGAAGAAGCAATATCAAGTAGAATCAATATTATCATTCAGAGATGATACAAAGAGCAAGTTTACTACTTTAACTATCAACAGATGTGAAGAAGAAACAACTAGCAATGTGGAAGGGCAAGGAACATTACAAGCGTTAGTTTCAAGCTTTGCATTAGGAGAAGGTGAATCCTTTACAGTGCCAGTAAGCATTACTAATACTGAAAAAGAAGCAGTGCAGTTTACACTAGAGATGCAGAATACAGAAGACTTTGCACAAGGAGCTGCGCCTAAGTCAATTGCATTAAGCCCTGGACAAAGCGAAACAGTGTTCTTTAACTTAAGAACAAAAGAAGGGTTAGTTGAAGGAAAATACACTGGAGTAGTTGTATTGAAGGCAGGAAACGAAGTTGTAGACACAAAGTCATTTACAGTAGATGTTCAGAAAACAGGGTTACTTGATGGATTTACTACGACTGGATTAAGCGGAACTAAAGTGTTCTGGATAATTGCTGATGTAATACTGGTAGTAATAGCAATTTTCTTTTTAAAGCTTATATTTGGAAGCAAGAAGAAAAAGGTTGAATAAAGTTTATTAACCTTTACTTTCTTTTTTTCTGAATATGACAATGCTGAAACTGAAAAGGGTTGAAAGATTTTCTAATAAAGAGAAGGTTCTTCGTGAACTAGAGTTAAAATTATTTAATTCTGTGAAAAAGAATGTTAGTTTTGAGGATAATTTTGGGATTGCTTTTTCAGGAGGCGTTGATTCAAGTTTACTGGCTTTCATATGCAAGAAACTAAAATTAAATTTCAAGGTTTACACTGCAAGCATTAATGAGAGTGAAGATTTAGAGTGGGCCAAGAAAGTTTCCAGTAATTTAAAACTACAGCATTCAACAAGAGTAATTGATTTTGACAGTTCTTATGAAATAATAAAGAATGTATGCAGGCTTTTGAAAACAGATAATCCGGTACAAGTTGGAATAGGGTGCACTTTGTACAGTGTTTTAGAACAAGCCAAGAATGACAAAGTTGAGATAATGATGACAGGGTTGGGGAGTGACAGCTTGTTTTGCGGGTTTAACAAGCATAAAAAAGCTCTTGAAAATGACAAGATTGAAGAGCAATTTTTAGAAGGTATGGACAATGTGTATGATGTTGATGTTAAAAGAGATTTTACAATTGCAAGCCACTTTAAAGTTGAATTAGCCCTGCCTTACTTAGAAAAGGAATTCATGGAATTTAGCAAGAAAATACATCCCAAGTTAAAAATAAACAAAGTTCACAACAAGATAATTTTAAGAGAGCTGGCATTTAAACTAGGATTAAAGAGAGATTTTGCATTCAGAAAGAAATTAGCAGCCCAGTATGGAAGCGGATTTGACAAGGCTATTGAAGTACTTGCCAAAGAAAACATGTTCAAGACAAAGACTGAGTTTTTGAACAGTTTATTGAAGAAATAAATAGATTTAAATAATATTTTTCTTAAGTTTTTAGGATGAGAAAAAAGAGTGTGAAAAATTTAGTGATAATTATTTTACTGTTATTTAGTGTTATTGATTTTTATTTTAGAGATTCTGAATATTCAGTAACTGGAAATATTATAAAGAATTTTAATTCTGAAGATGGTGTTAAAATAGCTAACTGGAATCTGCAGATTTTTGGTGTAAAAAAAGCTTCAAATGATGAATTAATGAATTTTTACAAGGATAAAATAAATGACTATGATATTATATTTATACAGGAAATAAGAGATGAATCAGGAACAGCTTTTGAGGAATTATGCCTCTTGTTAAAAGGATATAATTGCTTAGTTTCTTCAAGAGCAGGAAGAACTTCAAGCAAAGAACAATATGGAGTTATATTTAATGAAAGCATTAGGGTTAATTACTTCAAAGATTTTAATCCTGATGAACAGAACAGATGGGAAAGACCACCAATAGAAGCAAATTTTAATTTCAATGAATATAATTTAACTGTTTTTAACATTCATGTGAAGCCAGATGATGTTCAGAAAGAATTAGACTACTTGGATGATGTTGCCTTAAATTCAGGAAATGTACTTATTTTGGGGGATTTAAATTCTGACTGCGATTATTATAATAATGAAGTTGAGAAAGAATTTGATGAATGGCACTGGGTAATTAATGATAAGGAAGATACTACTTCTGGAGAAAGCAACTGTGCTTATGACAGAATTATAGCCAGCAATGAATTAAAAGAAAAAGTTATTAGACATGGAATAGAGAAAAATACAGAAAAAGAACATTCAGACCATTATTTAATTTGGGTTGAGGTAAAGTAAACTTTTAAAAAAGCTTATTTTTTATGCTTTGCAAGTATTTTATTTATTTCTTCTCGTTCTTCTTTGGGTGTTTTTGGGAGAGTTTCAAACTTTCCATATTCTCCTTGATGAAGAGCCAAAGGTGTCTTTTCTGTATTTACTTCAAATTCTATTACTTCTCCTATGAACATTGTATGAGAGCCTAATTTAATTTCTTTTATTAACTTGCATTCTGCATTTAAAACTGAGTCTTTAACCATTAATGTTTTTATTTTCTTTGCTTTATAAAATTTAAAACCAAGTTCTTCAAGAGCCTTTATTTTATTAATTGATTTTGCTGATGTTGTGCCTGATATGCTACTCAAGACTATTTGGTCTGTTGATGCTATTGAAACACCAAACTCTTTTGACTGCTGAATATTTTCATGAGTAGCTTTTCCTGGCCCAATGCATACTGCTATCAAGGCTGGTGAATAAGATATATGATGCGTCCATTCACAAGCCATTATATTCTGGCCGTTTGAACCATTACTAGTAATTAAGCCTACATTTGTGATAAATCTTGTTGATTTTTCATCTCCCCATTCAAAGTTCATTTTTTTCAACTCCTTATATATTTACAAATAAAAAAAGAAAGATCATTTAGATCTTTCCAAATCTTTTATTCTTTCTGAAACTCCCTGAGTTTCTTTTTCAAGAGATTCCTTGTATTCTTTTAACATTTCTATTTTCTCATCTCTTGTCAAAAAGCTTCTTTCTTCACAACATCCATTCATATTTTCACCCCCAAAATTGGTAATATCGGATATACGATACAAGTATATAAATGTATCGGTTCTCCGATATAATAAAAAAGAATATAAATAACAGATTGTTATAGAACTTAATGGAAGAATGCTGTTCAATGAAAGGATTTCTGAGTTTTTTAGTTTTAAGACTGATAAACAAAAAACAAATGTCAGGGGAAGATATTAGAGAAGAATTAAGGAAGAGAAAAGGAAACAAGCCAAGCGCTGGAACTATTTATCCTGTCTTAAAGATTTTGAAGAAAAACGGCTTTATTGAAGAAGTAGGAGAGAGTGGGAAGGAAAAAAAATATAAAATAACAAAGAAGGGAGAAAAAGAAGTCATCCTGGCAACAAGGAAGTTTGTTGAAACTTTTTTTGATTTAAAAGAGGATTTTTCAAAATGCAGATAAAAGAATTAGGGCATGTTGTTTTATATGTAACTAATTTAACCAAGATGGCTGATTTTTACAAAAAGATATTGGGATTTAAAGAAATTTCCAGAGAAACTGGAATGGCTATTTTTTCTTCCGGTAAAACTCATCATGAATTATTATTAATTGAAATAGGCGGAAAGGCAGAAATAAATAAGAAACCAGAACCCGGACTTTATCATATTGGGTTTAAAATTGGAGATTCTTTAGAAGAATTAAAAAAAGCTTATCATGAATTAAAGAAAAATAAAGTTGAAATTATTGGAACTACAGATCATACAGTAACTTACAGCATTTACATTAAAGATCCGGATGGAAATGAACTAGAATTATATGCAGATGTTTCTGATGAGTGGAAGAAAAATCCAAAAATAATATTAAGCCCTCCAAAGCCCTTACCATTACACTAAAATGGAAACAGAAAGAGAAATGACAGAAAGATGGGTAAGAGAAGCAGAATATGCTATTAAGAGCAAGTTCAGGAAATTTCTTTATATTTTTGCTTTGGTTGTTTTGATTTTTCTTTTTATTTGGTTTTTTTCTTTATCAGAGTAATTTTTAATAAAAAAGCACAGGGCAGGATTCGAACCTGCGAACTCGGCTTTATATAAAAGATTATACAAATTAACCGCTTACTTCCAGAGAGACTGCAGGCTGGACTAATCTTTTTGATTATCGGTCCCGTTAACCGCTCCGGAACCTGTGCATATAACCATCTATAATCGACATATCACCATTTAAAATTCTTTTCCTTTCTTCTAAAGTTGTCAAAGGTGGGCGAGAATGGATAAAAATTAAGGTTATAAGCATTAAAGCTTTCATTTTCAAGATATTTATCTGTTAACTTTTTTTGTTTTTTTCTCCAATGATTTAATCTGGCTTCTTGCCTTATTGAGGCCTGATTTTTTAGTTTATAGGCTTTTATGAACTCTTTTCTTTTTTCTTTATTACTCTCTAACCACTTTTTATGTGTGGTAGCTCAAGAATTTTCTGAATTTTTTTAAAACTTCTTATTGATGCAATGATAAAGTGAAGTGAGAAAAACGGGCCTGCACGGATTTGAACCGTGGACCCTCTGCTAACCTCAAAGTTAGAAGGCAGTTACACGTATCTTTTTATGATACTATGCGCTATTTACCTGAATTTTTGATTCACCAGGCTGCGCTACAGGCCCATAAGAAATTAGGCAATCTCCTGGCTTTTAAACTTTTTCATAATATTTATAATGTCAAATTTTCTTTTTAAAAAAGATGAAATTTTTATTGAAAAAAAAGAGAGATGAATTTCTTGGTATAGAAGATGGAATAAGGTTTCCTGATTTAGAAGAAATTTTTAATAGAGAAGAAACTGAGTTTCTAAAAAAAGTTAAACATATAGGGTATCCATCAGGCAAAGAATTAAGAAAAATAGTTGAAGAACTAGGCGGCAGGTGGGAGCTTTCTAAAAATGGGACTTATGATATTTTGAATATACCATTTGCAAATAAGGGAGTATTAATAATTGAACGGCCTTTGTATGCTGAAAAAACTAATGGCCATAAAGTAGCCTATTATGGAAATATTTTCCCAGGAGTTGAACAAGGATTAAGATACTTTGCTGAGTGTTTGCTATTAGGAGAAAAATTTGTTGCTAGTAAAGACTTTCTGCATAATGAAGCAGAAGAGACTGATCAAGAAAGCTGGGTTAATGAAATTTTAATCTCTTTTTTAAGCTAGAAAAGTTATTAAATTCTAAATTTAACAATTAATGCAATGCTAGAGGTGATTAATTTTATTTTAGTTGGTGTTTTAGGAGGATTAGTCAGAGCTTTATATGGTTTTATGAAAGCAGTAAACAGAAATGACAAGATAAGCATGGGTTATTTTTTAACAACAGTTATTGCTGCTGGAATTATAGGGGGGATTTTAGGAAGCGTTTTTACCATTGACTATAAAATAGCAGCTTTAGCTGGATATGCCGGGACTGATGTTCTTGAAAATGTTTTCAAGGCAGCATTAGAGGGGAGCGTGTTTATTAGAAAATGAATGATTTAACAGGAGCTATCTTATTTGGTATTTTAGGCGGTGCAGCTAGGCTAGTTGTTGACTTAATAAAATCATGGCAATTAAAAAGAAAAATTAACTTCAGGAGATTTGGGTTTTATGTTATTTTGATTATTTCTTTTGGGGCTTTTTCCGGCATTGTTTTTGGTTTCATGAAACAACTGAGTTTTTTAGGGGGGTATGCCGGCCTAGACTTAATTGACGGATATTACAAGCATTTCAAGAGAAAGAAATTTAAAATAAGAATGGACTTTACAAAATATTAAAAATAAGAACCTAAGTTCTTATCAACTCCTAAAATTTTAACAAAAAATAGAAAACTATTTATTTAAGATAAGAAAAGGAATTTTATGGAATTTACTGGTTTTCAATGCAGAATTTGCGGCGGGAGATTAGTGCCCAGATTAAATGAATTAGTCTGCAGCAACTGCAACTATGTTCAGCATCCCGTTAAAGAAAATGATGTTATAGACTGCGAAACTTTAAAAAGAAAAATTGACAAGAAAGAAGACCTTGTTATTTTAGATGTTAGAGAAAAATGGGAGTACAGCATGGTGAATTTAAAGAATTCTGTTTTAATGCCAATGAGAGAGATAAAAGATGGAATAAGCAAACTAGACAAGAACAAGGAAATAGTTATTATATGCCATCATGGAGACAGGAGCGGGAATGCTGCAAGATTTTTAATGCAGAATGGTTTTAAAAATGTAAAAAATTTAGAAGGTGGAATAAATGCCTGGGCATCAAGGATTGACCCTTCTTTAAAGAGATACTGATGGACAAGGTTATTTTTAGCTGGATAGTATTATTTGTTTACATGTTTTTTATATTTTATTTTTCTTCTTTACCTAAAATAGAAATTTTGGAGAAAACTCCTGAGTTTTATTTAAGGGACAAATTACTTCATGTAATTGAGTACAGTGTTTTAGGATTTTTAAGTTGTAATGCCTTTAAGCACAATAAATTTTTGAACAAGAAATTATTTTTTTATGCTATAATGTTTGCAATAATTTATGGAGTTACAGATGAAATACACCAGATTTTTGTACCTAACAGGATTTTTAGTTCTAGTGATGTAATTGCAAATTTTTTAGGAAGCATGACTCTTTTAATAAAGAAGATTATTTAGATTTTTTAGCTTTTCTTTTTTCATAAGTAAGGAAAAACACCAAAGCTAATAGAGTTAGGAAAATTACAAGGTTAAGGCCCGGGTTTATTGATGAAGTGTCAACAACTGAATATGATGTTACTGTTTCTAATGAAGGATTTCTATATGACAAGGCAAAGAATATTGCCACCATCAACAAAACAAAAGTCCATTTTGCAACTCCAGGATTAACTTGTGCTGGGTTTTGTGATGAACTTGAATCCTGAACATTTACTTTTTTCAATAGATAAGGATTTAATTTAGGAACATGGCTCAAAGAAAATCCACTTCTTTTTACTTCTCTTTTTTTCATAAAGTGAATATTATTTTAAAGAATATATAAACATTTGCCTGAAGATTCTTCGATAAAAACGGAAATCTTTTCTTAATTTCGGAAATCTTCCGGATTTTCATTACTTGTTAGTGCTAAAGCATACAAATGTTTTTAAACTAATTCTGAAATTTTCTTTTTTACTCAAAATAAATTTTTGAGAAAGTTAAAACTGGGGGTGAGAGGGTGAAAAAATTAATTCTTTGGTTGGTGCTTTTGTTTTTAGTGAAAGCAGTTTATGCAGACGTAGTTTTGACAGAAGTAATGTACAGCCCGACAAAAGCAAGTGACACTGATTTAGAATGGGTGGAATTGTACAATAACGGGAAAGAAAATGTTAATCTAAGCTTGTGGAAGATAGATGGCAATAATTTTGATGACTTTACAATATTGCCAGGAGAATTTGTTGTAATAGCAAGAGAATTAATTGATGGAAGTGATGTTGACAATGACAGTTTTGAAAGTGTTTATGGGAACAATGACAGAGTATGGGATTCATCAGATGAAAATTACAGAGCTTTTGATGGAGACTTTAGCTTGACTGATGCAGATAAGATAAATTTAACAGATGGAACATACTTAGAAATTCTAGAATACAATACTTCTTTTGGCGGCAGTGGAAATGGATTCAGCATTGAGAAAATAGATGTAAACAAAGGGAATTTGTTTGAGAACTGGAGAGAAAGCAAAATCTTGGGTGGGAGTCCTGGATTTGGGAATGTTGTGAAGGAAGGAACAAGTGTTTTAGATTTAAATGTTGAAGTGGCTGGGTCAAGACCTTTTTTAGCTTTAATTAATATAACAGATGACAGCAATGACAATGGAGTACAAATAAGGCCGAAAGTAAACAGCAACAAGACAATTACAGTAAACTTGCTAGTAAATTCCACTTTAGGTGCAGGAAACATTACTAAAGTTACAGGAGAATTAAACGGGAATTTGTTTACATTAAACAAAGCTTATGATGTTGACAGTTTTTCTGGAGTTTTTAATGGAAACTTGGAAATTGAGTATTACAGAAAACCAGAAGTGTATACTTTAAATTTAAGCGCTCTAGACAGCTTAAATGAAACAAACAGTGTTACAGTTGATTTTGAGTATCTCAGTTTACTGGCTATTGCACTTGACAAAAAGTCAATAAGCTTTGGAAGAGTTGAGCCTGGAAAGATTTCTGGGACTGAAAACATCAAGGTCTTGAATCAAGGGAATGTAAATGTTGACTTAGAGGTTTATGGAAATGATTTAGAGAGTGGACAAGAAAGAATAAATGCAAGCAATCTAGAGTATGGAAATGAAATCTGGAAAAAACTAGACTATAGGCCCAGGTTACTTGAATTTAATCTGACAGCAGAAAACTGGAAAGACTTAGGATTTAAGCTGAATGTTCCAGGAAAAACAAAGCCCAGGGTTTATGCAGGCAGCGTGAACTTAGTTGGTGTACAGAAATGAAAATAACTTATTTTTTCTTTTTTCTTTTATTTTTGTATAATGTACATGGATTTGGAGTAAGTCCGGGAGTTTTTCAAGTTGTGATCAACAATGATGAAGAATTAGAGAAAGAGTTTTTTATTTACAATAATGAGGATGAATTAAAAAGATATAATATTTCTGGGAACGGATTTTTTAATTTTACAGACTTTATTACAGAAGTAAATGGAAATAGTGAGAAAGAAGTCAAGATTTTGATAAATGTTCCTTATGAGACTTTAGAAGGAAATTATTTAGGAAGAATTTATGTAAATGAGATTAACAAAGAAGAGGGCGGGGTAAATTTAGACACTTTATTAGGAATAAAGTTTGAGTTTTTTGTTACAAGCAATTATACTGAAGAACTTGAAGAAAATAGTTTTCGGGAGAGACTAGAGTTTAAAGAAATAAACAAAGAAGAACTGGAGTTTGAAATTGAAGAAGAATTTGAGTTTGAAATTGTTTTGTTTTACAGCTTAATTATTTTGGTTATATTATTAGGGTTTTATATAATCTATAAAAATAGACAGATTGTCTAAAATAATAGAAAGTTATTTAAAGAGGAAATATGTTAGAATTATCAGAAGAAACTAAAGACATTTTAAGAAGACTATATAGGAAAAGAAGAATTGTGGTAAACATACAGAAGAAAAGAACTGTCTTAGGGGCATTAAAAATTTAAAACCAGAAATATATAAGTTAGTATTAAAAGAATGGCAAGAATGCATTAACGAAGGTTTGATATTAAAAGAAATAAAAACAGGAGAATTTCATGTGAGCCTTAATCCAAGAAAAATAAAAGAAATACATGAAATTATAGACTAAAAAATGGAAGAAAAACCATGGGGAGATTTTTGTGAGATTTTCGGAGTAAATCCAAGAAATAGAATTTTAGAACATTTTCTAACGTGTAGGGTATTAGAATTTAGTATAGGGGATGTTGCAGAAGAAACAGAATTAAACAGAGCTACTACTTATAATGTTATGGAAGAGTTAGTTAAAGACAAATTTATAATTCCAACTAGAAAACTTTCTGGAATCCAATTATATAAATTAAACAAAGAGAAATATGAAGTGAAGATTTTATTGAAAGCATTCAGCCTGGTATTAAAGAAAATTTTAGATGAATATACTGAGAAAGAGAAAGTTTATGCTTAATTTAAACCAAGATTTCTTTAAATGTTTTATTTCATGCTTTTTTGACATATTTAGTGAGAAATAGTTATAAATAGTTAACTGTTCTTTTTTATCATGCTACTAGAATTAGTTGGATATGAACCTGTATCTGAAGGAGTATTTAAGGGAGCAAGACCTTTCAAACTTAGGAGCAGGGAAGATCATAACAGGGTTATAGCAATAAGAGAGATAATTGGGCTTCAAAAATTTAGAGCACCTGATGAAGATGAAGTTGTTGCTTATGTTAGGGCAACTATTGATGATTACTGCAATAATCCTGAAAAATATGAAGGAAACTCTAGTGGTTTAATTGGTTTGTTAAATACTTTAGATGATAATGTAGTTGATGAACTTTTTGAGGGAAGTGAAACAGAAGAATTTTTAAGAAGAAATACAGTCAGAGCTAAAAGAGCAGAGGGGGAATTACCACATGAATTCTTGGTTTTAACAGTAGGACACAGCAGGGAAGGTTTTTTAGAAAGAGTTATAGATAATGTTGAAAACTCTCTTGAGAGATTTAACGAAATTTTTGGAAGACATTTTTCAGACGGCGTAAAATTAGGAGCATACTGGAGTGTTCATTTTAGGGTGAATGACTTAAGTCTAGACCAAAGCTTGTATGAAGGAGTACTGCCATCAAGAAAAGAAATCAAAAAATTAATAGCACATGAAGTTACAAGTTCGAGAACTATGGAAGTTGCTTATGGCGAAATTCCAAGCAGGGGATTACAAATTTATGAAACTGTTGCTGATGCTATAAGCGAGCAGATGCATTTGGATGAAGTAGCAGATATTTCTGAAGTTATACTTGACAACTTCGGAGTTAGAGTAGTGACTTGTTTCAAAGAAGAAAAAGAAAACTTAAAGAAGGCTAAAAAACTAAAAGAGAAAGAAAGTCAGGAAGCTAAAAAAGAACAGAGTTCTCTTTTTACAATGCAGCATCCTGCTATTTTTAGGAACATGCCTAATTAGATTTTCTTATATTTAATTTCTTCCAAAAATCTTTTTGCTGTTTTTGGTACAAATTCCGGCTGAGTTTTAAAAATTAAGGCTGCTTTTTTCAATAATTCATTGTCAGTGCCAGAGTCTTTTTTAGTTGATGTTAAAGCAAAGTCTTCTATTGTGAATTTTCCTTTTTTAACAACGTTTTTCCATTTTTCAAATAATTCTTCTGATCTTCCTGGAACTTCTTCTTTTGAACAATTTAATATCAAAGAAGTTTCTTCGAGCAAGGAAGCTTCTTTGTTTAATTCAGACAAGGCTGCTTTGCCCGAATTGAATTCAAGCCTTACAATGCTGTCAGATATTTTATTAGACTTAAGGATTTTTATTTTTCCTGCTTCTTCTGTGTTATCCAAGTGAGTACCGCCACAAGCTTCAACGTCAATTCCTTCTATGTTTACTATCCTTAAATTTTTTCCAATTGGGACACCGCCCTGATAAATCAACATTCCATATTTTTTTTCAGCTTCTGTTCTTGAAATAAAAGATTTAT
>ERZ1292623.1842-Hain-H51-01um-R1-1842-length-19736-cov-8_pt1 | contig 19736 bp, 23 predicted proteins | sample MGYA00564398_ERZ1292623 | MGnify/ENA primary metagenome ERZ1292623 (study PRJEB36523, sample SAMEA6512633) | groundwater metagenome | collected 2019-01-07 | study: AquaDiva: Metagenomics assemblies of 32 groundwater samples | reverse complement strand
AAGATTCATCGCCTACAATTTGAGACTAATTTTAAGGACGACTTTCTACAGAGCCTTTGGTCAGACAAGCTTTATAAACCAAAGCAAGTCACTTCTGAGCATGGAGAAAGACGAGAAAGTAGGTGCAAAAGAGAAGCACAAACTCAAACTTTTTGTCAAACAGCTTGCCCAATATAAAGGGCGCCATACAGAACTAGTAAGTGTTTATGTTCCGGCTGGCTACGATATGAATGGGATTGTGAACCACCTTCAACAAGAACAGGGAACTGCTGTCAATATCAAAAGCAAAAGCACCCGAGACAATGTTATCGGCGCTCTAGAACGCATGGTGAGGCACTTGCAACTCGTGCAACGAACACCCCCCAATGGCCTTGCCGCCTTCGCTGGCAACATCTCCGACCGAGAAGGACAACCCAACCTTCAAATCTTTTCCATTGAACCTCCTGTACCCCTGCGACTGCGATTGTACCGGTGCGACAAAGAATTTGTTCTTGACCCCCTTCTGGATATGGCGGAAGAAAAATCCGTCTATGGGATGGTTGTTTTAGACCGAAGAGATGCAACCATTGCTTTATTGAAAGGAAAAACGATCATTCCTTTATTGACTACTCACAGTGAGGTTCCCGGGAAAACGCGCGCTGGAGGACAGAGCAGTGTGAGGTTCGCTCGCCTTCGTGAAGGCGCTGCAATCGAACACTTCAAGAAAATAGCTGGCTATATGAAAGAACAGTTTTTGTTTTTAAAAGAACTCAAAGGCATCTTACTTGGAGGGCCTGGTGTCACGATCAATGACTTTGTTGAACGCGATTACATCACCGGAGACGTTCGCAAAAAGATCATTGGTATTAAAGATCTCTCTTATACTGGCGAATTTGGCCTTCAAGAACTTCTTGAAAAAAGCAGCGATGTACTTGCGAGTGAAGAAGTTGTTGAAGAAAAAAACATCATGCAGCGATTCTTTCTCATGCTTGCCAAGGAAGCGGGCAAAGTCAACTATGGAAAAGATGCCGTAATGAAAGACTTGCAGCTTGGAGCTGTAGATATCCTACTCTTATCCGAAGAATTACCTGACGAGACCCTTGAAGAGTTTGAAAAGGTTGCCGAACAACTCGGGACGAATGTGATTATTATTTCTACTGAGACGCGTGAAGGTGTCCAGCTCAGGGAAATGGGCAAAGTAGCGGCTATCCTTCGATATGAAGTAAGAAGGGAGTAAGTTTAAATATACCAAGCCTTTTACCCTAGCTTATATGAATGATCCGGTTATGACTTCCGCTTTGGGGTCTTTTCCTGCAAGAATGGCGTTGTCTCTGCTTGATACGTATGGGTATGCTCGCGATGCCTGCGTTCGTGCTTATGAAAGATTTTCCTCTCCTTCTCAATCTCGCTTATATATCATGAATTCAGGTATACCCCCTTCAAACCCTGCCTCTTCGATGGGAACGAATTTTAGCTTAGAAGCAAGAGTGGGTGGGGATAGTTCGGTGAGGGTTGAACTGCCTACTTCTAGTGTACCTGCTAGTTCTGTACGTTGTGTACCTATTGGATTTGGTGGGGCGTGCAATGGATCATCTAAGAGACTACGCCGTGTTGCTACAAGCCTTGAAAATGTAGATGGAGCTGATGACCCGGCCTATTTCCAATCTGAGTAAGAAGATTCTTAAACCTCGCTTTTTTGAGTATTCTTTGTGAACTTAGCTGAACAAGCCTATCAAGAACTCTTCCCAGGTAAGGAAGCTGATCGGGCCTTTTCTATCTATTATACGGACCATTTCAAGGCGTACAATGCTAATGTCCGGTACACTCGAGACAAAATGGAGTTCAGGCTTAGCCGGAAATGGAAGACCATTTCAGAGGAAATCCAGATTGGGCTGTTGCAAAGCCTCATGGCTAAGGTGTACAAGCTCAAAAAGAAAACCCTTAATATGGAACTGTATGCCAAATACCTGCATAACCTCTCTGAATACAGCCCTGTAACAGAAAAAGACCCTGTTCTTGAAGCGAGCTTTTTACGCCTTAATGAGCGCTATTTTAACGGGCTCTTAAACCAACCCAACCTTGTTTGGGGGAAAAATTCCTTTCGAAAACTAGGACACTATGAATATGCTAGTGACACCATATGCTTATCCACGGTTCTTCAAGAAGAACCCTGCCTCATCGACTATGTCCTGTACCATGAGATGCTCCATAAAAAACACAAGTTTCACACTACTGCACAAAGAAGCATGCATCACTCAGCGGCGTTTAAAAAAGATGAAAAGAAGTATGAAAACGCTTTGGAATGGGAACGAAAGCTGAACGAGTACCTGCGCAAGAAACGACGTAAGAAGTGGCTGTTCTGGTAACCTTTAAATACTAGAACTTCGCAAAAACGCTTAAAATACTCAATCCTTAAAAAGGGGTGAATTGAATGGCTAAAAAAAATCGATCTATGCGGCCCATGGCCCGACCAACATATGGTACAACACCAAGAAAAAGTCCATTTGGAAAAATACTTTTCATCATCGCAACCATCCTTGCCGTGTTGTTTGGCGCCCTCAACTACTTAACGCCAGCTGTTAGCGGATTCTTGTTCCTACTTGGCTTGATTGTGGGACTGCTCAACATCCAAAACACGGAAACCAAGGATTTCCTCATGACCGGAGCGATCTTGATTGTGGTCATGGCCGTTGGCCAAAAGCCCATCCAAGCTTTGCCTACGGATGTGCCCTTTGACATTCTCTACAGCATCATGCTCATTATCGTGCCTGCTGTCGTGATCGTTGCACTCAAAGAGGTCTTCCGACTCGCAAAAGATTAAGTCGGAGTTTTTTTCTTATTTTTTATCTTTTTGTTGTGTGATCTGTTATGTGTGGCCCATCGAAAACCTATATAAATTAACTCGGTTTTCTGGCTTTATGCCTAGAATCCTTGAAGGAAGTGAACTTGAGGAAGTTGTTCGTTTTATGAGCATGGCTGTTGAGCTATCTGCAAGTTCTCCTTGTGAACGAGACAAACGAGGGGTTGTCATCGTTAAAGATGGAAGGAAGATTGGCCAAGGTGTTAATGCTCCTCCTCCAGGATTTCGTTGTGAACCTCGGTATTGTCAGTCTACTTGTCGAACGTATGCGGTTCATGCAGAGATGGGTGCCATTGCAAATGCGATGTCTTTAGGAAATGATGTTAGAGGCGCACGCATGTATCATGCTCGAGGAGATAAAGGACAACTGGTTGATTCAAGACAACCACGATGTGCGGATTGCAGCAAACACGTCCTTGCTTTTGGCCTAGCTGAGTTTGTCTTGAAACACGCTGAAGGATACACTGTTTATGGAGCAGAAGAATTTAACCGCTTGAGCCTAGAGAATCAACGCAAGCGGGATTCGGGTTCATAATTGGACATTCGTCTTATTGGTAATATTGCAAGGCGGAATTCTATTTCACAAATTCGACATGAGGAAGATCTTTAAATGCCATATCTCCTGTTAGAAATTTTATATTATTCTTTTTTGCTAGCCAATATCCTACTGAATCTACAGAAGATATGCCTTTCTGTTTATTTTTAAATTTGAATTCATTTGCTTTTAAGATTGTATCATCATCTATGGGTATGCAAAATTCTTTGAGATATTGGTATAAGGTTTTTCGATCTTTTCTATTATGTTTTATACAATAGTAATCAAATTCTATAAGATTTAGCATACTTGTTATTATTTCATTGTTAGAATATTGGATGTAATTTTTAGACCCTTTCAATAACTCTATAAGAGCATAGGTATCAAAAAAGCAAAGATTATTCATTTCTCGCTCACCATTTTCCATAATTTTTCGTCATCTTCATGTTCTTTGCGACGTTCCTCATTTCGCCACTTTAAGAAATCGCTTGAGTCAAATCCCTTCATGATTCCAAACAGCTTGGGTCTCTTTTTTTCAATCGTTATGATGAGCTCTTCATTGGGCTTTATGTGCTGTTGCTCTACAATCTCCTTTGGGAGGGTAATACCTAAGGAGTTGCCCCACTTTCTTGCTTTGCACGAGGTCTTCATGTATAATTATAATGTATAATTATATTTAAAGGTTTCGCTTTTTAATATATTCTTTAATCGGCTTGCAGTCTTTCCACATGTTTAAGAAGTGGGAGCGAAGCATGGTGGCAAAAGCCTTGCTCTCGGTCCATAATGTCATGTAATCTTCCTTGCTCTTGACTTCAGGAGAACCGATGGTGAGCCTTGCGATGGAACCGTCGTAGATGCTAATTCTTGGAATGAGCGGGCCGAACTTCGTTTCGTTGAAGACCCTCATTTCCACTCCTGTGCCCAACCAAGCATTGAACATCGGAACCTTCTTAACATCAAATTTACAAATCATCTTCACAGTAACTCCTTGATCCCTAAGCTCCCTCATCGTCTGCAAATACTTATAACCCATTACTGAGAGGCGATTACACATGAGCAATTCCTTTCTTGTCTTCTTATTTTGCTGCAGCATCCGCTCCATGATGGCCTTTTGACCTTTAATCACCCAGAACAAGTCCTTGAACTCTTTTCTCTTTGGAGATTGGATGACTCTGATCAAGTTTTCTACGGATGTTTGCATCTGATCCACGTCTTCTTTGAACGTTTCCGGTCCAGAGATCTTGTATTTTCTGGGGGAGACGGGAATGGAAATGACCTTGTTTCTTTCTTCTAAACGTTGTAAAGCTTCATAGGCTTTATTGCGTGGTAGTTTGCTGTGTATCACGATTTCACGCACGGTACTCGGACCGAGTTCAGCTAAGGCAAGGTAGGCTCTGGATTCATACTCGGTAAGGCCGAGTTTTTGCAACAACTTGAGTGGATCCATACTCGATGGACCTTGAAGGAGTATAAATAGGTTACTGTACCTTTTGTCCCTGACAGAGTTACAGATCTATAAAACCATTTCCTAGATCCTCTTAGCATGGATGAGTGTACCTTCTGCGAGGAGATTAAAACAGAACAGTTTCACGGGGAAGGCCTCGATATGAATCGCACCTTACTTTCGACCGATCATTTCCTTGTTGTTCCCGCCTTAGGGCCATTAGGTCCGGGCCACTTGCTTATTTTATCCAAGGAACACTATCTTGCTGTGGGGCAACTTTCCGATCCATTACTCTCAGAATTTGAAGGTCTCCAGATTTATCTGCGTCGAACGCTCGAAAGGCACTACGGGGCCCCTGTTTTCTTTGAGCATGGACCTGCCCTTTATAGGAAAGGAGCAGGGTGTTGCATTGAACACCTCCATATGGCTGCATTTCCTTCTTCTATTGACCTTACAAACCAGCTGCGACTTGATTTTGCCGAGCAACCCATTCAAACATTAAGAGATCTAAAGAAACCTTTTGAAGCAAGAACCCCTTATCTTTATTTCGAGACTGCAAACGAAAAGCGACACCTCTTTCTTGCGCCGGATTATGTGCCCTCTCAATACTTCCGTCGCCTCATTGCGTCTGCCCATGGAGAAGCTGATCATTGGAACTGGAGAGACCATCCGGACCTTGAAGAGATGATGCGAACCTTTCAAATGCTCAAGAAACGATTGTGACAGGCTTGTCCCTCATCTAGTAACATAATCTTATATACTTATTCTTGGAGATACATGTATGCCCAAACAAATCGTCAAAATCTACTTTTCCGGGAAGATCCACCCGACCCCGCTTTGGCGGGAGGATGTGTGCAAGACTTTGGAGAGCAAAAGTGGCTGTAAGATTCTTGCTTTGGATCCCACCAAGTTTGAACCTGGATTTGATTTGAACCATCAGAACGCTATGCTTCTGGTCGGACGGAACAGCTATATGATCCAACAAGCCGACTTTGTCTTTGTGAACCTAACGGATGACATCAGTGTCGGGGGAAGTCAGGAGATGCTGATCGCCAAACACTTTGGGATTCCTTTGATTGGGCTTGCTCCGAAGGAAGGCAAGTTCAACAAAAGTAAGGAAGTGGTTGTTGGACGGATGTACACAGACTTTATCCATCCCTATGTCAAGCTGAGCTGTGATGCGATTGCTGAGACGGTGGAGGAAGTTGCGGAGTTTATTGTTTCCTACCTTAAAGAACCTAAACCATCTAAGAATATGGGTATTATTGATCAAGCTCTTGTGTACTACCAAAAACAGCATTGCGCAAATGATCTTTATCTTAATCAAAAATTTAAAACATAACCGTCATCCCATTGTCGCACGATCACGTTTCTTGCCTCTGTATCTAGGGCTATATCTTTTGGAGAACCCAATTCTTCCCCTAAGGCATCGTATTCCCCAAATCGGTCCCAGTGTCGGCCAATGATAGGGACTCTTCCTTCAAGAGCTCTTTCAAGTCTTAAGAGGTGGTTTTCATCCCCTCCTATTAGAGCAGCTTGAACGCCAGTTAAATTGTCCAGCTCTTTTAGGATTTCTGGCGTGTATATTTCTGGTGGCTTGGAATTATCAGCAAGTAGGTCATAATGAGTCAAGCCCGATACAGGTTTTCCCCCTAAACGCACCAAGATCAGGCTGCAACAATCGTTGACATTTGTTGTGAAAAGGTTTGAATGTGAAACTCTATGACCGGGGTAAGGGACTTCTGTTATCGCTTGGCTTGATACTCCCTTCCTAAATAACCGATCAGCAGCATAGAGAGATATCTTCTGAAATTCTGGAATCATCATACTATCACTTCCGCTTTGATCGGCTGTTCTACTTCAGGCTTAGGAATCTTTTGAATGAAGTGACATTTGGGGAATGAGGAACAGCCATAGAAACTACCATAAATGGACTTTCTTAAGATAAGGTCTTTACTGCACTTGGGGCAGATCCTTTTTTCATCGCTCTGCTGTGGAATGGCCTTGGTTGGACAGTCTAAGTTCAAGCAGACCTCCTGCGGACGCTTTCCTTTTGAGCGCATACTGATCATTAAGATGTTGCAGGTGGGACAAAACTTTTCCAGGGCGGTAACAAATCCATTCTGAGGCAAGGGATACGTATTCGTACACTCTGGGTATTTGGCACAGGCTACAAAGCGCTTGCGATTCTTCTTTGAGAAGGTAATCTTCAATGTACCTCCACATTTACAAGGGCCTAATGTATTTTCTTTGTCCATGGTTTCCATTAAGGAATCCTTTAACTCAAGCCCGATGTTCTTTTGATTCTCCTTGAACTTTCCTAAGAGCTTAACTAAAATCCCTTCTGCTTCTTTTAGAATTTTTTCCTTTGTATGCTTCTTTTCCCGAATGTTTTCCATTTCTTCATCAAAATGATGGGTGAGTTGTTCATCCAAGATCTCCGGGCAGTATTTTGCAAGAGTCTCGATTGTTTTTATGCCAATTAAGGTAGCTCGGATCTTCTGATCTGCCACGTACTTGCGCTCGAATAAGTTGTCTACAATCTCTGCTCGGGTTGCTTTTGTACCTAAGCCTCTTTTTTCTAGTTCTTTTACAAGACTCGCTTGGTTGTATCGGTTGGGAGGCTGGGTCTCCTTATCGATTAAATTCAGTTCTTTCACCAGCAATTGTTCGCCTATTTTTAAGGGAGGTAATTCTTCATCTTTCAAATTCATGTAAGGTTCGTAGAGTTCATGCCAACCCTTGAATGCCGTTTTTGTCCCTGAGACACTAAATGATTCACTATTCATATCTAAGGAGACTTTCATTGTGACTCGGATGGCCGGCTCGCCGAAGGTAGCAAAGAACCTTTTTACAATTAAATCATACACCTTTTCTTCTCGCTCTTTAAGCCCTTTTGGGGTTACGCCTGTTGGATAAATGGCTGGATGTGCTGGATCTGTTTTTTTACCCTCATTCGGAGTAAGGTTTTTTTTTGCGAGTAAGGTCTTTACTAACTCTTTGTACTTTTCCTGCTGGCCTAAGCTTGAAAGAAGCTTTTGGTAATTCAATGAAGCCGGAAGCTTTTGTGAAGAGGTTCTCGGATACGAAGTGAATCCATTTACGTATAAACTCTGAGCAACATCCAAGGTTGCTTTTGGAGAATAGCCAAAGGCGTGATACGCTTCGGATTGCAAAGAACCCAGGTCAAATGGGAAGGGGGGTGATTGCTTGGTCTCTCGTTCTTCTATATTTACTACTTTCACCGGCTTACCCTTGCATTTATTGTAAACGCCTTGCGCTTCTACCTTATCCCAGAACTTATCTTGTACATGCGAAGCGATTAATACTTGGCCGTTTTTATCCACATTTAACTCCAAGATCCAAAAAGGAACTGACTTGAACGCCGCAATTTCATGCTCTCGATCTACGACAATTTTTAACGTAGGACACTGTACACGGCCTGCTGAAAGGATTTTGAATAATCCTGAATCCTTGATGGCTAGGGTGAGGGCGCGGGTTAAGTTAATGCCATACATCCAATCTAAATAATGACGGGTTTCTCCTGCATTCGCCTGACCCCACTCGATGTGACTTTGGGCTTTTTCATACGCTTCTACCAAGTCTTCTTTGGTTGTGGTTGAAAACTTCATTCGACGCGCATCTTTTTGTTCGCAGGCGAAGCGAATGATATTCAGGCCGATGACTTCTCCTTCAATATCAAAGTCACACGCTACGGTAAATTCGTTTGCATCTTTGGCTAATTTTTTGATCACATCCAAGTATTGCTTTGAGAATGCTGCTTTCTTATCGACTTCGAATACGGGTTTCCACTCTAAATCAAAACTTGGATATTTGAATGATTTCTTTTTTTCTGCTACGGTGTATAAATGGCCCACAGCACAGGCAACGATAATGTCCTTTTTGTTGTGAGCAATCTCATAATACGAAACCTTGCCCTGCGTTCTCTTAATTGGCTTTCCATCAGCTAAGGATTCTGCTATGCGCTTTGCTGCACTGGGCTTTTCGCTTACAATGAGTTCATACGGCATAAAAGGCCGTGGAACGTACTCCTTTAAAAACCTTTGCGCCTATAATATATGCAGTGTTTGTATCCTTTAATTAATATTTTAGAGTGAACGGCAAGCCTGTAAACTGAAAGCCGTTTGATGTTGCTGTATCCTTTAGGGCTCTGTAGAAAGTCTTCTCGCTTCGCTCGAGTAGCAGCTGTTCGCAGCTTAATGTTATAGTTCAAGGTCGACATTCCCCGGATGGACACCCCCTTGTCGACAACTTGTACTCCAAAAAGACTGCTCACCTGAAGCTGCTACTGCGACTTTCTACAGAGCCATCCTTTAGCTAACATTTATTAACCCCCATCCTTTGATTTTACCATGGAGTTGAACTCTGAAGTCAAGCAACATCGTAAACCTGAATATCCGATCCATTCTTTGATTTTGAACCGGTGGTCCCCTCGGGCCATGACTGGCGAAGGGCTTATGGACGATGAGCTGATGCCTCTCTTTGAAGCCGCAAAATGGGCACCTTCCTCTTATAATAATCAGAGTTGGAGGTTTGTGTATGCCAAGCGTGACACACCTGTTTGGTCTGTTTTTTTAGACTTGCTCGTTCCTCCTAATCAAATTTGGTGCAAGAACTCGGCGGTTTTGGTTGTTGTCCTTAGTAAGAAAACCTTTGATCGCGATGGGCAAGCCAGTTTGACACACAGCTTTGATACCGGTGCTGCGGTTGAAAACCTGGCTTTACAAGGAACTGCTCAAGGCCTGGTTGTGCATGCTATGCAAGGCTTTGATTATGTCAAGGCTCAAATGGCGTTGGAAGTACCAGATGGGTATGCTGTTGAAGCGATGCTTGCGATTGGAAAAAGAGCTTCTAAAGAAAGCCTACCTATTGAATCTCAACCCTACGAAATGCCTAACCAACGAAAACCCTTGAAAGAGATTGTGATGGAAGGGAAGTTTAGGGGATGATTCGTAGTTTTTCCTACACCTAGAAGGGTTATAGTCTTTGTTTGCTTCTGTTTGAATGGAGTTTGTGTACACTCGACATTGGAAAGACAAGAAAAGACGTCATACCACTGTTACTCCAGATCAGATTGAATATGTTTTGATATACTCAAAAACCATAAAAGATAAAAGGTGGGGTGACTTATTCAACGCTATTTGGCCCGTTCCGCCAACTGGTAGAATACTTAAAGTGGTTTACAGAAGAATTGGCAAAAACAGGTTTGAGATCATAACTGCTTATTGGATGACTTAAAATGGAAAAACATTATGATTCGGAAGAAGATATCTTAGACATTCAGTTTAGTGATAAACCCTATTGGAAAAGCATTGAATTACCGAATGGAGTTGTCTTGGACATTTCGAAAGATGGGGATGTTATTGCTATGGAGATCATCAAAGCCAGTAAGGTTCTAGCTAAGAGTGGAAAAGAAGTGATTGAAGCGGCGAAGGTTGCATCGGTTTAATTCTTAAACACTCAATTTCTACTGTACTTCCACGGTGCATGGCCCCAGTGGATGATCATGTCGACACCGATGTTTTTGGACTCAACGGGTAAGTCGCAGGCACCGTAGCAACTACCCGACCAGATTAGAATAAGGGCCTTGGTGTGTTTTTGGAGATGTTCTTGAATTTCCTTTGCCTTTGGACGGAGGCCATCTGGCAATTGCAAGAGAATTCGTTTGGCTTTGTTTTTTTTAATCGCAGAAACTGCCTTATCTAACTCGAGCTTAAACATCGTTATTCAGAAGCCTTCTTTTTGCTTTTCTTTTCTTGGGGAGATTCTTCTTCCGTTTCTTCCATGGATTCTTCTTCGGTTGCTTGAGACTCTTCTTCAACCTTCTCTTCTACTTCTTCATCGCTTACTCCTTCTTCTTTTTTCTTAGGAATTTCAACAGTCAAACTCTCTTTTTCAGTGTATTCGACCGGCTCGATCTTTAACACACGAATGTCTAATACCCGAACGGGGAAGAATTTATGTAACAAGCCTTTGATGGCTCCTTGTAATTTGTATTCCAATATGTCTCTCATTACTTGTTCAAAGGTTTCTTTTTGAACAATTTCCTTCATCTTTCTTCGGAAGGTTCTTCGTAAGGCACCCTGCACCGAACGAGGTGCTTTGGAACCTGTAACAATGATGGGTTTTACTCGCAAAACAACGTTATCTTGAGTTTTGCATAAAAAGGAATCATCTATTTTATCTCTTCCCCTACGCGCTAGACGCTTAATGGAGTTGGGTGAATAGGCATAGCCCTTGAATGTGGCATATCCTTTCCCTTCTTTCACATCACTGATTGAGAATTGAACTTGAACTTGCTGCTTTTTGGGGTCTCCTGTTAAAACCATCATATTCACAAAGACTGAGCGACCCCTTAACTGTTCAGGCTCTGCTACATAGGATTCGCCGATTACCCGCTCATGAAATAGCTTAGGAGCTAAAATAGGCACCCAGCGCTTTCGGATGATCTTCGTAACAGCCTTTGTAACCGTCTTTGCAACGGCTTTTTCTGCCATACTGCCGAGGAGAAATAGGGGATTTATAAAGGTAGCGATTGGTGTTAAGGATTGGAAATGGCCTCCGCTGGTAACTCATCCTTTTTGCCACGGCTTAGGATATATCGATGTAACGTACCATTGGTTTGAGAGACTACAATACTTGGTCCTCGCGTATACGTATTTGCTTGATCTGGGGTGGAAGGAGGATAATTCGGGTCATTTTTAGGGTGGGTGTGGAACCGAGCGATGACGTTTGGAGGCAAGAGACTTTCTAGATGGGTATCTTTTCCTACATCTGATTCTCGTATGGTCATGTACCTCATTTGTCTTGCAAATTCTTGTACTGCTTCTTGACAAAGATTGTGTATTTTTTCAAGCTCCACTATGGACATGGTTTGGAGAGATTCGCCATTTGTAATGGTGATGCTTTGCCTTTGCTGCCCCTGAACAGAAGCATAGGTTTGTAAAATATCTAAAGAAAACGGAATTATCTTTTTAGGATCTGTCCCTTCTGATCCAAACAAGCCTGGATATTTTTCGACAAAATCAACTATTTTTTCTTTATTTCTAAAATCCCCATTTAACGCTTCTGTAAAATACTGTTCTATATCTTCTGCTATGTTATGCTCTAGTTGTAGTTTAAGGCCCTCTTTAGACCTTACTATATACCCGTGCTTTTCACGTTCCTCTCCTGTTAATTTTTCTAAAACAGTGTGCTCTTTTTCTAATAATCGGGTAATCTCTTCTAGACTGCTATCAAATGTTGCTTCAACTTTATTTAGCCTTCTTACATATTTTACAACCTCCCATTTTGATGCTTCTTTGCTAACATGTCTATAATCCCTGTGGATGTCCTCTGCTAATAGGAGTTTTTGGCTTTGTTGGCGCTCTTGCCATTGTGTTAAATAATGATGAACGGTTGCTTGGTAGCCCCCATACCCTGCTGCAACTAAACTAAGTAAACCGGCTAGTGCCATCCAGCCTTTTCTGTGCTGCTTTGGCTGTTTTCCTCTCTTCATTTGTCTCTTTAAAGGCACTCCTTTTTTAAACTTTTCTATTTTAATTACTATAAAGTAGTTATCTAATGATTGTCGTTATGCTTAAATACAAGCTAAATGAGTAAATATTTACTCAATTAAGTAAAATGTTACCCATAAAACACCTTAATTTATCACATCATTTTTTAGGTGACTATAAGAAATAGTTTACGAAAATTTAGATGAAAAAGAACCTAAACACTACTTGCTCTACACATCCAAATTCACAACTTCCTTGGCATGGGTTTCGATGAATAATCTTCTGGGTTCGACTTCGTCGCCCATGAGAATGGTGAAGATTTCATCTGCAATGGCTGCATCTTCAATTACAACCTTTTTTAGCGTGCGGTTTTCTGGATTCATCGTGGTTTCCCAGAGCTGCTCGGGATCCATTTCTCCTAATCCTTTATACCGTTGAAGAGAGATGCCTTCACCCCCTAATTCTTTTACCCACTTGTCTTTTTCTTTATCTGTTTGTGCATAATGCTTTTGCTTTCCCTTTTTCACTAAGTAGAGCGGCGGCTGGCCGATGTACAGGTAGCCCTTCTCGATTAAGGGACGCATGTAGCGGAAGAAAAAGGTCAAAAGTAAGGTGGTGATGTGGTTTCCATCTACATCTGCATCGGTGAGAACGATGATCTTATGATATCGGGCTTTATCCACATTGAATTCTTCGCCAATTCCCGTGCCAATGGCCGTGATTAAGGTAATGATTTCTTGGCTTGTTAAGACCCTGTTTAATCGGGCCTTTTCCACGTTTAGGATCTTACCTCGCAGCGGTAAAATGGCCTGGAAGGCCTTATTTCTACCTTGCCTAGCACTACCCCCTGCTGAGTCTCCTTCAACCAGGAACATTTCACACTTAGATGGGTCGCGTTCTTGGCAATCTGCTAATTTTCCTGGAAGCGAGCTGCCTTCTAACAAGCCCTTTCTTCGGGTGAGTTCTTTTGCTTTTCGCGCGGCTTCCCTTGCCCGGGCAGCATTGTCCACTTTCTCAAGAATCGTTTTCGTAACTTTTGGATTCTGCTCTAAAAATTCTGAAAGACCTGTACTCATTAATGAATCAACGATGCCCTTGATATCGGAGTTCCCTAACTTGGTTTTGGTCTGACCCTCGAACTGCGGCTCTTGAAGCTTGATGGAGACAATGGCCGTAAGGCCCTCACGGACATCATCGCTTGAGAACTTGAAATCCTGCTTGAACTTGTTTTTCTCGGCGAACGTATTGAGGCAACGTGTGAGGGCTGTTTTGAAACCCACCAGATGCGTACCTCCTTCGATTGTATTGATGTTGTTGGCAAAACTGAAAACAGTCTCGTTATACGACTCATTGTACTGCAAGGCCACTTCCACTTCGGTTTCATCCTTTTTCTTATTCATGTAGAATATGTCATGTAGGACTTGCTTGGACTTGTTGAGATGTTCGACGAAGCTTTTGATGCCTCCCTCGAAAACGAACTCTACCTTCTTTGGTGTTTCCCGTTCGTCTTCTAAACTGATCTTCAAGCCTTTGTTCAGGAAAGCGAGTTCTCGTAGACGCATCATTAAGGTATCAAAATCGTAATTGACTTCGTCAAAGATTTCCCGGTCGGCCTTGAACATGACTTCGGTTCCTGTTATTTTAGGATCCAGGTTTTCTTCGATGACTTTTACGTCATGAACGGGTTTACCTCGGCAATATTTTTGGTAGTAGACTTTGCCATCTCGTTTTACTTTGACTTCCAAGAAAAAGGAGAGTGCGTTTACAACCGAGATGCCTACACCGTGCAAGCCTCCAGAAACTTTGTACGAGCCCTTGTCGAACTTACCGCCTGCGTGCAAAACTGTCATGACAATTTCCAAGGCTGATTTTTTCAGTTTGGGGTGTTCGTCTACGGGAATGCCTCGGCCATTGTCGATGACACATACATTGTTGTCTTTGAGCAGTTTGACTTGGACTTCAGTACAGTGGCCGGCTAAGGCCTCATCTACGCTGTTGTCGACGACTTCAAAGACGAGGTGGTGTAATCCTCTAGGCCCTGTGCTACCAATGTACATGCCGGGGCGTTTCCTTACTGCGTCAAGGCCACCTAGAACAGTGATGGATTTTGCATCATACGTGTTATCTTGAGGCTGTTTTTCAGGCTCTGATTTAGACGGTTCTTCTGCCATTTTCTCGTCGATACGCTATTGAAATATAGACTCTCGGGTTCGTTTATATAATTTGTGTTGTCGTCGACGGAGTTGTCAAGAACTGCCAATCATTACCCATAGCAGTTCTTGATCATGATCAGAACGCCACCCACCTTACTTTCTCTAAAGGCGGCGTTCTGACATGTCGACGAGAAAAGGGTGGAAAAGGGGTTTTGATGAGTTATTGTTTGTTACCTTATAGTGGTTAAAATAGTAAGATTTATAAATGGGAAAGGGTTGCGTCCTCGTATGACTAAATCTGATTTCGATCCAGGCGCCACCCGAGTGCCCCTTGCTCATGAGCTGGGCGGAGATCTCCATGACTTAGGCGAACTTGTTGGAGGCACAGTAGTTGGTCCTGAAGTAGATGTCCATGCAACCTATATTATGCCTTCGGATGTATTTGCCACTCAATTGGCTCTCTTGCCCGTTTCTCCTACATCTCCTGCCCTTGCTGCGCCAATTGTTATGGCTTCCATCGACCAAGCTCAGCCTGTAACAGAAAAATTACCTACATTTCTTCCTTTAACTGGACAGGATGGAATCACACATCAGTATCCGGTTCTTTCTTGCTTTAGCCAAAAACCTGGCCAAAGTGCTGTATATCTTGTAAAAGACCAGAAAAGTCCTACTGGAGAATCTGTTCTTAAAACATGGCTTGACCCGCGTTTCTTGAACGATACGTATGACTCTTCTCCTGCGAGAAGAATAATACCTAAACTTCCTTTTGTTCAAGACCAAATCGCTTTTTTGAGAGCGACGAGCCTCAGGCCAGGAATCATAACAGCCCATGAATGGGAACGAACTGATCAGGCTTATAAAGTCTTATTTCAATACTTTCCTCCAGAAACTCATCCTGTTCTTCAGAATGTGCTTAATCAACGACTGAAAGATCGCAAACCTTTTGATGAAATCAGCATAGCTCGTATGGTATACACCCTTGCTGAAACCCTTAATGATGTAAAAAAATTAGGATTCCTATTCCGAGATCTCAAGCCGGCTAATGTGGTCCTTTCCAAAGAATCAAAAAAACCCATTGTGTTTGACTTTGACTTAATTGGTCGCTTCAAAGGAGCTGTTTCGGGACCTCCTGAAAGCTTTTTTGGATCCATCGCTTACGCCCCTCTAGAAGCTCTCCTTGTCCAAGATGATCTTCAAAGTAGTGAAGGCAAGCGTAAATTCCAACCCATTGCCAACCAACTTGAAACCAACGGAACCTATGATGTATATAGCTTATTTGCTTTGGGATATACTCTTGCTAAGCTTAAGACTCCTTTTGGACCTACCCCTGCAGATAAAGAAGCTGCTAAAGCAGCGGCAAAAACCACGATCCAAGGCATTATCAAAAGAAGCCCAGGTTTACAAAAACAACCCGCAACCCTTGCTGCTCTTTATGAATTTTATACCATCAATGCTTTACGACAAGGAATGATCCCTAAAGTCTATCAAGGAAGACTGGATTACAGTCACGTACCACTCAAGCTAGCTAAGCTATTTGATGGGATGCGTGCGCCACCTAAACGAAGAATGACTCTAGACCGAGTAATGGATTATCTTTGTGACCAGTATCGGATCTCGTAAACTCTATCCTTTCTATGCCAATTGGGGTGTTGTTATTGGGGCTATTTACTCCATGCAAAAGACCCAAGATAGCAAATACATAACTTATTGTTTCTACTATATTAGGTGTTGTTAGAATTTATTTAATACTGTATTTAGTTACAACATCTACTTGCTCTGTTGGTGGTGCTGAGTCTTTCATGACATGTTGGATGGCATCGTAACCATGCAAGCCTTTGAAAAATGGTTTGGCATCTGAACCTGCTCGAAGAGCCGTAAGCAGATATGCTTCGTTACCATATTCATTCCAGTTTTTTAACTTGCCGAGTAGCTCCTGGACGGCTTCTGCGCAATTTCGTACGCTTCTGTTCTTGAATAGGTATTCCAATGTACCTAGGATCATGAGGGTTTCTGCGAAATCTGTGGCTGCGGCCATGTCCTTTGACAAACCCCCTGTGGCAAGAGTCGTTCTGCCTGTGTCATTCATTGCGTTTAGAATTTGAACCAAGCCATGATCTCTGGGAAGAGGGGGCGATCCATTATAACCACTGACTAATTTATTTGCGGCAGATTTCATCAGACCACGAACTGAGAGTCCTTCTCGCAAATCTTCGTGAAATTGCGGATCCAACGCAACTGGCAGTGCCCAGCCTACTGTTGAAAGCAGATGCCTATACGATACGTCTGAACCTTGCTCTTTGTTTCTTAGACTTATAAGAGATTGATATAAGTCAAATGTGGCTGCAGAAGAACCCTGAGGAGATCTAAGACTTATCCTTCCAAATTTACTCGGTTCTCTCACCAAGACTTCGTCTAAATGATCTTCAGGAAGGGCCTGTACAGCTTGATCAAACAATTCAAAGTTTTTCCTCCAGTAACCCATCAATTCGACTAAACCTGCAGCGTCTACCTGGAAGGTTGAAGAAAGTCCGTGAGTTTTTACGGTTAATGGACTTCCTTGGCATAATTTGCCGGCGTTACTCTGCATGACTGAACCTCGGCCGAAGTCATAGTGGGCTCTATTCAATAACGAAGCTGCGTTTGTGGTGGGTGTGGCGCTGGTCGTTATTGTATTCGCTAATGCCGAGCCTTTAGGAAGTTTTCCTTTAGTTGCTAAGATTTCAAGCCGCTTTTTAAGGATGGTGTCTAGTGTTCTGTGCGTATCTTCAATGGCTAATACTTCTCCGGGTGTGAATTGAGCCCCCTGTTCTGAATTTGCTTCTCGAAGATACACAGCAATGCCTACAGGGTCAGAAGACCCTGCAATATACATTTCGTGAAAGCTAACCCCCACATAACGTGAATCTTCCAGTCGCACTATTTCAGATAGACTGTCTTGGCCCGGCAGCTCTTCTGCATGACCTCTTAACCGTTTGATCGCTTCACCGACTAGATTGTGGCCCAGAAGCCCTTTAGGGTCTTCCCGACCGCTGAGTTTTGCACCATCTAACACTGGATCTGTGTAATTTAGACCATAGCTATTCACATCCAGTGCTCCAGCTAAGTAGCTCATTAATCTTAGGCCGAATGTCAACGTTTCTTTTGGCGAAAGCTCAAGATCTGAAGGATTGTATGTATCTAGGTCACTGTCTATAGCCTCATGTGTAGGGGAGAACACAGTTGCATATCGCACGATCTCTTCTACAGAAAGGTTACTGACTTGTAACGGAGGCGCCATGTTCCCTAGCAGTGGGGTGGCCTTTATAAATTTTGCTACTTTAGCCACTTTATGGTAGTATCTTTTCATACTCTTGGCGTTGAGCTCAAAAAATCGAAACCTTTATAAATAAATAATACTACTCTTTAGTAGTATATTAAGGAGGAAACCATGGTACTTGAACAAACAATTGACGAAGAAGAAATCTCACCTGAGATGAAAAAGAAGGATCAATTGATCCTAGTTGAAGTACTCTAGTGATTTAACATGGAAGACATTGAAATCAGTGAAGACGAAGTTGCCCTGGTCGAGGAAATAAGAGGAGACAGCAAGAAGCGAGTCAGCCTCAACCAAAAGAAGCTCTCCAAACAGGATATGGAAGAATTCTTAGGCCTGTAATCGTAAAACTATTTAAACCTGTGAACTGAAAAAAAGGCATGTTTGACTTTCTTAGAAGGCATCTGAGCTTTCTTCATAGAGATCCCAAACGTGAATGGCTTGCTCGACTTGAAAAAAGCCTGAAATTCATTCAAGAATCAGCCGAAGTTGGAATACAAAAATTGACCGGCCCCATGCCTACTGACAAAAAAAGCCAGTTTGATTTTTTCCAACAAACCAAAACTCAGACTGAAGAATTACTAAGATTTGTTGAACTCTTGAAAAAGGAACAAGAAAATTCTACACCTGAATTTCAACAGAAACTCGAACAGCTTTGCTCCTACCTTGTAGAGCAGACTCGCGATCTTCCCTCTGCAGCGAAAGCACCCCCCCCCTCTAGTGCAGGACCTTACCCTTAATCCAATAAATATTCCTATTCTCCACCAAGGTATCATCCGAGAAGAACTAAAAAACTTGTTAGCTCTTAGAAATTCTTTTCCTTATTCTTGATTCGGTTAGGATAACACTTATTTAATTGGGAATGAAGAAACTATAAAATTATTTAAAGCACCTTTGTGCAGGATCCCCTATGCACTGGTGGGAACGTGTTTTAGGCAAACAAGAACATGAGGAGTGGATAGCGGCTATGAAAGAACCCCTTGACCTTCTCATCCAATCCCTCCAACGCTATTTAGCCCACCCAGACACTGAACCTAACTTGGGCGGTACAGACTATGTAGAGCTCCTTAGCGAACAAGTTGAACCCCTCCTTGCTGCCCAAAACCTCCTCGTTTCCCTATCTTTTGGACCTCTGGATGAAGTCAAGCTGACCAAATTCGCTACACTTTTACAACCCGCCCTGGAACTGTTTTCCGACATTTATCCACCTTTTTCTAAGTTACAACCTGTCCAAGAATGGTATGCCCTCACCCAAAACCTCTCCAAGATTCTCCAGAAGTTGTCCTCTACCCAAGATTTAAAAGGACACCTCGTACCCAAACCGGCATGAACGAAATCGCTCGAGGCGCCGAAGCTGTTATCTATCAAGACAAAGAACGTGTTGTAAAGAAACGGGTGAGCAAGGGCTATCGCCACCCTGAATTGGATGCGGAACTGATCAAGGCACGAACCAAGCGTGAGGCTAAATTCATCCACGACTTGCCCATTCCAGGACCGAAACTGCATGATGTGGATGCCAGTACAGTAACAATGGACTTTATTCCTGGCAAAAAGGTAGTTGATGTCATCGATGAACAACCTGAACTGGCCCAGAAAATTGGTGAACACCTCTCAAAATTACACGACAAAAACATGATCCATGGCGACTTGACAACGAGCAACATGATCCTTAAACCTGACGGTGAACTTGTGTTCATTGATTTTGGACTGAGCTTTTATAGCGATAAAATAGAGGATAAATCCGTGGATATTCACCTCTTTAAGGAAGCATTGGAAAGTAAGCATTTTCGTGTGGAAGCCAAAGCATATCGATACTTTTTGAAAGGATATCGGAGCAGTAAGCACGCTGAAGATGTCCTTGAGCGACTCAAGAAAGTCGAACAGCGAGGACGGTACAAGAACAAAGGAAGCTGAACTCCCTGTATACATTATAAG
>ERZ1292623.1841-Hain-H51-01um-R1-1841-length-19736-cov-9_pt1 | contig 19736 bp, 21 predicted proteins | sample MGYA00564398_ERZ1292623 | MGnify/ENA primary metagenome ERZ1292623 (study PRJEB36523, sample SAMEA6512633) | groundwater metagenome | collected 2019-01-07 | study: AquaDiva: Metagenomics assemblies of 32 groundwater samples | reverse complement strand
CAACTATGGAGCCATCTTCGCTTCCGGCAACGTCGGCATCGGGACGACGGGACCGACCCATAATTTGACAATTGGGAACGGCGCGACCTCTGCCGGCTTCCTTGCAATCAACGAAGATACAGATAATGGAACAAATAATACCACTTTTACAGTCCCAGCACTTGCCGCTGATGTTGATTATACTTTACCGCCTGATGATGGAGATGCTGGACAACAACTTCAGACAGATGGGGCAGGAGTGCTAACTTGGGCGGCAGCCGGATCATTGCGAAGTATGAAGGACATCGTCGGAACCGTTACTGACCCGAATGAAGCTTTGACTCAGATTCTTAATACACAGATATATAAATTCCATTACAAACCCGGCAAAGGTACGGGTGACAGCGCAACTACCTATGTCGGTGTGATGGCGGATGAAGCTCCTTGGGCGATGCATTTTAATGGAACCATTGTGAACCCAGTAAATTCTCTGGGCTTCATGGTTTTGGGCATGCAAGCGACAAATCAAAAAATAGATGGGTTGAATCTCAATCTCGAAGGCATCGCTGGCACCGTCACTCCCCTCGCTGGAAGCGCGAACGAATCTTTTGTGACGGCTTTTTGGAACAATTCGTTCGGCAAGGTCGGCGGATGGCTGGGAAATGCGGCAAACGGCATCGCAAGCATATTTGTAGACACCTTGCATGTCACAAACCAACTCTGCATAGGCAACACTTGTATAAATGAAACTCAACTGCAGGGGCTTTTGCAGAATGCGGGGGTCCCGGTGCCTGAAGTTGCCTCTGCGCCTGCGGCACCAGACCCGACTCCCTCTTCCGGAGGTTCGTCATCTAGTGGCTCAGAATCTTCGAGCGGTGGCGACGGAAGCGCGCCAGAAACTCCGCCAGTCGACTCGACACCTCCAGTAGACAGTACGCCACCGACTGACTCAACCCCTCCAGCAGAGGAAACTCCTGTAGCAGAAACTCCTGCACCTGAAGCTGCCGCCGAGCCACAGCCCGAGCCAACTCCCCCGCCTACTGAAGAAGCGGGGCAAGCAGAACCTCCAGCTGAAACACCTGCGCCTGAAGCTCCTGCTCCCGAAACTCCATAAAATACCCCAATTTTTGAACACCACAAAATTTGTATCCATGTCAAATTTTGTGGTGTAATTTTTCCCTGTTTTGTATCACATCTGGGCATCCACACTCCCCTTTTGCCACACACCTGTGATATTTTATCACGAGGTTTCCGTGATATTGTCCGTGATACATAATTCTTGTTTCTTCGCAGTCCTTATGATATATTATAGACATGAATACAGATGCAAAACAATTTATCATATTTCCCAAACTAAAACCCGCTAACAAAAGTACCTTTTTTGAACGCGCCAAAAAACATATTTTCAAGAAAAAAGGCATGAGTAAAAACCTTTCCAAAAATATAGATAAAATCATATATGGAATCCGATAGATTTATTGTTGATAGCAGTATACTCGTGTCATTTTATCACCAAGAGGATGTGAATCATCCCGAAGCGCTACGAATCATGTCCGGACTTGAACAAAAATTTTTAGTCATCCATCCTTATGTGATACAAGAAGTAATTACCGTGTTGACTTATAAAGCCGGAAATAAAATTGCAGCGGAGTTTATTAGTGATATCTTTGAAAATGCCCCGGATATTTTAATTCCCGCGCTGAATGTGCAAAATGATGCGGAATTTTTCAAGATACTTAATAAAAAGATATCTTTAACTGATGCAACACTAGTAAATTTATCCAAAACTCTTCATCTTCCTGTGGTCACCTTTGATAAGCAAATAATTTCTTTAATTAAAAATTAGGCATAATGCCCAAAAAAGTATACCCAGTATTAGGTCGTCCCGGTCCCGAAGTTGCCGGAGCATTCAATCCTGACACGGTCCCGACTATACGCGTCGAGCAGAATGTAAAAATGGCCTGCCCGTTTTGCCAAAGCGCGGACTTTGTCCGCCGTGGCACCCGTAAAAAGAAACACGAAGTGGCACAGTTGTATAAATGCGGAAATCCTGAATGCAAAAAAACTTTTACCGATAGCGCGGTCAAGGGGCGGCGGTATCCGATGAAAGTCATCATAGACGCCATCAGCTATTACAATCTAGGCTTCACCCGCGAAAAAGTCTGCGGCATCGTCAGCCAACTCCATAAAATCAAGCCCGAGCCGGAAACCATTTCCCGCTGGGCAGAAGAATATGCCGGTCTCTGCGCCTACAACAAGATGCGTTCCTACGGACTCCAACTTTTCGGTCCGATGGAAGTGCTGGAAGTGGTAACTATGGCGCATCACCAGCTCTATCGTTTTCGCTATCACAAAGCCAAGATTCTCCTATTGATGCAGGATTATAAAAACAGAAATTTTTATCCGCTCAAAGAATATCTGGACGCTGTGTCCACCGAAACCCCGCACCAGCTTTTCAATGCCGGCGAGCGCATCTCCGATGTGCGCAGTATGTTCAGCACCGCGGAGATGATTGTAACCTCAAAAACAAATTACGCCAATCGGCTGGCCGAGTTTGCCTTAAAAGGCGTATCTAAAAACAAAGACCGGCTGTAATCGCATGTCCGTCTACCTCGACCATATCAAAGGGCTGTACGGAGACAAAGTGAAAGTGGATTTGATAGATGATTTGATCAATCGCTATGTACTGGTTCGCAGTAAGATTTTCCGTCTAGAAATGTCCTGGAAAAAATTTCTGGCGGAAGATAAAAAGAACCCTAGATAGCGCCTCAGGCGCTATCTGCTAGTGACCGCTTTTCTTCGCCGCAATTACTAAGAGTATCATTGCGATAAGTAACAGCGCGCCAAGTATGTACATATTTGTCATAAAATCATTCATGGGTTAAATTATTAATATTTCCAAAATCTTTACTTATTTCACCTAATGCTTTTAGATTTAAAAGTGAATTAAACATGTAAGAACAGTATAGCATATTTTTCTAAAATGCATCCACCCCGCTCCGATATAAATCGGAGCACCCCTCAAAGGAGGGGAATAATTCTTGCGCGATCGAGCGGACTTGAACCGCCAACCTCTTCCGTGACAGGGAAGCGCTCTAACCAGTTGAGCTACGACCGCAAATTTATAGGCTTTTCTAGCCCATTTCATTATACATAAAATCACATAATTTCAAAGAAACTTATTTTTTTGTGTCGACGCCAAGAGTTGCACTTGGGACCTGGCGCTTATGAAACGCCCGCTCTAACTACCTGAGCTACGTCGACAATATAAGGAATATAACAGAAAATTTGCAAAAATTCAATTTTTACTGTAAAATACACTCAGCGGGATTGAGAAGCGGCATCTCGAAAGGCTCATAACCTTTAGACGACGGTTCGACTCCGTCTCCCGCAACCCTTCGTCACTTCGTTCCTCAGGGTCTACGACCCGAATAAATGGAACGAAGGTCCCGAACACATGTGAGGGAATTTTTTTGTCAAAAAAATAAAATTGTTTTCTTGATTATATATACCCATACTCCCTAAATATCGTTTCGTAGATAGCGATGATTCTTTTGGCTTCATGCTGGGAAAGTTCAAAAGTCGCTCCCTCATGGGCTATCCTGTTTCTGATAGTATGCACTTCCCAAGCCAAGGTCAAACTGCGAAATTTATCTTGTGTAGCAGATTTTAGTTTATCTCCCAAAGTCTCTCCCTTGAATCCAAGAGTCTTCATCAGGTCTTCAAGTATAGAGTCAGCCTCAATAACCGCTAGTTTCCAGTCGCTTTGATGTTGGGAAAAAAGATGGCTTAAAGTTTTAATCCAGCGAGAATTTTTGGAAACTGCTTCATTTTCCTGAAATTTTTTTTCTTTTTCCTCTTGATAATGCGCGAATTCGGCGATTTCGTGCTTTAAATGTCTGTGCTCCTTTATCCTAATTTCTATCAGACGAATGGAAGCATAAGATATTATCATAATAAAAAATAAAGCGAAAATAGAAAGAATAGTATGGTAGACGGAAACTATTTGGCTGTCAATGCCGCCGATATAGTTAATGGCGTTCTGGACAAACGCGACGGCTTGATTGAATAAATAGTCGGGATTCAGCCAATTGGAATTAAGAAAAGAATCTCCCATAGTCTATATTATATCACAAAATATATCTAAAACATGCCCAGATAGAGCCTTAGACTCTAGATAGAGTCTAAGGCTCTATCTGGATTCCTTCAAATTTCTTCCCGATTTCAAAAAGACTCTTCTCTCCCCCATGCGGAGCCATAAATTGTATGCCGAGCGGCAATTGTTTGCCGTTTATTTCCATAAAACCTGACGGCACAGAAATCGCTGGCACGCCGACAATGTTTGCCGTACAAGTAAAAATATCCACCAAGTACATCGAAAGCGGGTCGCTCTTTTCTCCTATTTTCCAGGCGGGTATGGGCGATGTCGGCGTCAATACAAAATCAATCTTGGAAAATAATTCCTTAAATTCTTGTTTTAGCGCCTCCCGGGCCCTCTGGGCCTTGCCATAATACGCATCATAATATCCTGCCGAAAGCACATAGGCTCCAAGCAATATTCTTCTTCTAGATTCTTTTCCAAAACCGGTACCTCTCGACAGCAAATAGTCCCCAAGTAAATTTTTGCCGTCTTTGTGCGTCCCGTATCGAACTCCGTCAAAACGGGCAAGATTAGTCGAAACTTCGGCAAAATTTATGATGTAATACAAAGCAATGCAATTTGGCAGTTTGATGTCTACTATGGAATAGCCCAAGCTCTCCAAGTTTTTTACGGATTCTTTGAAATTTTCTTTGACTTTCAGATCAATCCCCTCCTGATTTATCAGATCGGAAGGTATACCGATAATTTTTTTTGATTCTGACTTTATAACTTTATGAACTTTGTAACTTTCAACTTCAATACTCGTGCTGTCTAAAACATCGCTTCCTTTTATCACATTAAAAATAACTTCCGTATCTTCCACCGTCTTTGCAATTGGACCTATGCAATCAAAAGAAGAAGTCGCCGCCATGAGACCCGAACGGGACACCGCGCCGTAGGTGGGCTTTAGCCCAACTACTCCGCAGAATGCGGAAGGTTCGCGAATAGAACCGCCGGTATCCGAGCCGAGCGCGGCTAGCGCTAAACCGGCCGAGACGGCTACGGCCGAACCGCCGGAAGTTCCTCCAGCTACCCGCGTGATATCGTGCGGATTTTTCGTAACCCCAAAGGCCGAATTTTCTGTCGATCCACCAAGAGCAAATTCGTCCATATTTGTTCTGCCTAGAAATACCACACCCTCTCTTTTTAATTTGGCTATAACCGTGGCATCATAGGAAGCAGTATAATTTTCTAATATCTTGGAAGCCGAACTTGCAACCCTGCCTTTAATGAGAATATTGTCCTTGATAGCGACTGGAATTCCGAGTAGCGGATATGACTCCCCTTTTGCAATCATTTCGTCTGCCGTTTTTGCCTGCTCCAAGATGTCGCTGTAAACTTCTAGATACGCGTTCAGCTCTTTATTTTTCTTTTTCATCTCGTCCAAATACGCCTGCGCCAGTTGTACGGCAGAAAAAACTTTCCCGTCTAGAGCCTTTCTTGCTTTAGCAATCGTCAAATTTTTCAAATCTATACTCATAGAATTTTCTTTACTTTCAGAAAACCATCTTGCTTGTCCGGAAACTGTTCTAAAATAAGTTCTTTGGAAAAATCCCTCGGCTCTAGTTTGTCTTCGCGCCACACATTATTTGCATGCCAAAGGCGGGCTTTGACAGGTCTGTCAAAGCCCGCCTTTGGCAAATTCACCTCTTCAATTTGCTTCACATAGTCCAAAATACCTTTCATGTCGGAAAGCAATTCTTTTTTTTCAACCTCAGAAAGCTCAATTCGCGCAAGATTTGCAAGGTTTTCCACATCTGTGATGTTCATGGAGAAAGTATAACATAACTATTCCCCTCTTGAGGGGTGGACTTTGTACTCAAAGGACGGGGTGGATGCACCTCACCCCAACCCTCTCCTTGTTAAGGAGAGGGAGAAATTCATCCACCTCCCCCAGCACCACTTTCTAGAAAGTGGTGCTGGGTACTCCTCAAGAGGAGAATTAAAATCCCAAAGCTTTCACCCTCTCCTCCACCGGCGGATGTGTGGCAAAAAGACCGCCGATTTTTCTGCCAAATTTTAAACCTTTCGGATCTCCGATATACAAATGTGCAATAGCGCTAGACTGGCGGTTCATAGGTTTATTGTACTGTGAAATTTTCTTTAGCGCATTTGCCAATCCTTCCGGATAGCGAGTAAGAAGCGCTCCGGAAGCATCCGCCAGAAATTCCCGCTTTCTAGAAATGGCGAGTTGAATGAGCATGGCAAAAATCGGCGCCAAAATTGACAAAATAATTCCGATAATCATAAGCACGCCATTTCCTTTATTATCGCTGTTTCTATGATTACCGAAAAAGATGCTTCGTGTAAATACATCCGCAAGAATGGTCATAAAACCGACGAGCACGACAACTACGGTAGAAAGCAACATATCCCTGTTGCCAATATGAGAAAGTTCGTGCGCTATCACGCCTTCCAGTTCGCTTTTGTTTAAAATAATCAAAAGTCCGGTAGTGGCGCAAACTACCGCGTGATTTTTGTCCCGTCCGGTGGCAAACGCGTTCGGAGCCGTATCCTCCACAACATAAACTTTTGGCATCGGGAGTCCTGCTGTGATAGAGAGATTCTCCACGCTTGTGTACAAATCAAAATATACTTCCCTTTTTGCTTCTTTCGCGCCAGCAAGCTTGAGAACAATTTTGTCCGAAAACCAATACGAAAAAAAATTCATTAGAATACTGAAAACCACGAAAAAATAAAGAATGTTTGGATTGCCGTAGTAGAAGCTGAAAAACCATCCAAAAAGAATGATCACAATAAAAAATACTGTCATAAGCAACCATGTTTTTGTCACATTCTGCGATTGGTGGGTGTAAAGTGTTGCCATATATTTAGAGATAGAGCCTTAGACTCTATCTAGAGTCTAAGGCTCTATCTCGTATTGGACTGCATTTTCTCGAAACTTGCTATAACAGAATCAATGAAGGACCCGGTACAGCCTAATGAATGAATTTTGTTTCGCTCAAGATTATTTTCCATAAATAGGCCGAGGGTGCCGTAAAAATATATTTGGCCCGCATACTTACCTAAATTGTCGGCGCTTGGAGGATTAAAAGAAGGTGTCTTTTTACTCTCATCCACAGCTTTGACTACGGAAAGAGGGCAAAGAACATATTGGCCAGCAAGCTTTTCTCCGGACCTATCTATGAGCGTGCTGTCTGCCGCATAGGACAATTTGAAATCGCAACCTCCTTGATTTTTTGTAATCTCAACTACGGTAGGAAACAAGGCATCTTTTAGAACAGCTTTGGCGGGAGCGCAAAGGATTGCGCTTTCGCCCAAGCAGTTGAGCACAGCATCATTTTGATATGTAGCCGGCTTCTTGATGTCCGGCGCCTTGCCGACTCCGCAATCTTTGACAGTAACGACTATGTTTGCCGTTTCGGCATTTGCGACAGGAGTTTCAATATTTTCGGGTACTGGAGAAATAGAGTTCTCCGTATTCGCAATTATTTTTGAACCGAATAGAGAAGCAGAAAGCTCCTTTATTTTTGCGGCGCCCTGGTTCCAGAATTCTATCAAAGGAGCGCGGTAAATCCACGCGGAAAAACCCATTCCGCCCACCACGAGAATAACAATAATCATTAAAAGGACTTTGCGTAAAGCTGAGGGCGACGGAGATGAAAGAGAAGATGCAGACGATAATGCGGATGCGGATGCGGATGCGGATGCGGAAGAAACTGCGGATTTTATGGTCTCCGCGGGCGCGGGCGCCGTCGCGCCCTGCATCGGCATTACTATTCTGAATGCTTCACTCAGATCAACTTCGCTCCAGCCTCCCTCGCGCACCAAACTTTCCCGAATATCTTCGCGCTTGCGTCCTTTCCCGAGTTCGCCGCGTATATATCCTATAAGTTCAGGTGTAATCATAAAAAATAAAAAAATTAAAACTTAACCTGGACCGGCGACTGCGCGACATCATCCTCGGCAAGGTCAAAAAATACTATCTTGGAAAAACGAAAAAGATTCGCCAAAATGTTTGAAGGAAAAGACTCAACTTTTATATTCAGGTCGCGCGCATTAGTATTGTAGAAACGGCGGGCGGCCTGGATTTTATTTTCTGTGTCGGAAAGCTCATTCTGCAAAGCCAAGAAATTCGTATTTGCCTTAAGTTCCGGATATGCTTCGGAAACGGCAAAGAGACTCTTGAGGGCGCCAGTAAGCATATTCTCGGCCTGCGCATGCTCGGGGGTCGGACCGGAGGCTCCCATTGCCATACTTCTCGCTTTTGTCACATTCTCAAAAGCGGAAGATTCGTGTTTGGCGTAGCCCTTTACCGAATTCACCAAATTTGGAATAAGATCGTATCGGCGCTTTAACTGCACTTCAATATCCGCCCAAGCTTCCTGCGCGCGGTTGCGAAGAATTATAAAACCATTGTAAATAAAAACTGCCCATAAAATTAAAACGCCTAAAACAATTAATATATACATCATGCTTCAATTATAACAACAAGCGAGATATATGCAAGGGTTTATTATTTTACTATGATTTTTCTTTCTTATTTTGCCATTCTTCTATCCATACTAAAAGCGGTGAAGCAAAGAAAAGCGAAGAATAAATACCGAAGAAAAGACCAATGGTTAAAATAAGCGCGAAATTCTTGGTTGTTTCGGGACCGAACAAATAAAGCGGCAGAAGCACAAAGATGATGGTCAAAGTAATGTTGATTGAACGGACAATGGTTTCTCTAGTGCTTGTACCCACGATTTGAGCAAAATCTTTTTTATCCCCTTCCCTTAAATTTTCCCTAACTCTGTCAAAAACTACAATTTTATCATGAACAGACAGACCCAAAATAGTAAGAAGCGCCAAAACGAAAAGCGTATCAATTTCAGCCCCGGTGTAGTGAGATAAAACGGCAAAAATGCCTGTCGGTATGATTATGTCATGAAGAAGAGTGATGATTGTAATGACCCCGTATTTCCAAGAAGCTACCGGACGCGATACTTTACGGAAAGCGTAAGTTATAAAAAGAATAATCGCGATAATGACAAAAATGATTGAGAGAATCGCTTTGCGGGCGAGTTCGCTCCCGACTGAGGGACCAATGGAAGTAAAACCTTTCTCTAAGACCGGATATTTGCCGTCAAAAGACAACAGCTTGGAAAGTGTCTGATGTTCCGATTCAGACAAATTCCGAGTCTTGACGAGATAACCTGTTTCCCCCGTAGGCTGGATGAGCGGCTGGCTGATACCAAACTTTTTGACAGCATTTTCAAGCATAGAAAATTCCGGCCGTCCGCCTTGATAATCAACTTCAAGCAAAGCCCCCCCCTTAAAATCAATGCCAAGAGGCAAGCCGAAAGTAAAAATAAAAATAAGAGAAACAACCATCAGACCTAGTGAGAGATGAATAAATATTTTTTTGTGTTTTATTATAAACATGTGATTAAGTTCTTCCAGATAGAGCCTTAGACTCTCGGATAGAGTCTAAGGCTCTATCTGGTCATTTACTAAATCCGCTACTGAATAAAAATTTGGTAAGTTTGTTGCTTTTGTTGATGCCAAGAGCAAAAAGAAAAATTCGAGAAACGGTAATTGCAGAGAACATCGAGACCAAGACCCCCAAACCAAAAGTCAACGCAAAGCCTTTAATAAGGGGCGTCCCCAGCCAAAATAAAATGACGGAAGTAATAATACTGGAAGTATTGGAATCTCGGACAGAACTCCAAGCCCGCTTGAAACCTGCGTGCACCCCTTCGAATATATTTGCTCCTTTTCTGATCTCCTCTTTCATTCTTTCAAAGATGAGAACATTCGCATCTACCGCCATGCCGAGCGAAATAATAAACCCGCCAATACCGGCAGATGTCAGAGTCACCGGCAAAGTTTTAAAAATGGCGAGCAGGACAGCAGTATAAAAAGAGAGCGCAATCACCGCAATCAGCCCCGGCAAACGATACCAAAGAATGAGAAATAGGGCTATCAGCAAAAATCCGACAACTGCGGCTTCGACTCCTGCTTTTACCGCGGATTCTCCTAAAGTCGCGCCGATGGTCTGCGTGGAGATAAGAGTTATCGGCACCGGCAAAGCGCCGGAATTTAACCTGCCGACCAGTTGTTTCGCTTCATTGGGAGTAAAGTTCCCGGAGATAACAGCCTGTCCGTTTGGGATTTCTTCGCGCACTACCGGAATTGAAACCGGAGTTCCATCCAAATATATCGCCACAGTCTTGCCGATATTTTCTTTGGTAATTTTTGCAAAAAGCTTGGTTCCGACATCGTCAAACTGCAGGCTGACCATGGGCTCGCGGGTGTTTGGATTGAACTCTAAAATCGCTTTCTTTAGATATCGCCCGGTAAGCTCGGTCGGAATAAACTGGGAATCCAAATTCAGGGTAACTTTACCGTCTTCATCTATGGTCGCATTTTCCACAGCGCCGGCGGGAGTCTCGGTTTTGAATTCCAAAATCGGCGTTTGCCCTATCATCTCCACCGCCTTTTTTATATCGGTTACACCCGGAAGGTCGACAATCAATTGCTCCCCTCTGCCGGAAATAATCCCTCCACGCTCTACTTGCACCACAGGCTCGGAAACGCCGAAGATATTGATGCGACGCTCAATCACATCGCGGAGAGCCTCCATGGAAGAGGAAATTTCTCCGGGAGGCACAGCGCTCACATCCGCTTTGTAGGTCAGATGGCTACCTCCGGAGAGGTCAAGGCCGAGATGAAAAGGAAACTTCTTGAAAAATGCGCTTTGCGCCTCAAAATTTTTATTCAGTTTAGGTTCCGTTTTGTAGACAAAAAAAGCTACCCCGGAGCCGAAAATTAAAATTAATATAGCTAGTGTAATTCTTTTTCGCATTCTTTTCTCCTGCCCCGTACCGAACTTGTTCTAATTCGGGGTCATAAAGATAAAGATATACTATACATTTTTTCTAAAATAAGCAACCAGCGCTCCCGCCGCCAAACCCAGGACAAATCCACCCAAAATATCAATCGGAAAATGCACTCCAGCGATGATACGCGCGAGACCAATCAAGAGAGCAAAAAATATAAATATGTAGCCTACTTTTTTGTGAGTAAAAAATATGGAGAAAGCAATTGCCGAAGCAACCATCGTGTGACCCGATGGAAAAGCGTACCCAGTTTCGGAAAAAAGTGATTGCACTTGCGAAAACATTTCAAATGGTCTCTGTGTGTGAAATAAAATTTTCAATATCTTGGCAAAAACCCAAGCGAGTCCCAAAGACACGCACAAAAAAATAAATTCTTTCTTGTTGTAATAAAAAAATAAATACAACAATGCTGAAATAATTACAATATAAATAAAATAAACGGCAAAAAAACTAACTATGCCGTCAAAAATTTGCGACTGATGCGCTAAATTATAAAAAAAGAAAAAAATTTGATTATCCATAAGTTCCTAGATAGTATAAGATACCGGAGTACAAAGTTCAAATTTATCATTTACGCCATGGCTGATATTGAAGGATCATATGGTTTGGCTAATTTAAAAGTTTTGAATTTATCCCCTATTTTTATTTCCTTAAGATAATCAAGAAAATTTTTCGGCAAGGGTGAAGGGCCAACCCAGATGCTTTTCTGTATCATACTGTATCCGAATTTTATTAGATGTCTACGAAACCAGTCCCTTTCTTTTTTCATATGATGCGGAACATCATACATAACAATAAGATTTTTGGGAGCAGTATCTTTAAAAGAAGATTCGAAAGAAAGATTATAAAAACTTCTTTTTCGTTTTGACTCTTTATTTTGTTTTTCATTATAATTGCCAAAAACAGGCAGACCAAAAGCATTTACCTGCACGCCTTTATAACGAAATATCCTGCTAACCATAAGTTATATTATACCTTATTTTCACATATACGCCATGGCGCATATGCTAAATTAAAAGAAACTATTTATAAATTCTCAAGCAGTTCCATGTTTATATCTTCCAAACTTTTTATAATTATATCTGCTCTCGAAAAATCGTGCTCTTTTGTATAAATGTTTGGAATTGCTATGACTTTCATGCCAGCAGCTTTGGCAGAAATCACCCCCGCTTCGGAATCTTCCAAAACTACACACTGCTCGGGACTGATACCGAGCTCCTTCGCAACATGAAGATATATGTCCGGAAAAGGTTTTTGCTTCCTCTTCTCATTTGAACTTCCGACAACCAAATGAAAAAATTCCTTTGCACCGAGAGTATCGAGTACGAGGTGTACAAACGGATCATTGCGATTGGAAGCTAAAGCAATCTTGAATCCTTCTTTTTTTAGCAACGCAAGTAATTCTAAAAATCCGGGAAAAGCGACAACTCCCTCTTCTTTTACTATTTGCGCCCAAAAAGCTCGTTTTTTATCTCTGATATTTTCAATACTTTCAGTAAGATTATATTTTTCTTTGAAATTTTCAAAATATTTCATACCTCCGCCTACTTCATGAATAAGACCATTTGGATTAGGTCTAGGCTTAACTTCGTACTCTTTTAATAATTTCTCAAAGGAGCGGGACTCGATAATTTCTGTATCAAGAATCAATCCGTCCATATCAAAAATAATTGCCCTGTATTTCATATTATCTCATTTACGCCATGGCTGATATTCAAAAAGTTAAATATAGTTAACATTTTATTATTTTCCTGCATTTTTGTTTTTCGCCACTTTTAATACATTATTTAAAAGCATCGCAACGGTTACCGGACCCACTCCCCCAGGTACGGGAGACACATACCCCGCCACATTTTTAACCGATTCAAGATCAACATCGCCTACGATAGTTTTAACACCTGCCGTACTTTTTACATCTTCGGATGTGCCTGCATCTATCAAAACTGCCCCGAATTTTATCATATCGCCGTTGATATACTTGCCCTTGCCTATGCCGGAAATCACAATATCGGCTTGCTGTAAAAGATACTCTTTATTTTCTGTTCTTTTGTCAACGGGAAGGTAAGTCAGATTCCGGTAACGCAAAAGAGCCGAGGTCGGTTTGCCTACCAAGTCTCCCTGCCCTAACACAACTATAATTTTCCCTTTTAAATCCAAGTTAAGCGAATCGAGAAGCGCTATGCAGGCAAGCGCTGTCGGACATGCCAAATCTGTTTGGCTATCGTAGTTTTTGTAAAATTTCTCGCTTGCCAAAGCGCCCAGGCAATCAACATCCAACTTGGGGTCAATGCTATCAAGTACGGCCTTTCTATCAATCGATTCCGGCAGGGGAAGCTGAACTATAATTCCGCACATATTCTCCATCTTATTCAAAATTTTTATTTCTTTTTTTAAGTCCTCCGTCGATATTGAAACTGGGAAAACCGCTTTATGAAAATGGATGCCCGCCATTTCAGCGGTCCTGCCCTTCATATCCACATATTGGAGGGAAACCGGATTGTCGCCCACCAAGACATCGCAAAAAACCGGTTGAAAAGGAAGCAGTGCCACCTCGCTTTTTATTTTCTCCAATATCTTATCCCGTATCTTCTTACCATCTATAATTGCCATTTTTTTGATTCTCCCCTCTCTTTTATAAGGAGAGGGCTAGGCCGTTCAGGCTCTGAAAGCCTTCAGGCTCGAATGAGGTGAGGTCATGCTCCTAGAAATTCGTTTTTTGTATCATCCCGATGCGCCGACCTTGCGTACCTTTTCATACTCATCAAAATTCCCAAACCCGCAAATTCAAACAAAAGATGCGAGCCGCCATAACTCATAAAAGGGAGCGGAATGCCGGTCACCGGAAGGAGTCCTAAATTCATGCCGATATTTATGAGTATATGGCCCATAAAAAAAATGGCAATACCCATACCAAAGAGTATTTCAAAATTGTGTGCGCCAAAAGTAGCCAGGAAAAGAATCCTCCAGATGACCAGCCCGTAAAGCAAAAGAATTAGAATTGAACCGACCAATCCCCACTCCTCGGCATAGGCGGCAAAAATAAAATCAGACTGGGGCTGTGGTAAGAATTTCAGCCGTGACTGGGTTCCAAAACCTAGACCTTTGCCGGTAATTTGTCCGGAACCCACAGCGATAGTGGATTGAAAAGCATTATAGCCCGTGCCATGAATATCAGCCAGCGGATTAAGAAAATTTACAATACGGGCTTTTTGATACGGCGCAAAGATCAAGAACCAAAACGCGGTGAAAATCACAAGGCCACCCGCAAAAACAGCGAGCAAGTGAGTTTTGGAAATCCCTGAGACGAGCACCATGCCGAGCCAGATGAACATGACAATCATGGCAGAACCGAAATCAGGCTGGAGCAGTACCAAGACAAAAGGAACAAATGCGTAAAAACCGGAAACAAAAAGATGTTTGATGTCGCGAATTTCCACATGGCGACGCGAAAAGTACTTGGCTAAAATCAAGACCAGTACCAGTTTCATCATATCCACCGGCTGGAAAGAAAAAAGCCCGAAGTTAAACCAACTTTTCGCTCCATGAGCGGCGCTCCCCAAAATAAAAAGCGAGGCTAAAATCATAGAGGTCGCAAGATATATAAAAACCAATACATCCGTGCGCTTTAAAAAAGAAAAATCTACGAAAGAAAAAATGAAGAAAACCGCAAAACCGACCAAAATCCAAATTATCTGCTTGTCAAAAAACACCCCGGAGTTCTGCGCCGGCGCAAAACTCTTCATGGTGACAAGTCCGGCGGCAATTATCGGAAGCATAAATAAAACCAAAAGCCAGTCCACCCCGCGGCCTATTTTTTTTATAGAATTCATTTAAATTTAACCGAAAAAATGTTAAAAATAGGAATTATCTCTTTGGCAACGATCTTTGCGGACATCGGTTCCGGCCAGGTAAAATTTACGCTCCTTTCCTCTTCTCCGGCCAAATTGGACAAATAAGTGCTGCTCGCCGAAACCGCATTGCGATTTTTGTCATATAAAATAACCACGATGCTCATCTCCGGAATCAGAAAGAAAGAACCATTTCTGATAGTGGCGGAAAGCTTCGGATTGGCGTCCTCGTTTGCAAGAGCAATGTTGGAGACCAGCACCTGAAGCTGACTTTGTTTTTCCGGCGACACCGTCGTCCACTCCGGTATTTGCGTAAATTCAAACGAGGTATAAACAGGAATGGAATTCCCGACATCTATACCGGGCTCAAAAACAGCGAACTTGCCGGACGGAGGAATAAAAGTACTGCCCTCGCGTTTGCCAATGTAGATATTATTTGCGTCGGCAAAACGAAATCTGTAGTTTATTTTTTTAATGGCGGTATTTTTATTATGATTTTCCAGATAAGCCACCGCATTATAACGCCCGGGAACCACCCGAAAAGAACGAGCCCAAAGAATGGAAACCTCATCCACTTGCGCAAGGCAAGCCCGAAGGCAGGACCCTCCGCAGTCTATGCCCGTTTCATTACCGTTTTGCTTGTTGTCCGTACAAGAGGGCGGCTTTTTAGTATTTGAATAAATTATCAAAAACGCAAATACCCCGATAAATAAAATAAGAATAAAAACATAAAGCGCCTGCCTTTTAAAAGCCCATGTCATATGGGTATTGTAGCATTATTTATTGAAAACAACATACTCCCCTTCGCCGACGTATTTTATTTCTTTTTAAATCCCCAATAACAAAGATAGCCGCCGCCAACAATAATAAACCCATTATTCCTGCAATTATGGATCAATATAATTCTATAGTCAAACAGCGCTTTTAAGAAATTGTTTTATTTTTTATTCCGGCAGAAGTGAGAAGGAATTTCATGAAAAAAGTATAACACAAAGCAGTCCTTGGAGCACTTGCGCAAGTTTAGCATTAGTACGCCATGACATACTATTGCTAAATACAATAAAAAACGGAAGCAAGGCTTCTGTTTTTTCTATTAAACACTTTGTGCTGGCGACTGCCTACTTTCGCCAAAGAGACTATCATCGGCTCGACAAGGCTTAACTTCTCTGTTCGGAATGGGAAGAGGTGTGACCCTTGCGACAAATCACCAACACAAAATGTTTAAATTACTTCAAATTGAAAACTGAGTATTGGGGGTTTCAGAGAAAATTCAGCTGAAACCCGAAAAATTGGTGCAGTTTCCGCGAGAAGATTTCTCCTCTCTACGAATAGGCTTTTTGAGCCCAGTAGTCCCCTTCCAACCAAGAAGGGACACGGAAGTGCACAGAGCGCATGCGATTGCGGTCCTTATAGAACCAATACGCATGCTCCCAATACTCAGTTTTCAATTTACCCCATAGGTCTGACCTATGGGTTTGTGGTTTCCAAAGTTCTTAACAGGAATCGAAACATTAGTACTTCTCAGCTTAACGCATTACTGCGCTTCCACTTAAAGCCTATCAACGTGATCATCTCTCACGGTTCTTAACGATTCCTAATCTTGAAGCTGGCTTCCCTCTTAGATGCTTTCAGAGGTTATCCATTCCCGACATAGCTACTCTGCATTGCCCTTGGCAGGACAGCAGATACACCAGAGGTCAGTCCACTTCGGTCCTCTCGTACTAGAAGCAGATCTTCTCAAGAATCAACGAGTGCAGTAGATAGGAGACCAACCTGTCTCACGCACATTGTTACGCCATAGTCCCGAATTGAGGGACGAAGGCGAATCTATATATCTACAATAATAGATTTCCGCAATTACTTGCGGGATTGGACTGTGACATTAACTCAAATGAGTTATCTAACATTCAGTCTCTACAGGCATGCTTGCGCATTTCCCTCGGCGTTACCCTTCCTTCGATAATCTCAGGATTCGGGTTTCTCCGATATTAGTTAGCTTCTCTTTGTGCATTGCTGCACAAAGCCGCCGTGATGCTATTAAATAGCATGATTGATTTCGATTAAAACAGTAGTTCACTTTCGTTCACTATTCCTCTGAGGGTTCAAACTGTATTTCAGCCGAAATAAATTTCCGCTTCAATACGGTCTGAACCCAGCTCGCGTACCTTTTTAATTGGCGAACAGCCAAACGCTTGGCAGCTTCTCCGCCGCCGCGCTAAGGTGAGCCGACATCGCTGTCGTATTTTTCTCCCGTTACCGGAAGGATCGGACTATATCTTCTTCCTTCTCCGATATCAATCGGAGTGTTGGAGTTGGCGTGTTAGCATTCCGTATATGGAACACTCTGTTCATTTAAGAACAAGTCTCTACGGGGTCATTACTAATTTGTATCGCATTGAAGTAAAAACATAAGGAGAAATAATTCTCATAAATGTTTCTATGCTTGGTTTCAATATTCTGATTCGAAAATATTTTTTGTCTTTGTTTAATCTGGCATCAACACCAAGTAAACGAAGTTTATACAAGAGTATTTTTTGATCACTGATTGAAAACTGCTGCGTGTTGAGATAGATGTCATGGTCACGGCACTTACTGCCGTCATCCATATACCAAATAGCAAGTACAACTGGATCTAAAGTCAAATCTTTTGGAATAATTTTTTTATTATTCTTATAAAATTGACTGAAAAGATCAGTTAATTCTTGATGTTGTTTGGTAAAAAATCTATATGCAACTCGATCCCCATTTGTGGAGCGTTCTTTCGGAGCTGATTCACACAATCTTTTCAGACTCGTGTATTTGTAATCAACATACGCTTTTGCTTTTATGGAATGATTGATTTCCAAAAATGCATCAGCTCTGCCGGGCATAATTCTCATATACCCATCTCCTAATAAAGATCCAATAATGATAGATCGTTCAAATTCGGTAAGACTTCCCACGGTATTGACCATATATATGATTATATGGCGTCCACCGTTATAAGCCAAATTTTTTTTCTATGCGATTCCTCGCATGGCACCCCGATGTGTTAAGGTGCCGAACTCCGCCGTCGATATGAACTCTTGGGCGGAACTAGCCTGTTCATTTTAATGGCTAGTATATAGACTATATCATCACCCTGACAAATATTTTTATTTGGAAGGGGTCGGCGTGTTAGTATTCATCTTTGTTCGAAAAGATAAACACTCTGACCACAAAAAGTGATCAAGTCGTTACGGGGTCAAAGAGTTTGTATTGTAATGATGGAACTATAAATGGACGAATAAGGGTTTGAAGTTTTTTAGTCTCCAATGCCCCGAAAAACAAGGCGAAGCCTTTATTCTTTTTGTCATATATCGTAGCTTCAATCTCAAAATTTTTTCTGATAGCTTTTTGTAATATATCTACCTCGTCGCGCGTAATGCGACCGAGGTAAATATAACTATTTCTATCTATTTTGTTAAAGTAGCCATCATCCATATACCACACAGCAAGCGTGATCGGTTCGGTCAAAAAATTTCCAATATCGTTTGGAATAATTTTCTTTCCGTTTGGATAAAAATACTTTCGCCATTTTCCTAAAACGGGCGTAGCATCGGATTGCCATCGGCAATACGAATATGTCGCACGAGTTTTTGGATGAACTCTGTCAAGATAATTTGGCTTGCCTTGAAAGAGTCTGCCGAAAATACTTCCTTTCCAAAAAACATAATCTTTTTGTTTCAGACTATGTTCCAGTCTTAATCTAGCATTTTTCTCTCCGGTTTTTTGTAAAAAACCATCACCGAGAATCGTGCCAATTAAGACACTCGTTTGCTGTTTAGTTAATTTCATCATTTTGTTATAAATTAAATTATAACATCATTCTCTCGACTTCCCACGGTATTGTCCCTCACCACTTTTGCAAAAAGCAAAAGTGGTGAGGGGTTTCCACCGTTATAAGCCGTTTTTGTTCCGCAAATTACTTCGCGGAGGGACAACATGACCCTTCTAAATATTTCTATCGCAGGGTCTATCCCTAGAGTAGCTTTTATCCGTTAATCTTCCACCGCGTCTAACACGGGTGGTCGGTTCACTTGATTCTGGTTTCCCACCTGCTTGAGATGTACCTCTTACAGTCAAGCCAGCTTGTGCTTATACACTATCGGCACGGTTTCCATTCGCGCCTAGCTGACCTTTAAACCCCTCCTTTACTTTTTAGGCATTTGTGTTAAATGTCAAAGTGTCTCTTTGACACAAATGTTAAACACCGAGTGTTCAACATTTCTTCATGTTGCCATGAAGATCGGACTATACATTCATCCTTACGGATGGTTGGTTTGTAGTCTCTGAGGGAATAATATTTTAATTTTGTGCTTCTAGCTCAATAACTCAACCCGAACTCTAGATAATTCTAATCTAATTTCTCTTTCTTTAGACTTATTTCTGTTTTTAATTGCTTCAGCGAGTTTGTTTTCCAAATCTACTTTAGTGTCAAGTAACTCGCCAGCCGCTAGATTTTTGTATGGTTTTGGACTGAGGTTTATATTTTCTATAGCCATAAAATTTACTTCTATTAACTTCCCTGCTGATTGACCGCAGGTATACATTGTTACTTAGCTAATAATTTTCAACTAGCAAGTAGTATACCATACTCCGGTCTTTCCAGCAAATTCCCAACTTTCCTCCGACCGTACGCCGGAGCCCCCCTATTTTTGTTTTATGTCAAGGACCGTCCTTGACATTGGGGCTGTAAAATTCGAATACTTAAACACAACCTCACCCCAACCCTCTCCTGAAAGGAGAGGGGGAATGAAATGCTTAAGTACTCGAGGGTACAGCCCCAGTAAAACTATCCGCCATATACTGTCTCAATCGGTTTTTGCCCGATCGGTTAGAACATATCCTCAAAAAGAATGGTATTTCACTGACGAGTAGAATTCATCCAAAAACGAATCCATC
>ERZ1292623.983-Hain-H51-01um-R1-983-length-28508-cov-5_pt2 | contig 19754 bp, 15 predicted proteins | sample MGYA00564398_ERZ1292623 | MGnify/ENA primary metagenome ERZ1292623 (study PRJEB36523, sample SAMEA6512633) | groundwater metagenome | collected 2019-01-07 | study: AquaDiva: Metagenomics assemblies of 32 groundwater samples | reverse complement strand
CCGCCGGAGTTCCGGCTGGTGCCATCAAGATCGGCAATACGGCGCGCGCCTGGACCGATGCTCTGATCGAAATCGATACCGGCTCTGGCGTGTTTACCGACGACGTGTTCGAGGTCAACGTCACCGGTGCTGGTACTGGTGGCGTCTTTAACGTTGTTGTATCGGCCGCTCATACGGGTAACGCCTTCGGCTACTCGGCCTCCGCCGCTGCCACTGGCGATGTGATCAACATCGCGCTGGCGAACACGGCCGTTGGCTGTCAGGCGTTCACGGTCAACACTGGCGCGCGCGCTTCTACCAGTAACGTGTTTGTCATTACTGACACGGATACTGGTAGTGCTCACTCGATCGAGGTCACCAAGTCTGGCGCTGCCTCGACTGGATCGAACGTCTTCCTCTCCAACACGGTTGTGGCAGAGGACGTTGGTAAGTGCCTGCTGATCCAGAGCAGCGGGGCTACGACAAGCGTGGCCTCGGCTTCGTCGATCGTGCGCATCGAGCACATCACGAACGCCTGGGTTGATAACACCAACGCCACGTATGTTTTGGATGTCCGAAACGCGGTTGGTGGCACCGCGCTCGACTTCACCATGCACCTCGACGCCCATAGCAGCATGGGTGGCGCGTTGCACGTGGACTCCGGCGCAGCTCAGTTCGACGGCGCGGTCACGGTTGGCGTAAGCGCTGCCGGCGTTAACTTCACTCACTTTAAGAGCGCCGGCGGGAAGTTGCTGGTAAACGCGCGCGCCGAGGTATCAACAGAGAATGCGCTTGAGATTCTCTACACCAGTGGCACCGCGACAACGTCTGCGATCTACGTTGATTACTCGCAGTCTGCTGATGCTGACGGAATCGCAGCATTCCGGCTGGACAACACAGCTTCGACGGCGCTAACCGGTACTAACTCAAGCTTCGTAAGCGACATCATTTGTCGTGGTGTAGCCGGCGATGTTTCAGGTTCGTTCCGTGGTGGTCTTACCCTTGAGGCATCGGTTGCTTCTGGTGCCAACCTCTTTGCCGCAATCGCTATTAACGCCGGCGCAGCAGCCTTTAAGCAGGGCTTGGTGATCGTTGATACGCCGTCCGTAGCGGACATCGCGTTCTGGGATCACGCCGCTATCATCGAGACAGTAGCGACTGCTGCTGGTGCTGGTCCCGCGCTGACCATCCGCACTGACGCCGGCACGACGTCGGGCGCTGGTGGTGCCATGAATCAGACCACCGGTGCTGGCACTGTTGCCGGCGCTGGTGGTGCCTGGACCGTTACAACCGGTAATGGAGCTGGTGCAGCTGGTGCCGGTGGTACTGTGCTCTTTGTTATCGGCGCAGGTGGTACCAATGCCGCCGACGACGGCAAGTTCCTCGTTCGCCTCAACGATCAGGCAACGACCGGCGCTGGCGCTCAGTTCGTGGTCGAGAACGACGACTCTACTGTCAAGTTCATGGAAATTGACCTTGAGCGCACGTTGACCGCGCCGTCGGCTAAGAGCACGTTTGCTGGTATCAAGGTGCAGGGAGTAGCGCGGCCGTTCTTCACGCTCGCCAAGCTGACTCCTTTGGACGCCCTAACCAACGCAGCTACTCCGGCTGCGGCCACCGTCACCTACAACGCGGGTGCTGCCAACAATCTGAATCAGTATCGTGCATTGGAATATGCCGATGCTGCTACTACTGTGTTCCAGTGGTGGACTCAGGTTGATGATGCCTACGACGATACGTCTGGCACAGCTCCCGACATCATCATCGAGATTCTGTTTATCCCGATGACCACCAACATCACCGCTGCCCAAACCGTGCGTTGGCAGTATGCGATCACTGGTCTTGCTCATGATGAGGCCGTTTCTGGTGCAGTATCGCTTACCACTGACGACTATACGCAGTCTGGCACAGGTACTGCTGGTCGCGTGTACCGTCATCGTATCACGGTGAGCGCTCCGAACATCGACGCCTCCGACCTGCTCAACATCCGCATTGCGCGTGATGGCACGGCCGACACCTACAATGACGCTATCCGTCTGGTGAGCGCCAAGGTGATCGGTCGCGCTGATCGTCTGTCGTAACACTGTACCGAAGTTGGGATCGGCGATTGGCGTCGGTCCCAACTTCGGATGTCCGAAGGAGCCGCAGCTACCATGTCGAACAAGCCGAAGACCACAGCCAAGAGGCCGCTCGAATTCCCGAATCAGGGTAAGGTCGTAAGTAAGGCGCGTGAGCGCGCGCAGGAGTTGCAGAACGCCATCGTTACCTGTATGCGCCAGCAGAACGCTGGCGATGCACAGTTGGTGGAAGCCGAGAAGCGTGTTGCTCAACTTAGAAATGCGCTCGTCGAGGTGCGCTCCAACCGGCAGGCCAACTACCTCGCTTACCGTAACCTCGTCGAGGTTGTCGGGCTGGAATCGGAGTTCCCGCTGGAGTTCAAGGTTGAAGGCGACAAGGTTCTGCCGCTCACCCCGGCTGACGTAGCACCGGCCGTAGAGGCGGAGCCGGCAACCGAAGCGGCTGAGAAGGAAAATGTCGGAGATACCCCGTCCGAAGGTTGATCCGATCGTTGTTGAGGATCGTCGTTCAGTCGCACAAGACGATGTTGTTGGTCTTGAGCGGCTGAACGACATTCCTGAACGCTTTCGCGTAGACGGCCGCGTGCTGCCGCTTTACCTCCATCCCGACGTCAAGTGTGAGTCGCAGGAGATGCTCTCGCTCGCGCGCATGGTGCAGAGCCTTGGTAGTACTACGCTGTTCCGCTGGTTTTGGAAGTCCGAAGATGGCAACCTGCTGCCAGACCAGTTTGGAAACTCTGGCTGTTGGGTGCTCTGTCGGAGCGGTAAGATCGCCTGGAAGAAAGTGAAGAAGTTCGATGGTGAACAGGGCGTAGGCGACACCATCGAACACATTCCGGCGTGGCTACCGTACTTTTGGTGCATCCATCCAGTCTTCCAGGAGTACCCACTGACAGACACCGACGAAATCGATGTTTGGATGCGTGTACTGCTGCCGTGCTTCTACGAAGGTACGCCAGAGCAGCGCAAGGAAGCGGCGCGTAAGAAGCTAACCGAGATGGCGCGCGACTTTGCCGAGGCGCTTACCGCCGAGCAGGAGAACGATACCCGCTACCGCCTGATGAATAGCCGGCGACTTTGGGACGCCCAAAGCTACTTCTCGGTTTGTGATCCACAGAAGCGTCGCGAGGTATCGGTCAAGATGGCACGTAACGCCGAAAAGCGCTGGGTCGAGCGGCAACGGAAGTTTGACGCTGGTTTCCAGCACACCACTACTCAACACCCTGACGTTGTCGTTGCGGTGCCGAGATGATCCGCAACCGCGACATCGCAACTCAGGCATGGCGACAGAAATACTTTGAGGCGTACATCCGTGAACGCATCAAAGATGAAGCCATTTGGGGCACCACTGACGAGGCTATCGAGGACTTTGTCTTCAAGCCTAACGACCCACTGCGCCACCGCATCGAAACCGAGCTGTCGAACGAGTTAATCGTGTTGTGGGGTGAGATTACCAAGATCAATCACAACGTGTTGCAACAGCGTTGTCGGATTGCTCTCACCAACGATCAGAGTGGGCTTGTCGTGTTGGAGCCACCGGAAGGCAAGCTGCCGACGCCGTTCCGCCAGATCGTCCGCATCGAGGATACCGACATCGACAACGGTGAAGATCCTAAGCTCCAGTTTGTCGCCAATGCGATGCTGTGGGTTTACAAGGGTGCGCGTTGGGCAATGGAGGGTCGTAGCGCGTGGATTCTGTTTGGCTACGATCGCACTGTCGGACAGGATAAGACGGTAGAAGTGGTGTACGTGCCGGAGCCAATCCCGCCAGATTTGGACGCCCAACTCCCGTATCGGGTTCTACCGCCGCAGGCGCATCCGGTAATGGCAATGGGCGCTGCACTGCGCATCTTGTCGCCCGAGCAGCCTGAATACAGATCGCTCGAAAAGGACTACACCCGCGACAAGGCTGTACTACTGCACTCGATGGCATCGCTACAACCTGCTGGTCGTGAGGGTCGTGATGATGCGTACGACTTCTCAATCGGTGACTAACTTAGGATGTCCGAAACTACGGAGCCGCACAAATGGCAACTCAGTACGAAAGAACCGGTAATCCAGAGAGTACGACCAATCAGGACACGGCACCAGAGAGCCCGGCCGACGTTCATGGCTACAACCCCACGCGGCTGGTAAACCTGTCGCACATTCGTGGTCACCGCAACCGGCAGACCAAGTTCGAGATTGGTAAGAGCGGTCGTCGTCTGACTCGTATGATCCCGCTCTACGATCCGGAAAAGCCTGACACGGTTGTAGCGCTGCCGCGCTGGGAAGCACTCGCCTTCAAGCGTTACTTCGGTTACGGCCCCAATGGCCACGGTGGGTTGGAGCTTTACCCTGAGACTATCGACAGCGATAGTCCAGAGCTTCGCGCCAAGGCCCGTGAAATCATTGCCGAATGGAACCGCGATGTTCAGCTCGAAGAGCATGGCAAGCTGCCGCTTCGTCCGCCACAGGAGATGACCCGTCTGTATATCCGTACCCATACCGAACTCCAGCAGATGATGCTGGACGGCATGGACAAGTGGACCAACGAAGACCTCATCGAGTTCGCGAGGAAGAACCGCCTTGCGATGCCACAGGGCATCAAGGATAAGCGGATGTTGGTAGAGGTTGTTCGTGCCGCGGCACTGACCGCGCTTACCCACGGCGGCGCTACTCTCCAGTTCCCACAGATCGCTAACGCGATGGCGTCCGAGGGCGCCCCTTCCAATACAAGTCTTCCTGGTGTGTAGGACGTCCAAACCATGATCGTAAACCTCCCATATCCAAAGGGCATGAGGCCGGGTGGAAACTTCCTTGAGGATGGTTCCACCCGTCGCCTCGTGAACGTTCGGTTTGTTGCTGGTAAGTGGGCCACGCGCGGCGGCAACGTCCAGGCGCACGCCTATTCCATGCAACACCTTACACAGTTTGATAAGGAGGGGTTGGTTAACGACAAGCTGGGCGAGGGGGTGGGGCTGTACTCGTACCGCCGACGTGGTATAGCCCAGCTCCTTATCGCTGTATTTCGGGCCCGTGATAGCGACCGCGCAATGGAGGTTGCTATCCTGCGTGGTCCACGTGCCATTGCTACAGCTACCGATGCGGCCGTATTCTCGGCTGACGTTATCGGCTTTAGACCTGTATCGTTTGCTGAATTGAACGGCCGCATCTATATGGCTGGTCCGTTCAGCCGCGGCCTCTTCCGTATTCACATTGTTACTTCCGATCAAATCGACATGGGCTATCTGGAGCCTATCGACAGGCGGAAGATTAGGCATAGTGAGCTTGATGATTCTGGTACTTATCTCACCGCCAGTCCGGTGTTTAAGTTCGTCTTCACGCATCAGAACCGCGTCTATGGTGTAGACTCTGAAATTGGTACTCGACTTCGGGCGTCCAATCTTAATGACGGCGATGCTTACCCTGGTAATAACTTTCTCGATATCAACGATGCTGGCGATCTAACCGGCGGGTTGTCCTGGGGTCGCTACGCCGTTCTATTCACCTCTTCCGGTCGTGTGTTCATGTACAGCGGCGCCCCGGCTACCGACCAGGGTGCTACCCGTGATGAAGTAAACAATCCTTTTAATGACTTCTGCATCTCGCACTACTCGATTGTAAAAACGCCTCACGGTATTGTCTTTCTTGGCACTCGTGGCATCTACATCTTACATCTGACCGAGCTGGGTTATCGCATCGACAAAATGTCAGAGGCGATTAATCACATCTTTACTGGCGAGCGCGACACTTACCAAGGCTACACGTCAGATAACTTGCAAATCATCCGGCAGGGATTGGAGTACAGCCATGCTGTGTACGTTCCAAGCCGTGATATGTATGTGTGCTATGTGCCAGCGTGGTACACGACCTCGCCGCATATTATTGCCACACTGCATGGAGTTAAATCGGCACCCACGCTTGGTATTTGTAACACCTTCGGACAGGGCATACATATTGACCAAGGCCGGTGCGTCTATGCGATGTGTATTGACCAAACGCCATCGGGAGTTGAGAGATGGCTCGGGTGCGATCATGCCGGCGGGGTTCATGATCTTGACTATGGTACGCATGACACGCTGCTAAGAACGGCAGAGGATCAACTCACGACTTCGCACGCGCAAGTTCAATCTAAGATTGACTACACGATGTTTGGTGGTGGTGAGCGCGCGAACTATACCAAGCTTGAGGTTTTGGTAGAACCGCGCGGCGCTCTTACCGGTCTAACTCCAAGTGGTTCAAGTAGCGGTAACACGATTCTAAGTTGCCGCTCATGGAGTGGTGACCTCCAGAGCACACTTGGCGTAAAGGACAATACGCTTTACTTTCCGTATCTCAGCGGTAACAAACTTCTTTCGGCAACCGTTACGCCGATCACTCTTTCGGTTGCAGAGCGTTCGGCTGCGCGGATTCGGCTCCGACACGTGGCAGGGCGTTCTGCAACCGTTTCACTTGGTTTTATCGGGCGCTTCATTAGCAGCCGTCTTGTTGCCGTTCACTTCCGTGCCATTGCGGAGACGTAAGTTATGGCCGACAAGAAACCATTCCGCCCCAGCTTCGGACATCCAAAGACGCTGGTAGAGTTTGCCAAGCAAGTTGAAGAAGCTTTGGTAGGCGATGACGTTTACGAGAACAAGAAGTTTCAGGGGCGCGTTACGTTTACCGAAGACGGTCGCTTCGTAGCGCAACGTCGTAAGCGTGGCGCCTCCGATTGGGAGAATGCCCCGCTTGACTTCTTCACTCCACCAGTTACTCCAGAGGAGTAACTTAATCAGTTACTCCAGAGGAGTGATCTAACTTGGGCCTCGATCAATACTATAAGGTGGCCGGTGGTACAGTAACCGGCGCTAACCTAAACACTCTCTTCGATGCGTTCTACGCGCAAGTCGAGAGCGGTGGTGTGGTCAATCAGAATGTAATTGACGAGGCCGGAATTCCATTCAGCGCGGTACAACTTACTAATGACCGCGCGCTGCTATGGGCGCATAGCTCTAACACGCGGCCACGCTGGAGCACAGAAAGCGCGCATAATGTAGAGAGTATTAATGTTCACGAATTCTCGTACGAGTTCGCCACACTAACACAGATTGATTTCTGGTTTCCAACCAGCTGGGTAGGGTCGAAGACGTTTACAATCCGGGTGTTTCAGGACAACGGCTCTCAGAGCTACTCTACAACGACGAGCTTCAATCAGGCCGGCGCTGGCGTGACCCGTCGTGACATCACAGACACGAATTTGTACCGCGGTAATCGTATTCGTATTGAAGGACCGGATGAGTTCATCACTTTTCATGTTGGTCTACATTTGACTAACGTTCGCTGGTAGAGTTTTACTGGTAGCTTCGGACGCCCAAATGTCACGCCTCTTCGACTTTACTACAAACCCACCGACCCGGATTTCCACTGGAACTCCGGCATCGTCGTTTCAGGAGGCGCTTCGCGAGGAGCTGACCAACTGTCATACTGCTGGTCATGGCCTCCAGAACGCTAACTTCACTGGACCGATTGATTACCGTAAGTTTGAAGCTCCCATGTTGCCGATGCCGTGGGGCTTTAATTGGCGTAATGTCCTCTATCCTGGGCTTCTCACGACCCCTGGCACTGGAGTAAAGAATTCATACGGCAGCATCGTTATTCCATCTGACGCCAATCTCGCTGAACAGTACCGTAATCACGTTCTCGCCGAGTTCGCCATTCCTGAGTTTGATGTGGTTGAGCGGTTCAACCTATACCTCATGGGTGGCTATGTCTTCCCGGGTTATATTTGGACGTCCGTAGCAGACCAGACCGAATATGCCAATCCGGCAATTTCGTTTCAGCTTTCTGGTATTAGAGCGGGCGGCCGTGACAGCCTGATCATAGGATCAGAAGACTCACCACTGTATAAACTACTGCCATCTGTGTACGTGGCTTGGACATCCAAAACCGATGGCACCTACACGATGGATGATATTGTACCGCTCACGCATCAGTGCCGCCCGTTCTTCACGCATGACGGATTCAATTCGGGCGCCTACCGCATTGGTCGTGAGCGCATCTTCGGCGGTGGCAGTATGAAGATACGTGACAGCGGTACACTGTTGGTTGTGTTGCGCCACAACACAGACAGTATGGATATGTTCCATACTCACTCGGTTACCGTTGGCGGTACTGTCTATACTACCGACAGAGGTACACTGTGGGGTTACAACGGTACTCTTTATCTCGCCTCTGACTTGAGCGCCAAGTAAAAATAATGTGGACGCCCAAAACACATTTGATAACGAGCTTTATCGACGCTAAAGAACTTCTTGATCTGGAGTTCTACAACGGTATCGTGCGTGGTTTGTCACGCATGTCAGAGATGGTAGATGGAACACAGGTTCGTAACGACGCGACTAAGATTGCTGTCAGTAAGATTTCGCGCAACCGTAGACTGACAACAGTCAGCTTTGTAATGAATCTCAATACACCGTCGTTTGGTTTGGTTACGTTCTTTGGTACTGACCTAATGCTTGAGTTGGCAGATGCAAAGTTTATTTCTTTCTTTGGCTTTGGCTCACCGCCACAGACTGGTGCCGGCGATCCGGCCACGCTACAAGTTGAAATTTGTAAGGTCGTTGGCGATGTACCAAGTGTCACCAATACAGTAGATGTTGGTACAGATCGGTTTCGTGAGCAGCTCTCGCCATTGTTCGATATCGATGCTACCGCTACCAGCTACCTTGCTCGCTTCAAAGCTGGCACAATGTCTGCTGACAATAGGGCGGTTGCCTTCAACATCATCTACTCAACGCCGGTCTAAGGAGTTTCCATGGCACACACGATCAATCGCTTCGTTGAAGCCTGCGTTCGTAATCCCAAGAAGACCGCTGCCGGCATGGCAAGCTGCGTCGTGGCTGGTGCTGCCGTAGCGATGGAGTACGAGGAGCCAATCCGCAGGCTCATCAACTTCTTCAAGTCGTTGTTTTAGGACGTCCAAACGAAGTTGTCGTTGACGACCAAACAAGGAGAAGCGTATGGACCCGCTAACAGCACTTGGCATCTCGACCGGCGCTAACCTCGGCGGCAATCTCCTTGCGTCTCTGTTCACCGAGACACAACAGGTGGCAGGACCTACCTACGGAGAACTAAAGTCGATCACTGGTGACGCGCGTAACGCCGCCTATCTCAATATCCAGAAGATGCTTGATGACGCCAATACGACGGTTGGCGCACAAGCATCCAACGCTGGTCAGCTTGACTCTGGCGCTGCTATTGCTGCTCTTTCACGTACTCGGGAAGGTGCGGGCCGTCAGGTTGCCGATCTTGAAGCTAATCTGGCGAGTGAGTTCATCCGAGGTCTGTCAATGCGGCAGTTCGCACCGCAAGCAACTCCGCTCTCTGTGATTGGCGAAACGTTTGCCAATGCGGCCGGACCGCTGCTTAACTACGGCGCCTCCAAGATGGCCTACGATGCTGAGTCAGCATTGCAGGTTAAGCAGCAGAACCATCAAACTGATCTGATGTCGAAGTGGCTTGAGCAATTTGGAGATCCAAACGGACCTCCGCAGGCGCGCGCGAAGCAGAACAGTTCCGGTATTGGTTCACTGCTCCAGTCTGGCGCAAACGCCGTCAAGGGCTTGGCCCAGGGCTTTGCCGGCATGGCACAGTTGTCGGGTGCTCCAGCTTCGACCAATCAGTTACAGCAGTACGGCCAGCAACAGCCTCCCAACCTGTTCGACAATCAGCTTGAGCTGTTCATGGGCGCGTTGAACCAAAGCGCTCGTCGCCGCAACGCGGCGCTACCGTACTCCTACTAAGTTAGGACATCCAAAATGGCTCCTCCTAAGAACTACACGCCCAAGATTAATCAGTCCTACGATAGCTCGTGGGTGTGGAAGAACGCGGCGCAGTCGGTTAGTCAAGCACTTGCGACCGAGGCCGATCACAAGATGGGCCTTGTGCGTATGCAGCATGAGGCCGACCTGCAAAAGCTGTTGGTAGATGCGCAGCTTACGCAGCAGCTTGTGCGTGATGGTTTGGAGGCGCCATTTAAGCTTCGTGAAATCGAGAAGGCTGTCTTTGATCTTGGTGCAGCCGCAGTCGAGGCAGAGACACCAGAAGCTAAGGCGGCAATCCTTAGTGGCTACGTACTACCTGTGACACAGGCGCTTCGCTCTGCCTTTGACGAGTTCAATAAGACCGACGCGCCGACGCAATACTTTGGTGGTCGCACCAACATTCCTAAGCCGGGCGAGGAGAACTTCCTTGGTCGTCTTCTCCAGGCTGGTACAACACCAGCGCCGAATGGTGGTCGCCGCGCCATTGATGATCCTAATGTGATGGGACGCTTGGCTTCGTCACTTCGCGCTAACGATCCTCAGGAGGTAGCGCTACAGAAGGCTTTTGCGTCTGGTCCATCGGTAGCTCCCGGAACGGGTTCCGGGCGAACGTCGGCCCCGCTTGTTGAAGGCGAGACAGCTTCGGACGCCCAAACCGATACCTTGGTATCTGCCGGTGAGCCGGCGGAAGGAGCGGACGATAACTACTACCTTCCACGTGATCAGATGGTCCAGGCTGCCGAGGCTATCAACGTCAACGATCGCAAGATGAACCCCGCGATCAAGGTCGTTGACTTCGAGGTGCCAGAGGTTTATCGTCGTTGGGCACGTCGCAACGGCATCACAGATCGCTATCTCCAGCAAGCGTGGCAGGCTGGTCGTAACGCCACCCTACAGGGCCGCGCCGATAAGGCGCTTCAACTGCATAAGGAAGGCTGGGATAAAGCCTTTGGCATCCAGGAGAAGGGGCTTGAGCGTACTACCGAAGAAATGAAGGAGAACGCCGCCACATTCCGCAAGATGCTTGAGCTTTGGGGTATGACCATGCGCGGCAGTGGCGGCTCTGGACCGGACCCCAAAGTTCCGCATTGGGCTGCTCTGCAATTTCTGCTTGATGAGACCGGTAAGAATAACCAGCGTGCTCACGAGCTTCGCTTGGCGCAGATCCGTGAGGGTGGTAGCAACTACCGACAGGTTATCAAGATGTATAACGATAACCTGGAGAAGTCGATTCCGTCGCAGCAGAACGTTGGTTTTCTTGCGCTTGTCATGCCTGACAAGGCAGAGCAACTATACAAGTCTTGGGAGATTCAACGCCGTAACGCCATCAACGCGATGGCGCTCGAACTTAATCAGGGACTTCCACAGGCAGACCGTGCGGCAGGTTTGCCGGATGATATGTCTAAGCTCGACAAAGATATTCCGGTATCGGTCCTAATGGATCTGGTTCACAAGGATGCAATGCGCCTGTCACTACATCATTTGAACGGTACCGGTACCGAAGAGTCTGCTGCTATGTCGGCGGCGCAAACGCTTAAGCTCACCGCAGATCTGACTGGCCTGGACGTTTCGGATATCCAAAGGTACGCCGGTCTGAACTATCAGTACGGCTCTGTTGCGCAGCCGGTTCCTGGTGCCAATGAGCCACGCGGACGCGCCATGACGGTCGACGACTGGATCGCGCGCGCGCGCCAATATGGCATATCGCCGCTTGCAGCGCAGGTAATCCATCATATCAATTCTGGTGAAGTTGATTTTAGAGGTGCAACTGGTGACGAGGCCCGCCGCCGTGCCGCTCGTCATGCTCTCGTAAAAGCTAACATGCTTACTAATAATGAAGAACAAGATGCCGCTATAGTTGAGCGCCTTGTGAACGAAACCAAGAAGCTCATCCAGATGACTTCCAGCGGACAGTAGCAAGGTTCGTCAATGCCAACACTTCCTACAGATCCGTTTGCTAAATTCGACGAAGGCGCTTCGCCTGCCACTCCTGTAAGCGCGCCGGTTCAGCCTGACGTTAATCCGTTCGTTGGTGAGCTGCCAGATCCCAACGATCCGTTTAACTACGTCGGTCGTTCGCAGGTACACTCCGGCATGAACAAGCCACAGGTTCCTGACGAGGAGCCTGTTAACGCTCTGACTGCGCCACTGCTCAAGGTTGTTGGCTTTGGTCTTACCGGTATTCTCCAGAAGCTTACCGGCGAACAGGTTGACCTTAGCTTCACGCCAGAGCGTCAGCAGTCGTTGGCTAACCTGCTCCAACGTGCGGGCTCTAACATTTTCGAAGCCTTTACGTCGCCCCTGGTAGTCGACGCCGGCTCTGCTTTCGCCGCAGATCCTGAACGCCCTAACGATCCGTTCCCGTTGCAGATTCCGGGATTTGGAATTGCGCTGTTGGACTTCCAAAATCCAATGCTGGAGATTGGTGGGATTCCAATCATCCCAAATATCGGAGATAGGTACGATGCATCCGCTCCGAATGTAGATGTGGACGTCCAAAGTGAGGCCGGCGGTGCGCGTCTCGAAGACGACGTCATGGCTGGGCGCGTCGATATCGAAACCGAAGGCTCGCTCCAGACACAACGTCAGATCGGACAGCCCCAGGGACGCTACGGTAAGATCCCCGTATCAGATACCTCGCCTGTGCCGGATGACATCCTGGAGCCGGGTGGACACTTCCCTAAGTACGTCATCTCGCCGCTGACTGTCTTCGGTAACCTGCCAACATCAGCGCTGCGCACGGTACTCGGCGTGCCAGCGTTTCTGGCTACCGTTGCAAAGGGCACGGCTAATCTTACGGCCGACCTGATTGCAACAGGCATGGCTGAGACGCACGCCGCCGTGACAGGTGGACCTACGCCGGCAGAGCTTAACGAGTTGTTTGGTCTGGACGTCTATGCCGAGGCAGTGAGCTACACGAAGAGTAAGAATACCGTTTCCATGCTTAACGAAGCTGCGAAGCGGGCCTTTGCGTTTCGGCCATCTGAGAAAAACTACGATACCGCCGGTGAGATGTGGGAGTCGATGGCGACCTCGCTCGGTATGCGTGGTCACTCCGCTTTCTCACAGAAACTCAACTCTGATCCGGTCGGCGTGGTTTTGGATATCGAAACTTTCGCTACTCCAATTCTGCGTGTGACCACGGGAGCGGCGCACGGGCTGACCTCACGTCTTAACTTCATCGACTCAAATCAAATCCGAGTCGGTCCAGTCCAGCAGGCAATCCTACATCGCACAGGACACTTCTCAAAGGACGCCAACGGTAGCTACCTTGTGCCATCCGATATTCATGTCGGCTCTGGTGTGTTGGGTAAGCTGGGCACAGGCTTGCGTTACTCGGGTGAATTCGCTGGCGCTCTCACTCGTCGCAGCGCAGAGGCTCCCGTCGCTATCGCTGCACTGGCCGGCATTACCGCCAAGAGACTGCGCCCTAAGCCGCTGTTTCAGCGCGAGCTTGATTCGGTGTTTCGCGACCTCGCCAATGACTCACTTGTAAAGGCGCTCGACCCGCATCGGTTTCAGGAGATTGTTGCTTCGGGCGTCCAAAAGGCACGTGACCAGCAAGCTCGTATGAAAAGCGAGAATGGCCATCCTGGTCTAATCGATGCCGACGTCTACTATCCCAATAGTACACCAGACGTGTCGGATCAGGCGTTGCCTGACCTGCAACACGCCGGTGCTCTTACCGACCAGGATGGGCACGTTACGGTACAGGGCAGACACGCTGCCGTTGACCGCGCCATGCGAAAGCGTGATGAGGTCGAGCAGACCGTAAACGATATTCAGGATCGCATCGAAGCTGGCTACCCGCGCACTAAGTCGATGGAGCGCACCAATGCCATGCTTGATCAGATGCATGATGCGATCTACGGCGCGCGCGATAGTTCGCCATCACCGCTCTCAAACCTACCTTCGGACGCCCAAATTAAGCGCTGGTCCGGTCAGGTTTCCTACTTCAAGAGGCTAAAGAAGCAGAAGCCGCTTAACGCCAAGCAGCAGGCAGTCTACGACACAGCACGTAAGTCGCTCGCTACTGCGCCGCAGTTCGCCGATGCCTATATTCGCGACCTTGGTGGCCGTAGCTTGGTGTCACTCAAGGAAGCATACGAAGCAGTACCTGCGGCGCAACGTGATCCAGCGTGGCATAACCGCTACGCTGTTATCAACTATGCCTACGATCTGGCCGCGCACTACGATCCGAAATTGTCGGCTCGTATGTTACAGAACATTGCGCAAGAGAGCTTGGTTGATCGGTTCAGTGGCGCTACCCGGTTTGAAGGCGCGTGGCCGGCTAACCTGGACGTCAACACCTCAGCGCTCGATCAGTTCGTACTCGCTAACGTGGAAGGCATTGACATGCCCGTGCCGCGTGGCTGGCACGAGAAGCTTTCGGACATCCAAAAGCGTTTCCTTGGTATTCCGAACAAGCGTGTAACAAACTTTGCCGACCTTGGTCTTGACCTCGCTGCACGCGAGATTAAGACTCCGCTTGTGCCGCGTCCGCCGATGCCGACAGATGGTAAGCCGGGTGGGTTCCCCATCACAACAGACGGCCCACGTATGGCGGAGATGAAGAACGATATCGCCGATATGGCTTACATGCTTTACGATGGTAGCATGAGCCTACAGCGTCGTTCACCGTCTAAGCTAAAGGCCGATCTAAACGGCGCACTGGCCGACTTGGAGCTTGCCAAGACGCTGTATAACGAAGGTAAGCTCGGCGCAGACGGTACGGCCGCAGCAGCCGGACGTGTAGCTCGCTTGCGTCAACAGATGCGTCAGAAGCATGGCCTGCCAGAGCACGTGGCAGAGGCAATGCGTAATGACGTGGAAGCGCTGTTTGAGTTACAGGCAGAAGGCATCGATGGTCGCATCGAGGTTCCTAACTACGAGAAACTGAGCGGCCTTTCTGGTGTAGAGCTACGCAAGGCAAAGCGTCGCAATGCCGATAAGCTGCGCACCTACGAAACAGCCATTCAAGAGAACCGTCGCCAGCTTCTCGTTGACCCGATGGCAATGCTTACGCCAGAGATGGCTAAGTATTATGTTAAGTACCAGTACAATGCCATCACTGCGTTGCGTGACCTAAACGCTGATATGAAGGCGGTACTACTCAAGGTGATTGAGAAGTACCCCGACATGCACACCGAGGTTCCTGCGGCCAAAGCATATCAGGATGCCTACGTGAAGGGCGGTTTGTGGGAGAAGGTTGCAGACGGAATGCACCACTGGTTCGGTAGCCCGGCCCGCTACATGGGCCACCGGGTAGCTGTGCCAATGACACGGGCCAAGATCCAGGCGTCGCTAAAGTCGGTCAAGTGGATGTCCCGTATCTTGACGACGATTGGTGACTTTGGTCCTAATCAGATCCCAACTGCTTTTCTACAAAAGCTGGTACAGGGCAAGACCGACCTGGGTACGGTGCTGGATACGATCCGCGAGAAGCACGGCGACGTATCGGCGTGGTGGGACTATCGCACCTACCAGCTTGTCGATCTGCTTAACACGGATGTTAGGACGCCCAAATTCGAGGCGATGTTCGCTGAGGCAGACGCACGCACTCGTGATGCCTACCCGGTTATCCGGCAGGTGTTTGACGAAATCTTCTTGGAGTTCAGACGCTCGCAGATCCGTAACAATCTCAAGCCAACAGAGTTTCGCGCTGGCTACTACCCTAATATACGTGATGCCATCAAGGACTTGTTGGATTGGGATCAGAACCTTGCTAGTATTTATAAGGACGATATCCCGAAGGACAAGGCTCCTGGCGCATTGGTCGACGCGCTTGACCGTCTCAACAAGCTGCACGCTGCGCGTACTAAGGCTGACCAGACATTCAAGGGGGAGCTTCGCCCCGGCTTCGCCGAAACACGCAAGCAGGATGCCGATCTGGTTGCCGGTGGGCAAAACATTTCGGACGTCCTAAGCGCCTACATCAACGCCGCGTCGCGTGCGATTGCCTGGAATGATGTGCTGCCCATTCTGCGCCGTGAGCGCATGGCGATGATCCAGCAGGGCCGCTCTGGTATGGCATCGCTGCTTGACCGCGCCGTCCTGGCGGAGATGGGCTACCGCGATCCGTCTCACCGCGGTATGGAAGAGATGGGCAAGTTCTTCCAGGGCTTCTTTCGTGAGCGTGTCGCAGGTGCAGTAGTACAGCCCGCCACGAGTCGCTTCTCGACAGAGAACCTTGGTAAAGGTACAGGGCTCGAGATTCCGGGCGCCATTGGTGGTGCTATTGTCGGCACTATCCTGGATGACTCCGAGAGTGACCTGGAGTTCGGTACTGCACTCGGTGCCGCTGTTGGCGCGCTCGGCGGTCGTGCTGCCCGTAGCGCTGGTGTAACTGGCCTCGGTCTACCAGTCAAGAACATGCCGTACACAGAGGCGCGGGTGGCGCAGCGTATGGCAGCCCGTGTTAACCGTTGGCAGGCGCGCTACTTCCTCGGCCTCAACATTCAGTCAGCAGTGCGTAATCTGTCCGATCAGATGCGCCTTGCAGCCCAGCATGGCACGTCAGCCTGGGCCGATGCCGCTCCAGGTGGCGTTACTTCGGGTGTCCAAAGCTGGTGGAATGAGCTGTTTCGACGTGAACAGGTTACCAAGCTAACCGCCTCTGGCGCGACTGAGAATTGGGCTGTCATTGCGAACGCAATTGATAAGTCTGCGCCGCACTGGATGGACGCGATAACGCTGGCGACCCATCAGGCACCAGAGTATATCAATCGCGGCATCGCTTTCAATCATGGCCTTATGCACGCGCTCAAGCCAGCCGAGCACGGTGGCCTTGGGCTTACCCCAGCGCAAGCGATGGCGGTAGCAGCCGAGTCCGTTGAGTACATTAACTTTAAGTACGACACGCCGTTTGTGTCGCCCTACTTCCGTAACCCGCTCATTGGTACTGCTACCACGTTTGCTAAGTATCGCCTGCGCTGGTGGGAGTTCGCTCTGCACCGTACTATCGACGGCGTTCGTGGTATGGAGGATTTGGTTACCGATCCGTACTGGCGCACCGCTACAACCCGCGGCGACTGGAAAGGCGGCAGTAAAAAACTCCTTGAGTCGTACAAGGCTGCGCGCTTCCTGGCCCTAACTGGATTTGCTATATCTGTCGGTGACCCACAGGTCGCTTGGGATCAATGGCTTCAAGCTGGTAGCGAAAGCGGTTTCAAGCCGTGGATGTTTGGCTTTATCGGCGCGGCCTCAGCGCGTAATACACGTCATCAGATTGGAAGTACAGTACCACGTCCAAACGTTAGTGGCGGTTACGTTACGATGGGTAAACCAATCCAGCCTGTGTACGGTGGCGGCTGGACCTACCGCACCATGCGCAACCAGATGGGCGCCACGCACGGCGCCGCCAACATGACGCAGCGTCTAACTCGTGGTGCTGTTGGTTATGCCCTGGCCGAGCGGATTACAGACGACCTACCACGCTGGCAAGCGCTTCACGCCGGCGATATGGTACAGGTTGAGCAGGACGAGAAGCGCGGCGGTACTAAGATGGTTGTGCGCTGGCCGCTCATCTTCGATGATGCGGTTGACATGGAAGTAAGCGTCCGTCAGCACGGCATCAATCAGATGTTTGGACCGAAGAGTAATGAACTTGTGCAGCGTCGCGGTGGTGGTCGTTGGGTTACCGCCGCAGACCTCTCACCGTTCGCTACGGACGTCCAAAGCCACGGAATCCAGAACAACTCATTCCAAGTAGAGAAGGTAAAGATCAACGACGAGTGGAAGCCCTACCGTCTTACCAACGCGCCAAAGGAACTCCAGGTTCCATTCACCGCGTTTGCGCTTGGTGTAGACTTCAACTCGTGGTTTGGGCACTACATCCCACCCAACGCAGAGCGTCACTTCGAGCGTGGTGATTTTCTTAACGGTGTACTGGAAACTACGCTCGGACCATTCCATGGCTTGGCCAAGAAGCTGTTACTGGCAGCTGGTATTGGCGACCCCGAGACACTACCACGCGACATGCGTCGCGCGATAGATCGTGAAACGCCTGTCCTTAGTGACATCACTGCTATCGCTCGGCGTTTCTCGGCTGAGCCACCTACAGCGCCCAGGCCGGAAGGCGAGGAAGAGGCAGAGTTGGACGCCCAACTCAAACTCCCGCCTAATCAGCGCCGCATGATGATTACCGATCCAAAGGCGCAGTTTAACTATTTGGATACCCAAATCCAGGACCCCATCATCGATCTGCCTGATATGTACTCCGAGAATCCAGCGGAGCAGGCTATCGCTAAGATGGTTGCAGTCTTGCCGGTGTTCTACAAGGGCGTTCCAACGTTCGGCCCGTCACAGACAGCCATCGGCATGATGGACACCTACCAGGGTGATGGTGTCTACCAGAACCCACTTAGCGGACAGGTCGTTGTAGACGAACGCAAGAGCCGCTTGGTAACAGCGCTGTCGAGTTTCTTGGGTATGCGTCCGGCAGTGGTATCCAACCTAATGGATACCGAGCACTTTCGGCAACGCGAGTTCAAGAAGGCACGTGGAATTGTAGTTGACTTGGTGGACCGCTATGCAACAGCGGTAGCGAAAGGCTGGGCGGGAGAGGCTAAGCAGGCGTGGTTAACCGCGCAGGGCATGGTCAACCGCGGGGTGTTGGTACACGGCTTCTTTGAGTCAGCCGTGCGTGAAGCAGTAGCACGACGCGAGATGTCACTCGAACAACGTAAGATTGTTTGGGATAGAGCTGATAACTTGTTCAAGGCACTGCAATTCCAAAAGGGCAACTACCCGTCACTATACGGTGGTAAGAGCGCGTACTCGCCGAACCAACTGGCCGACATCATTTTGGAAGGGATGGACGATGTCTTCGGAACGGAACGAAAGTCTGTTCAGCTCCCAAGGTTGACGCCGTAATGAGCAAGCCGTTTGTAAAACGCGTCAAGGTGTTGGTGTTTCTGATTAGCAGCTTCGTAAGCCTTGCTGTAGCCGTACTCCCACAGGCTATCTCACAAGGCGTACCGAAGGTAGAGCTAATCAGCTTCATCAACGCGCTCGGACTGGCGGTGATTTACTTTCACTATCAGTCCGACATAGCGTATCATGAGAGAAAAGCGCAAGAACAACCCTCTAACTCTTCGGACATCCAAAATGGAAACTAAAAACAATGGGCGATATACTCACACCACTGGTTCTCAGTCCAGAGTCGAAGCTGGTGGTAGTAATTACATTTGCGGGCTTGATCCTGCTACTCCGGGGCTTCGAGATATTTCTGTCTCGACGCCGCCCGGGGAACGACGATCTAAGGATGGAAATGAACGCTCTGGCGCAGCGCGTTTCACGGCTGGAAGGCAGATCCGAAAAGTAGCGTGGAGCTTCGGACTCTGCTCCGATCTACTCTTGTTGCTTCTTCTGCTTCTGATTGGTTGTGGTAGTAGCACGGCTACTGCGCAGACGCCGACGCCGTCCAGTACCCCGCCTCAGGGCCAGTGCCCGCACCCGACCGGGCCACTACTCGATCTGCGCGACTTCGTCGTAGCGCCGGCTGCCGAGAACGAGGATCCCGTGCTCGTCGTGCCGTTCACGACCCTGCCGACCTCGCCGCACGTCACGATCGCGAACGAGGTCTACTGCTACGACCAGGAGTTCCCGACCGGCGTCTTCGCCTGCGTCCCGAACGAGTGGCCCGTCGAGCCAAGCGGCGCACCTGACGGTAGTGAGCTTCGCGCGATCTGCCTCGGCTTCTCGCCGGAGCTGGATGCGCTGGTCATCAACCGCCACAACTTCCAGCAGCTTACCTACACCGTGTCCGTGTTGGTGCGTCAGGTGTTTCCGACGTGTAGTCCATAGCTACTTCGGACATCCAAAGACACAAAAAGGGAGGAGGCCATAGAGCCTCCTCCCTTTTCTTTTGCTGCTATGTAGTTTTGCCTGAGTTGCTTATTAACTTCGAAGC
>ERZ1292623.1249-Hain-H51-01um-R1-1249-length-24916-cov-13_pt1 | contig 19763 bp, 22 predicted proteins | sample MGYA00564398_ERZ1292623 | MGnify/ENA primary metagenome ERZ1292623 (study PRJEB36523, sample SAMEA6512633) | groundwater metagenome | collected 2019-01-07 | study: AquaDiva: Metagenomics assemblies of 32 groundwater samples | reverse complement strand
AAAAAACTACATTTTCTTCGGCTTGGAGATTCCCAGAATATCGAGAAGATTTTCGAAAACAATGGCGGCGGCTTTTACCAGGACATATCGGGCGGCGGCGATATCTTTCGCCTCTCCAATTATTCTTTCCTTTTCGTAGAAATTATGGAAATCGTGGGCGAGGTCGAGCGCGTAGCGGGTAAGCCGATGGACTTGGTAATCCTCCGCCGTATCGGCGATAATTTCCGGAAATCGGGCGAGAGTTCGGATAAGCTTCACATCCGCCTCGGTGTTCAGAAGTTTCAGATCTTGTTTGGAATTTGAAATTTGGATTTTGGATTTTCGTAAGATGCTCTGACATCTTACGTATGCGTACTGGAGATAGAAAACGGGATTTTTATTCGAACGCTCTTTTGCCAAACCCATATCGAAATCCATATGAGTTTCGGGCGCGATCATCAGGAAGAAGAAGCGAACCGAGTCCGCCCCCACCTCCTTCACCAAATCGTCGAAGGTCACGAACTCCCCTTTCCGCTTGGACATTTTGAACTCCTGGCCGTCCCGCATCAGCCGGATGATTTGGGTAATGATTATCTCGGATTTATCGAATTTCAGAATATCGGCGACAGCCTGAATGCGCTTTACGTAGCCGTAATGGTCCGGCCCCAGGATGTTTATTTTGGCGCTGAAGCCGCGTTTTTTAGTCTCGAGATAATGGCCGGCATCGGCGAGGAAGTATGTCGGAATTCCTTCGCTTGTGATAAGTACGCGGTCCTTATCGTCGCCGAAAGCGGTTGTTTTGAGCCATACCGCCCCTTTGCTTTCGTAAACCCAACCGCCCTTTTTGAATATCTCGAGTGCTTTTTCTGGCAGCTTCATTTGGTGGATCTTTTTCTCAGAAGTATAGCGGTCAAATTTTATACCGGACTTTTTACCGATTACGGTCTTTATGGTTTTCAAAAAATCTTTAGCCGCTCGCTCGCCCAATTCCATCGGTCTGCTTTTCATTTTCGTGGCAAGCTTCGCATTCTTTTTCGCCCACTCGGCCACATATCCGCCTTTGTAGAAATTTTCCTCATTTTTGATTATTCCCCGCGTGGCGAGGATGGATTTGCCGAGCGTGAGCACCTGATTGCCGGTATCGTTCACGTAGTACTCCTTTTCCACTTTCGCGGCCGAAGTCTTGAGAACGTTTCCAATGACATCGCCCAGAAAACCGCCCCGGCCGTTCGCAAGCGTGAGCGGTCCCGTCGGATTAGCGGAGATAAACTCCAGCTGGATTTTATTATTCTTCAGAATATTACTCGCTCCGTATTTTTTATTTTCTTTAATTACTCTTTGAAGTTCTCCATTCAGAGTCTTTTGGCTTAGCCAGAAATTCACGAAGCCTGGGCCGGCTACTTCGATCCGATCGAAAAATTCCGGCGGGGCGGTCTTGAGGAGCTTGAAAACTATTTCCTCCGCCGCTTCGCGGGGATTTGCCTTCTTTTCTTTCGCCAGCTTAAAAGCGACGCTCGTTGCATAGTGGGCGTCCTGATTCTCATCCCCTCCTTCGCTATCGCTTCGGAGGGCAGGCGGTACGCGCAGATCTACCGCCGTTCCCTTCGGAATGACTTTAACGAGATAGGAGGCGATGATATCGCGAATACTCATAGATTAAATTTACCTTTTTAGGAGAAAAATCGCTAGAATATAAGTATGTCATCTTTGGCATTCAACAAACGCGCGAGTTTTGACTACGATATCCAGGAAAAGATTGAGGCCGGCATAGAATTGAAAGGCTTCGAGGTGAAAACGGTCAAAAGCGGCCATATGCAGATTGCGGGCAGTTACGCGGTTATCCGCCACAATGAGGCGTGGCTTTTAAATTCGCACATTCCGCCCTATCAGCCCAAAAATACACCCAAAGAATACGACCCGGCCCGCTCCCGGCGACTTCTGATTACCAAAAAGGAGATAGAGTATCTGACGGGCAAGCTCCATGAGAAAGGCTTGACCCTGCTTCCGCTTGAGGTCTACACTAAACGCGGCTTAATCAAACTGAAGTTGGGATTGGGCAAGCCCCTCAAAAAAGCGGATAAGCGCGATTCAATAAGGAAAAAGGAGGTGGATAGGGAAATCCAGCGCGCCGTCCGAGAGTAGATTGAAAACAGAATATGGGGATGATCGGCTTCGACGGGATGAATGACGCAAACGCAGCAAGCTGAGCTTGCCGCTCACTAAAACGGCTTCCAAGATAACTGCCAATAAAACGGTAGCGCCGGCATTCGCTTTCGCGTAATGCCGCATCGGCCCTGATACTCGCTAGGAAACTTCCGGTGTCATATCGCGAGTTCGCGGAGGAGATCCGCTTTCCGTATCTTCCGTTAAAACAGGAAGGCAAAACCGTCCTGAGGGTTTACCCGAAGGGCTAAACTTGTAGAAACGCTTGCCGAATCTTTCCGTACGCGGGTTCAATTCCCGCCGTCTCCACTCGACTCGCCCCGCTCCAAAAGAGCGGGGCTCGCTCGTGGCAAGCCACAGCGAGTCGAGTGCCCTGAGCTTGTCGAAGGGCATATAATTAATTTATGTACTTTGTTTACATGATCAAGAACGATTTCAGTAAGTTGTATGTTGGCATAACAGAAAATCTGCGGGATAGGTTGATTTATCACAATAAAGAACAAGGTGCTCAATTCACGAAAGGAAAGGCAAAGTCCAAAATGGTTTTCTACGAACTTTATACAACCTTATCTGAAGCGAGGAAACGAGAGGTTCAAATCAAGAAATGGCGGAGGGAAAAGAAAGAAATATTGATAGGCAGGTTTCAAAAGGGATTATCAACGAAGATGAGGTAGGCGCGGCCAATTCCCGCCGTTTTGTGGTAATATAACGATATGAAAGGCTATGTGGAAAATATCGAGAAGTTGGCGAAAGAGAATAACAATTTCCGGAAGGTTCTGTATACGGCCAAAAACAACCAGCTCGTCCTGATGGCCCTGAAACCCGGCGAGGAAATCGGCGAAGAAATTCATCAGATGGACCAATTCTTGAGAATCGAGGAAGGCGAGGGTAAGGCGATTCTGGACGGCATAGAGCATGCGATTGCGGACGGCTCGGCTATCATTGTTCCGGCCGGCGCGAAGCACAATATCGTCAACACTTCTTCGGACAAGCCGATGAAGCTATATACGGTCTATTCCCCGCCGAACCATGTAGATGGCATCATCCATATCACGAAAGTTCAAGCGGAAGCGGATGAAGAGAGAGACCACTTCGACGGAAAAACCACCGAATAGGGGGGTTATTTAATTATCCCCAGCCCGGCCTATTCCCCGTTGCGGGAAATGCTATACTTATATCAGTAGTTTGGCACTGCGAATAATAGTTTAATCGGGCCCAAAAACCCGAAATCAGATTAGAGAATTCTAATCACAGGTTTTGTATTTTAACCTCTTGCTATGTAAGAGGTTATTTTTTTTCCAAAAATATTTATCGAAAGATAAATTCTTTGTCTTCTCCTCCTAAGAAACTAGGGTGTACCGGAAAAAGTGGGTAAGACTTGGGCTAGCGCCCCGGAGCGCACACTTTTTCCGGTACACCCTGGTTTCTTTATAATAATTGAATTTCTCTTTCTTCCCTGCTATCATTCGAATATCCAAAACAGAATCAACAATCAAATAATCGCCAAGGAACTCCGGGTAATAGACGAGGCCGGCGAGAACCTCGGCGTAATGAGCAAAGAAGACGCGCTCGCTCTGGCCCAAAAAAAGACTCTCGATCTCATTGAAATCGCCCCTATGGCCAAGCCGCCCGTCGCGCGGATAATGAGCTTCGACAAATTCCGCTATTATCAGGGCAAAGAGGAAAGAAAACAGAAACAGGCCCAGAAACAGAAGGAACTGAAGCAGGTACGCATCAGTCCTCGGGCGGCCCTGAATGACCTCCAGATCCGGGCGAAACAGGCAGATGAATTTTTGAAAGAGGGACATAAAGTAGAAGTGGGTATTTTTCTCCGGGGCCGGGAAAAAGGAAATAAGGAATGGGCCTTGCAGAAAATGCGGGAATTCCTTACTATGATTTCCGTTCCCCATGAGATAACGATGGGCCCGAGACAGGGCGGCCGGGGTTTCGTCGCTCAGATAGCGAAAAAATAGATCATGCAAAAAAGCGTATCCAAAAGAATCAAAGTGAAAAAATCGGGCAAAATCCTGCGCCGCTCAACCACGCTCGGCCACTCCCGCGCCAACAAGAGCACTTCCCAAATGAAACGGAAGAAGAACGAGCGCCAGCTGGCCATCACTTCAAAAAAAATAAAAAGATATTTTTAATCCAAAAACATGCCTAGGGTAAAACGGGGCACCGTCGCCCATAAAAAAAGAAAAAAGATACTGAAGCTCACGAAGGGCTATCGCTGGGGCCGCAAATCCAAAGAACGGGCGGCCAAGGAGGCTTTGCTCCACGGACTCTCGCGGATGTTCAAGGGCCGTAAAGAAAAGAAGCGCGACTACCGCCGGCTCTGGCAAGTCCAGTTGGGCGCCGCGGCCAAGGAGCACGGAATAAAATACAGCCAGTTCATAAATGCCTTGAAGAAGAAAGATATTAAATTGGACAGAAAAATTCTCGCGGACCTGGCCCAGAACCATCCGGAAGTCTTCAAAAAGATAGTGGAAGCTGTAAAATAAAACAGAAATAAAAACCCCCGCTAAGGGGTTTTTATTTTTCTCGGCATTACGAGCCCGTAGGCTTTCTTCAGGCTATTCTTCAAATTCGGCGCCTTCAGTATCCGCATCGCATCCCGGAAAAGAAACCAGCCGTAACCCTGATGCTTCTCGCCCGGAACGTTTTCGGGCTTAATCTCCAACCGGACGTAGGGATTGGCGGTTTCGGCCAGATAATAAGTGACGGTTTTAAAAATCTTCTGCTTATTCCGGAAATAGGTGAATTTATCCTCCACTTTGAAGCGGTCGGAGAATTTGAGATCGCGGAAGCTTAAACCCGTCTCCTCCCAAACCTCCCGAAGCGCCGCCCTGAAGCTCCGCTCACCGTCCGTGAGCTTCCCTTTCGGGAAATTCCAATAAGGCCCGCCGTTATAGAGAATGAGGAACTTCGGCCCCTCGCTCGTCCGGCGGTAGATGATGACGCCGGCGGATATTTCCTGATTGGGAATGGAAATGGGAATCATATTTTGAATTCAAATTTGCCATTTTCGAAGGTTATTTTCACACTGTCGCCACGCTTTACCTCGTCCTTGAGGATTTTTTCGGCCAGAATGCTCCGGACATTTTCGGCGATAGCCTGCCGCAAGGGCCGCGCGCCGAAGACGGGGCTGTAACCCAACTCGGCCAGCTGTTTCACCGTTTCATTGTCCCAGGAAAGCGCGATCCCGTTAGTTTCGGAAGCAAGCCCTGCCAAGTCCCGCATTAGAAGCTCGGTAATGGAAGTAATTTCCTCTTTGTTCAAATTGCGGAAAACTATGACGTCCGAAAAGCGGTTAATGAGCTCCGGCTTGAAATAATCGGTGAGCTTCCTCTTGAGGTCATCGGCGATTTCTTCCCCAGGCCGCCCTTTTTCCGTCTCCAATTTTATGAATTCTGAGTGGGCGTTCGAGGTCGCGATGATTATCGTATTTTCGAAACTCACCGTCCGGCCCAAGCTGTCAGTAAGCCGGCCGTCGTCGAAAACCTGGAGAAATAAATTCAAAACATCTGGGTGGGATTTCTCGAATTCATCGAGAAGGATGAGCGCATAAGGTTTTTCCAGAACGGCATCGGTCAAAGTGCCCGTCCGCGAAGCGTCGGGATTGCCGATCAGACGAAAAATACTCGTTTTATCCTGGTATTCGGACATATCGAATCTTTCCATCGCTTCTTTGGAGCCGAATTGCGTCTTGGCCAATATCTTCGCGAGTTCCGTTTTTCCAACTCCGGTCGGCCCCACGAAAAGAAATGTGGCAATGGGCCCGCCCCGGCGCGTGAGGCCGCTCCGGTATTCCCGAAGCGCGCGCGACACCGAACGCACGGCGACATCCTGGTTTATGAATTTCTCGTGAATAATATCCTCCAGATTCAAAAGTTTTTCCGTTTCGGACTTGCCCGCCTTCTGGATGGGTATCCGCGTCATCTTCTCGGCGACGGCCGCCACAAGTTCCGCATCCAAAGTTCTTCCGCCGATTTCCTTGATTTCCGAAAGCGCGAGCTTCAAAAGATTGGAAGCACTCCCCGGCAGGGGCTTTTCCCGCAAGTACCGGTGAGCCAGAACTACCGCTTCGCGGATGGCGCGATAAGAAATGAAAACGCGGTACTCCCTCTCCATTATCAGGCTTTCGTAGGTGAGATAGCGGACGGCATCCTCTTCGGAAATTTCCTCCACTTTCACAATTTCGAATTGTTCCAGGAAATCCGAACGCGGCTCGATAAATTGCTTGAGTTCGCGGGGATAGGTTTCGCCGATAACCGGAATGCCGTTGCTTTTTATGATTGGCAGTACGATATCGATTGCGTTTAAGGATTTCGTCTCGGCGGTCCGGAAAAGGTCGTGGATGTTGGGTATAAAAAGGACGATATTCCCCGCCATGAGTATTTCATCGGTAATCTTCTGGATTCGGCCGCTCAAAACGTCTCCCGTCGCGTCCGCCACGAGCCGGCTCAATTCCAAAGAGACCAGGCGTTTGTCGAAAAACACCGGCGGCACATCGTCTTTGACCATCCGAAAGGCCAGGTGGGCGATAATGGACGATTTACCCACTCCGGCTTCGCCCGAAAGCAACGCGTTCGGTTTACCCGGCCGGGAAATTATCTGGATGAGATTGTCATAATCGCTCTCGTGGCCGACCAAAAACCCGATTTTCTCTTCCCGGGCTAGGTCGGTGAAATCGGTGCTGAACTGGTCGAGCGTGGGCGTGGGCCGGGCCGTCCAGGAACGGTTCATCACCCGATGGCGCAAAAACTTGGGCCGATGAGCAAAGCCGCCCAGGACAGCCGGTAGAAGCCTCATTCGGCCGGAAGAATGCCGGAAGCGCCCGAAAACCGAGGCGGCCTGGATATCCACGGTATTGATACTGAAGAAGTTGAAAAGCGTTTTGAGTTCGGGATTATTGACGCCCGTAAGCGCAGCGAGGAAGTTCCGCGCCTCGATGAATTTTTCGTTCGCGCCGAGCGCGCTTTCGTGGGCCCGAAATGCCAGGTCATTTATCAATTCCAAGTTGCCGCTTTTGGTGGACTTCGCCGCACTTTTTCCTTTGGTCAGAAATTCCCCGATCTTCAGCTCTAAATCCTCCGTTTTCACATCCAACCGCTTCAATATTTCCCGGATATCTTTTTTGTGGATAAGTTCTAAAAGAAAAAGTAAATAGAAATCTTCTCCGACCAGGTATGATTTGCGAAAAGCGCGGCTTAAGAGCCGGTAGGTTTCGGGAGTGACGGCTCTCGCGATGTTCCGATTGCGACCCGTGAGCTCCGAAAGATTCCGGTCGGCCTCATTGAAATCGATTGCCCGATCAATCAAGAAAAGAGCGAGTAAGAACGACGCCATTCTAAGCGGATCTAATCCGGAAGAAAAAAGCAAAAAGAACGAAACGGTCAAGAAAATAAGGAAGATATAGGAAATAACCCGGACCAGGAATTCTCCGGCGGCGGTCATTAAGAGGCGCGGCTCTTTGAAGATGAATTCGGTCATGGTGTTTGGAAATAAAAAATCCTCAAAATTAACGCGACCGGTATCATGAGCCAAACGATATAAACCGCGATAACGAACGCGAAAACGACGAGGTATATGAAGCTCGTGCCCAAAAGCCGGCCAAACCTCAAAATAAAGCCCAGGATATAGCCGATTATGGAGTAATCCTTATAGAGCGGCTGGAAGAGATACCTGACGTTCACGCGCCAAGCCAGCGTCCGGTCCATTTTTTGGAGCTCATCGAAGACGAAATTCGAATAGACTCTGAAGCTTTTTACGTACCAGTGACGGAAAAATTCGGCAATACGGTAGAAAAACCTTTGAATCAAGTAAGTTAAGGCCATTGGTCTTATTATAGTGCCTATCCAGCAATCAAACAAAAATCTCAAGCGAAACGCGGCATGTCGGAAAAAGTGGGTAAAAACTCCGCTTTTTATCGACATCGCTCGGACAATATAAGAACAAACTCTTATCTTGCTCCTCGCTCGTCGATATAAGACTTGGGGTGGGATAATCACCGCGGGGCGGTGATTATCCGGAGACGCACACTTTTTCTGATATACCGCGCTTCGCGCTAGAAATATCTGACCTCCTCCTCCAATCTTATGCCGAATTTCTTATGGACTCTTCGCTTCAGGATATCGGCCATTCTTTTGACGTCTTTCGCCTTAGCTCGGCCGGAGTTCACAAGCAGATTACCGTGAAACTTCGCGATTCTCACCCCGCCCAATTTCATTCCCTTTGCGCCCGCTTCTTCCAAAAGATAACCGGCGGGTATTTTTCCTTCGATGATTTTCTTTTTATCGATAAGTTTCAGCGATTTTTTGGAAACGTTTTCCGCCAAAATGTTTTTGAAGAAACTGCCGGGGCACTTCAAGCCCGGCCTATATTTATTTTCTCTTGTTTTTATTATCTCCCGGGAAATTTTCTTCAATTCTTTTTTCTTCCCTTTGCCGAAGGTGAGCTCCGCCCGCAGAACCAATATGTTTTTGTGTTTGAAAACGCTGTCGCGATAACCGAACTGGCACTCTGATTTTTTGAACCATACCCGCCTGCCCTGCCTGTCCCGAGTAGAATCGAGGGAAGCTTCGTCGAATGGGTCCCAAATCTCCACCCGCCTCACGATTTCGGAGATAGAGTGGCCGTAGGCGCCGGCATTTCCCACGATTGCTCCGCCGAGCGTTCCGGGAATGCCGGAGAGAGTCTCCAATCCCTTCAATCCCCAACCAATAGAGCTTGAGACAACCCTCGCCAGACTTACCCCGCCGTCTGCCATGACAATATTCCCTTTCCGCGTGAGCCAACCGCCCGAGAAACGAATCAGAAGTCCTTTTAGGGTTCCATCTGGAAAAACCACGTTGCTTCCGCCGGCAAAGATTTTGTACGGTAGTTTTAGTTTTTTCGCGAGCCCGACGGCTTTCACGAGCTCCTCCGGCTTTCCAACCGAACAAAAATACTCCGCCCGTCCACCGATACGAAAAGTGGACAAGGGCGCGAGCTCAACATTTTTCCGGAATCTTATCATTGGATCATTTAAACATTACTTTTTGCGCTTTTATCTTTCTACCGAAAAATCTGCTTCCTAAGCGGATGAATTTGTCGGTCAGGTCGGTGGAATAAAACCGGACTGTGCCGTTCCTTCTGAGGTCTTTTTCTATCTCCCGGTGCCTTTTCAAATATCCTTTCAGTTTTATAGGAACGACCCTGGACTCCGAAACGATCCGCACTCTCGCGCCGACCACCTTTCTGATCTTCCCCTCCAATATCCCGTAATGGGTGCACCCCAGAATAAGCGTGTCTATGCCTTTCTTTTTCAGCGGCTTGAGATAATCTTCGATGATCATTTTTGCGGCTTTTGAATTCTCCTCCCCTGCTTCCACTATCGGGACTAGGAGTGGACAAGCTTTTTGGAATATCCTGGCCGCGGGCTCCAGCTTCGTGATTTCCCGCACGAAGGCGCCGGACCCGACGGTCCCTTCGGTTGCGATCACTCCGATCTTTTTATTTACCGTTTTTAAAACGGCCTCCTCAGCGGCGGGGATCAGAACTCCCAGCACCCTTTTATCCGGGTAGCGTCTGGGCAGATATTCTCTTTGAATCTTGCGGAGGGCGTCGCTTGAGGCGGTATTGCAAGCCAAGATTATGATCCGGCAATTATTTTTGAAGAGAAAGTTTATGGCCTGCTTCGAGAATCCATAAACCGTTTCTTTGGAGCGCGTTCCGTATGGCGTGCGCGCGGTATCCCCGAGATAGATGTAATCGTAGACGGGCAGTTCCCTGACTATGCCCCGCAACACGTCTATTCCGCCGAACCCGGAATCAAACACGCCGATATATCCCTTACCGGCTCTTTTGGTTCTCATAAAGCAATTCTACCACTCATGGGAACCGCCCCCAAATCGATGGCTAGTACTTCGCCACTAACTTTTCAAAATTCTTTCGACCCATATTTCTAGTATATTCCATTGTGACGATTTGTCGGTATTTGGAAACATAGACTATAATTTTAAATATGCCTGAATTAAAAACGGTGGACACGATGATAATCTCGGACATCCATCTCGGCTCCGAAGTCAGTCGGCCGGAAGCGGCGCTCGCCACTTTGAAGAATCATTCTTTCAGGCGCCTTATCCTTTTGGGCGACATCTTCGACGATCTTAACTTCCATCGCCTGTCGCGGGAACATTGGGAGCTTCTCTCCTATATCCGCCTTCTCACCAACCGGAAAAGGAGGGTTGAAGTGATCTGGGTCGTTGGAAACCATGACGAACTTCTGGTGGATATCATGAAATATCTCATCGGCTCGGAGGTAAAGCAGAACTTCTATTGGGAGGAGAACGGTCGCAAGTTTTTTGCCATCCACGGCCACCAATTCGACTATTTTCTGGTCCAGAACCGAATCATGAGTAATGTGGCCACCCTGATATACAGAATTATCCAGAAGCTGGACACAAAAAGGCAGCGTTTGAGCCGCTACATCAAACGCGCCAGTAAGGGCTGGCTCCGGATTTCGAAAGACGTGGCGGATGGCGCCGTAAAGATGGGTGAAAAAAAAGGCGCGAATTATGTCTTCTGCGGCCATACGCACAAGGCACTCCATTGGAATATTCGGGACATTAAGTATTTCAACACGGGTTGCTGGACGGACATTCCCTCGAGCTACGTCACGATTACGGATGGCATTCCCGAATTACACCAAGTGAGCTGAATTATTTCTTGGCTTTTCTCTTTTTTTTCAGCGTTCCCAATTTTTTGTTTGCCTCCTTCCCCGGCCAGCAAATTGGGCAATGGGAACTACCGGCCCTATATTTATGTCCTCGCCGGCAAAGTTTCATTTGCGTTTTCATGGATTGATTTTCTTTTCCAGTTCGATATTCCAGAATCCGTATCTGGTGATGTCCTCGGGCCTGTAGAAGAGCAACGGATCGCGGACCGAACGCTCCACTTTTTTGCACTCGAACGACGCTTCCCGGCCGGTGTATTCCATTTTCCCCGGGTCGTACTCCTCGAAAACCAGGATGTCGCCGTTTTTGAGCTCAAAGTCGGCCAACCGATAATCAATCGTCCGCTCGCCCGAATTGAATTTTTCGAACATCTCCGGCCAGCATTTTTTATGGATGATTGCCATATATTCATTATACTACCCCAAGGCTTTCTTTTTTCGTTCTTCGATAAAGCCAAATCAAAAAAGAAACAGGCGCTACAGTTAATTGTAGCGCCCATCTTATCATTCTTTTATTTTTTCTTGATATTCCAACAACTTCTCGGCCGGCGAAAGACCACCAATAATCTCGTGAGGAAAGTAATTCCAAGCATCGTTCACTTATTCTATCAAACCGAGCTTTTTTAGACGCGACCGGATTGCTCCCACATTCCTGCCGAATTTTTCGGCGAGCGTTTTAGCGTCTTTTCCATCATTATTTTCTTTCTTTAATTCTTCATCGTCCTCTTTCGACCATTTTTCATACGCCTTTTTATGGCTATTTCTGATATCGGCCATCGAATACGATTTTGTCTCAATATTGGGATTAATCTTGCCGATGAACGAGTTTTGCACATCTTCTAATTCCTTCAATGACATGCTTCGCACCGTTTGCGCTTCTTTTTCGGATAATTCAACCAGCTCTTTATCAAATTCTAAAACTTCGGTGTTGATCTTCAGGGCAACGTCATTCAAACCCATAAGACGAAGCCCATCCAGGGTGCGTATGCGCGATAGAGCCACATATCCCATTCCTGGTTCGAATGCTCTGGATAAATCGACTTCTGCGGCATCCAAGCTTATACCCTGGCTTTTATGAACGGAGATTGCCCAAGCTAATTTAAGCGGCACCTGGCTGATTTCCGCCAAGATTTTTCCACCCTCCTCGAATCCCCAACTTTCCGGTAAAGCGGCGATAACATTTCCATTCCTCGATCGAACGACCGGATTGCCATATTCATCGAAGCTTTCAACGACTCCGATGGTGCCATTCACGTATCCCCTATCGAAATTGTTCTTTACGAACATGACCACGGCTCTTTTTTTCAGAAACAGTTCTTCTTTCGCTAAACAATTCCTCTTTAGCTCCGCTACGAGTTTTTGAAGGCCGCTACTCTGCATGAAATACGTTTTCGGCTCTCCGGGCAGTTTTGATAACTCGACGTCATTGATCGCATCTACATTTTCGTTATGAGTGTAAAGCCGCGTCATTTCATCGTATAAGATCGATTTCTGATAACGGCTCTTCAGAATTTCTACGGCCTCCCGATCAACCGTATCAGTCCTGATTTTGTTCAATATTCCATAGTAGACGGGGTCTATGTTCCGATATTGGCTCTCGAGATAACAGACTCGTATGTTCATGGAATTCCACGAACGCGATTTGAACGCGAAATATTCCGACGGATCGTCGCTGTTCGTGGTAACTGGCGGCAACTGGAAAAAATCCCCGCATAGGACCACTTGCATACCGCCAAACGGCTCGAAGTTTCCCTTGGCTATGCGCAATATCTTCTGAACCAAATCGAGACGGAAGGAATGGAGCATGGATATCTCATCGATAATCAAAACCTTAGCCTTCCTGAAATTTCCGCCCAATGTCTTGTTTTTCGAGAGATCGCTCACTTCCTTGTCGGTCATATCATCTTTAATTCTTATGCCGGACCATGAATGGATCGTCCTTCCGTTCAGGTGGCTGGCAGCCACGCCGGTCGAAGCCGTAACGGCCACCCCGATATTTTTTACTTTCAGATATTCGATGTATTTGTTCAGGGTATAGGTTTTACCGCTCCCGGCCTGGCCGGTCAGGAAAACATTGTGTCCTATTTTGAGAATATTAAGAGCTTCTTCTTGAGTCATGTGAGTTAAATCTAACTAAAATTATAGACCCCCTTGGCCAACTAATCGCTTCTTGAGTTATTTCAATGAGCGGGGATGCCAGACGAGCGAAAGGAGGTTAAGGTATAAATTTCTTGAAAATGTCCCCGAGTTTTTCTACCACCCCCACCTTCACCTCATCTTCATTTTTGACCGGATGCTTCGAGATTATCTCCCTCGGCGGTGTATAAAGGTCCTTGAGCGAACCCACGACAAAATCCATATATTTCTTCGCCTCATCCGCCCCCTTCCCATTCATATCTTCCTTCAGCATCCGCCGAGAAACTTCGAGCGAGCGCGCCACGAGAGCCTTGAACGAGTATTCCTCCAGATACTCCCGCGCCTTGGAATGCTGGGCATGGAAAAAGATAGCCGAATAAGCGAGAGGAAGCGCCACGCCGAACTCCAGCCAGGAAGAAATGGCGAGCCCCATACCTGTCGTAAGGCCGATAAAAATAAGAACCGCGATGAGAAAAAGGAGAATGATGTTCGCGACGAACCAATAAAACCAGTGGTCTTTGGCTTTTTCCACTTCCCGCTTCCGCTCCTCAAAAATACTCCAGAGCGTTTCCATTTTCTAAAATCCGAAGAAGGATTGAACTGATTGGATAAGCGAGCCTCCGCCTGGCGGTGGTGGCGTACCTCCGCCCGGAGGCGGCGACTGGAATTGCTGCTGCATCGGATTTTGAAACTGTTGCATCTGCTCCGGACTCGGTATAAACGAACCCGGTTGATTTTGATTCTGTCCTTGTTCTCCCTGAATATAATTTCCGGGTTGCATCATATTTTGTCCCGGCTGACCGGATTTTATATCATCGGGGCCTATACCCGAACAGGTGCCAGGACCCGTACCACAAGGACCCGGACTACCACTTTGACCATTTTGTTCTTGCCGATTGGGCTGACTGGGTTGTTGTCTGGGTTGATTTTGTCCGGACTGGCCCCCCGGCATCATCTCTCTCCTATTATTCTGATTTTGCCCGCCTTGTTGAGGTTCCCCGCTCGGTCTGAAATTCTTACAAACATCCGGATTGGACGTACAGAACGATTGGCACTCCTCGGGCGTCTTGCATCCACCTGGGCCCGATTGCTGGGGCATCATTTGCCCACCGGGATTCGTATTTCCCGGACCCGGCTGAAACTGTCCCTTTTGGCCCTGCCCTCGCTCTTGCTTTTGCCCTTGCCTTTGTCTTTGTCCTTGTTCCTGCCGATTATTTTGATCGTAATTACCGCACTTCGCTGTCGAGTTTTCTGGACAAACCGGACTTCCATCCGAACCTACCTTCGCCGATGATACAAAATTTCCGGACCCGTCGACACACGCCAATGCCGTATTATTTTTACACATATCCGCCCATGGCTGAATTTGCTGATTTGATTGATCTCCCGGCTGCATATCGCCTCCCTCTCCCGGACCGCCGGACGGCATCCCTTGGCGGAAACATTCTCCAATTTTGTCTCCGATGTTCCGCGGTGGCATTAAAGCGCCGGTTTTGAACTTCTCCAAACTATCCGCTCCCACTACGCCCGATATGCAATCCATTACTTGAGCCGGCGCCTGGTTCAGTGAACCGGTGAATTGTTTCTTTCCCTCTTCCATTTTTTGAAGCTGTTCCGGAGGAATCAATCCGTTATCCCTGCCGAAACTGAAACAGGTTTCCTGATTCGCGGAGTCATTGCAAAATACATCGCACTGTTCCTTGCCCACGCATCCGCCGGGACCCTTGCCGCCCGTCTTCCGCGCCACGGTGGCTTGTTCCGAAGTCATCATGCCGGCGGCCTCGGAGAACGCGATACATTCTTCCGTGTGCGCCGGATCGCCGCAGTACTTGTCGCACTCCTCCTTGCCGCGGCAAGCCGGTGGCTTCACGCCCTTCTTTATCGCCGCAATCACCTTATCCGAATTTTGCGCCTCTTCCGGTGTCATAAAACCGGCGGCTTTTGCGAACGCCATACATTCTTCAACGTGTGTCGAGTCGCTGCAATACTTATCGCAAGCCTGTTTTCCGCCACAAGCCGGCGGTTTGACACCGCTTGCGATCGCCGCTTGCACCTTCTTGGCTTCCGCCAGCTGGTCTTTGGACATCAAATTATTTTGTTCCGCGAAAGCGACACACTCGTTGATATTGGCCGAATCGTTGCAATATGTTTCGCAACCATCTTTCGAAGTGCAGCCGCCCGGGCCTTTCTTTCCCGATTTTTCGAAATTTTTCGCCAACCGAACCTCGTCTTTGGACATCAGATTATTCTTTTCGGCGAACGAGATACACGCGGCGCTATTTGCGGCATCGTCGCAATAGGTGCGGCAGGAGGATTCACTCGCGCAATTGCCGAGCTCCGCAATCGGATATTGAATATTCGCCGCCGGATTAACCGCCGGTGCAATCGGTGTTTGAGCGGACGCTCCGTTTATGGCGAAGAACGCGGAGATGATAAGACCGAAACTAAGAATGCCGATACTCAAAAAATATTTGGTTTTCATTTTATCTGAATGGATTTGTTTTCAACCCGGAGAAGGGATTGGTTTTGGTTGTGGGATTCGCATCCGGAACGGCAATCGAAGGCAGAACGCCCTGGGTCGCGCTGTCGTTCAAGGCCTTTACACTATCCCCGACTTGATTGAGATTCGCCTGTTCGGGAGCAGGAACCACAGGAACCGACGATTGGGTATTTTTCCAATACCAGTACCCCGCTGCGAGAAGCACTACTGCGACCACGAAGGCTATAAGAAGTTTTTTATCCATGTCTATATTATACAACTTCTATGCTTGGCGAATTAGGCTGATCTGTGGTATTAATGCTAGAAACCCAATCGGGGTTTCTATGAGGCCCTTGTAGTTCAATGGATAGGATATCTCCCTCCGAAGGAGAAGATAGAAGTTCGATTCTTCTCGAGGGCACAAAAAATCCGGCCTAGGCCGGATTTTTATTCTGAGTTACACCGAGCAAAATCCCTATCGTCACCCACAACATCAAGCGGCCGAGCTGAAGATCCCAAAGGAAGTGGTCGAAGAGACCGGACATCAATAATGCCAGAAGCATTATTGCCGAAATTCTAATTTCCGATTTCCGATTTTGCCAAATAAGCGAGATGACGAATGCGAGAAAACTCAGAAGACCGAGTATCCCGACCTCCGAGCCCATTATGAGATATAAATTATGAATCGGTTGCCATTGGCCCAGCGAATTCACATCGTATTTGCCGAAAAGATTCGTGCTATAGGTATGGAAAAGCTGATTGCCGACACCGACGCCGAGAGGATTGGAGACGATAAGCTCAAGGCCGATTTTATTATAGTTCCAGCGATCGGAGACCGGTCCCTCCGTTGCGGAAAAATGCGCCCGGGGCGAAATAGCCCAACCCAGCATCAGGCAGAGCGCCCCCAAAGAAACCAGAGACACGAGAACGAGCCGGTAAAGCCGCCGCCGATTTTCCCTATCGGCGAAAAATTCCCAGCCAATAAACGCGAATGCCGAGACGCCGGCGGTAATCCAGCCGGAACGCGAGAAGGTAGTTAAAAGTCCTGTAAGAACAATGAAGATTCCCGCCGATTGGAACACTCTCAAGGTCGGCTTTTTTTCCGAAAGAAAAAGATAGAAAAATGCGAGCAGGCCCAAGACCAGGAAGCCGGCCAGAATATTCGCGTGGGGCATCGTACCGTAAGCGCGGGCGAATTGGAGGCCGTTAATCGTGACTTTCGCGATGCCGGGCGTCCCCGGCCCGAAGGCCGTCTCGCCCAAAAACCACAGGCCGACGCTCTTCCCCAAAATAAATTGCAGAAAACCGACGACCGATTGGAAGACAGCGGAAACGGCAACGACGGCGGCGATATCCCTCAAATTCGCGACACCTCGAACCATTACGAAAAAAACGGAAAATCCCGCGAGAATTGAGATGGCGAGACGGAAAAAAGAATAGGCCGAAAAAGCCGGGTAGGCGGCGGAAAAAACAGAGAGAGCGGAGAAAGCGACAAATACCCCGAGAAAAACCAGGGGCGTTTTCAGCCAGGTGAATTGTTCTTTATACCGGGAAAACGGCTTAGGGAACAAAACGAAAAAGAAAAGCGCCAAAATCAGGATATCGCTCGCATAAAGAAAAGCCGAGATATATTCCATTGTATAAAAATTTGCAAAGGGCGCGGGAAATCCGAAAAGGAATTTCTTTGCTCCAAAAGGAATAAAGAAAAGAAAAAGAAGGAAGATAAGACGAATCATAAGAAATTGACAATTTGATACGCTATCGCGGCTAGGAAAACCAAGTAAAGCATTGGGGAAAATTTCCGCCCGCGATTTTCGGGAAAAGCCTTTCGCCACATCGCCACAATGAAGATGCTCTCAAGAGCGAGGAAAAATCCGCCCGCGATGCCGATTGCTTCCAGAAAATTTCGAAGACCGATCAGATAAAGCGCGATAGGAAGAATAACTACGGCGCAAGCGCTCAAAACCCGTGACCACCTCAAATCCTGAACGAGAATATCTTTAAGATTCAGACCTATCATAAAATACGAGGTCCAAAGCGTAATAAAGCCAGCGAGCGCAAGCACGGCGGAAAGAAGGGGTGAAAGCCCGCTCAAACTGCTTATAGTATCCGGCCCCACATTTGGATTAAAGGCCAAAACGACGGCGGTAAAACCTATATATAGAGCGACCGGAACGAACGTCCCCCACCAAACCGCTTTCTCCAGCAAAAATTCCCGGCCTGCGGCCACCGCCTTCCCGTGGATTTCAATCATCTTCGTTATAGCCGAACGGCCGTAGAGAGCGAAGAAGAACGGGCCGAGAGGCAGAAGCCAAGCGAACGGAACGGATTGTCCGGCGGAAGCGAAGAGGGGAATATTTTCGAAATGTAAGCCGCCCAGAAAAAGAATTGCAGCTATGATCGCGAGAACGCATAAAACATCGAGAAACTCCGTCCAGCCGAGCCAGCCCAATTTCACGAAAATAAAAGCGGAGCCCGCCACCCAAAACGCGAGCACAATCCATAAATCACTCACCGGAAAAACGAGCCTTACGAAAGCCGGCACCAGAATGAGATAAACAAGCAGAGTGAATATGGTTTCGCCGATTATTATAAGGTCGGCGAAAATCTTGAACGGGCGCGGAAAGAATTTTTCCGTTAGGTGGAGAAAATTATGCCCCGGGCCTTCTTTCATGATAAGCCGGGCGAACATCAGATGGAGAACGGCGTAAACGGCACCGAAGACAAGAAAATAAAAAAGACCTAGCGCGAAGCCGAGCTGGCCAACAACAAAAGGCAGAGAAAATATCCCCGCCCCCAAAATGGTCCCGGCTAAAAGACTTGAAGCTGAAAATAATTCCCGGTTCATATTCCGCTATCCGACGTAGACCTCGTCGCCTTCCCGAACCTTGCCGACCACCTTAATGCCCACCTCCTGGCCCTTTTTGGCCTCCGCGATGTCCTTGTGATCGTACTGCATCGAACCGATTTTTTCCGAAAAGTCGGTCGTCGCGCCGAAAAACTTGACGGAGTCTCCAACCCGCGCCGGTTCTTTGAATTTCACGATAGCGACGCTCAAACCTCCATAGTAGTGGGTTACATCCCCGATCTTCCTAGTTGAGGGCGGCATCCGCATTTCTTTGGAAGCGCTGTTTTTTTTGGAACCGAATAAAAATGAAAATAATCCCATATGTTTATAAAATTCTATAGTATCCGACCTTTGATGCCATTCTTCTCCTCGTCGGCTTCGATAATATCCAAAACCTTGTCCAATAAATCCGCCGGGTCGCGCGAGAAGACCACCTTCCCCCAGCCCCGGTGCGACTTCTCAAGAATCTCGCGAATCATATCCGCCATTCCGCCCGAACCTTCCAAAACGCCGTTCGGTTTCTGGTCTTCAAAACCGATGGTGAATTCATTCAAGGTGCCCATCCGCCCGCAAATCGTGATAATGGCGTCCGCAGAGCGGGTAAGAAGTAAATTCCGGCCGGCGTAATCGAAGCCGGTGTAGATAATGAGGTCATGGTAATCGATTGGTAGATGGTAACTTTTTATATGGGCCACCTTAGAGGCTGCCGGCGAAAGGCCGATGACCGTCCCGCCCGCTTCCTTTGCACCCTTGGCCGCCCAATACGGAATGCCTATGGTCGCGCCCGTCACCAGAACCAGTCCGCGCTTCGCGATTTCCTGACCCATCTGCTCCGCTTTCTCAATCGCATCTTTGGAGCAATGGCCGGTCTCGGCCGCGCCAGAGACGCAGATTTTATATTTCAGCTTGTGGATATGATTGTGATTGCCATTCGCGGCAACAATTTTTTTTGGCATAATCTTATAATATCACAGTTTCGCCGTATTTTGGGGCCTCGGCCTTCACGGCCAATTCGTCTTGAATCTTTCGGGCCAGAGTTTCCGCCGAACCGGCGTCGCCCTGCACCACGAAAACTTTCTTCACACTTCCGCGCATCGCCTTCACCCACTTCAAAAGCTGGGGCTGGTCCGCATGAGCCGAGTATCCGCTCACTTGCCGCACTTTGCAGTTCACGGGAATTTCTTCGCCAAAAATTTTCACGAGCTTCGCGCCTTCCAAAAGTCTCCGGCCGAGCGAACCCTGGGCCTGATAGCCAATAACCAATAGAGTGCTCTTCGAGTCAGGCAAATATCGCATTTCATGATGGAGGATGCGTCCGCCGTTCGACATGCCCGCCCCAGCGATGACGATCTTGGGCGGCGGCACGTCGTTGATTTCTTTCGATTGTTCGGTCGAGAGCGTCATCCGCAGGCCCGGAAAATTGAATATCGCGTCTCCACTCT
>ERZ1292623.1516-Hain-H51-01um-R1-1516-length-22301-cov-75_pt2 | contig 19778 bp, 16 predicted proteins | sample MGYA00564398_ERZ1292623 | MGnify/ENA primary metagenome ERZ1292623 (study PRJEB36523, sample SAMEA6512633) | groundwater metagenome | collected 2019-01-07 | study: AquaDiva: Metagenomics assemblies of 32 groundwater samples | reverse complement strand
CATTCCCCAGCCATTTACTAAGTTTATTCGATAATTTTTGGATATTTTTTTTAGCTTGAAGATACTTTCCTTCAGATGCTTTTGATAACAAATAGAGTGTTGCGAGCTGAGAAGTAAGAGCCTTAGTAGAAACAACAGCTATTTCTGGTCCTGCACCAATCGGAATAATTAAATCAACCAGTCTTTCCATTGTTGACCCCCTACTATTAACAATCGCAGCAGTTCTGACCCCATATTTTATTGCTTCCTTTAATGCAATTAAAGTATCTGCAGTTTCACCTGATTGGGATATTCCGATGACAACTGAATTTTTATCACAAAATTTAGCAAATGGTTTAAATTCATATGCACCATATATTTCAGTTTGTATACCTGATTGTGCAAAAAGATATTTTCCAAATTGGGCACAATATGCAGCAGTTCCACAACCAATTAATATAACTTTTTTACTTTCCTTAATGATTTTTGCCAATTTTTTAATTGCATCTTTATTTATAAGAGATGACTTTAATATTGTTTTTGGTTGTTCGAAAATTTCTTTTAGTAAAAAATGAGGATATCCATTTTTTTCTGCATCTTCTAACTGCCAATCTAAAGTCTTAATTTTTGCATTTATTTGTTTTCCTGTTTTGATGTTAAATATCTCAATACCGTCTTTTGTGATTTCTGCCCCCTCTCCATCTTCTAGAAAATGAACTTTGTTGGTGTATTTTAAAAATGCGGGTACATCGCTTGCTAGAAAATACTGTTTTTTTATTTCGTCAAATCCAACTACTAGAGGGGAACCGTTTCTGCAAGCAATTATACTTTGAGAATTTTTATCTAGTGCACAGATTGCATTTGAACCATTTAGAGACATAAACACATCAAAAGTGGCTTGCCTAATTCCTTTTGTCTTTAACTCGTCTTCGATAAGATGACTTACTACTTCTGTATCTGTCTCTGACTTGTATGCATGATTATTTTTTGATAGCTTCAGTTTCAATTCATGGTAGTTTTCAATTATTCCATTATGGATTACAGCTATTTGGTTTTTACAGTCGAGATGAGGGTGGGCATTTTCATCAGTTATACCGCCATGTGTTGCCCATCGTGTATGAGCAAGAGCTATGTTTGTTTTTGTTATCTTTGATAGTTTTGAAGAACCAATTTTACCTGTGTGTTTTTCTATTTTTAAAACTTGTTTATCGATATAGGAAATACCCCAGCTATCATAGCCACGATATTCGAGAAGTTTTAATCCCTCAAACACAATTTCGGGAGCGTCTGTACGCTTACCTATATAGGCGAAAATTCCACACATAATATTTTTAATTGTAGAAAGATTAAATGAAGAAAATTGATTTTAATCCCTTTTCAGAAATAAATTACGATATCAACATATCGGTAGGCATCCGCAGATTATTCGATGTTGTCGAATTTCGATAAACCTACTCCTCGTATACCAACCTTGTTAAAACTTAGCTGAGCCACACGCTATCAAATTTTTAAAGTTTCTTCACTTTTTTCTGTTAATCTTTGTCTATCTTATTCTACTTGTTTGGCAGCAGCTTTGTCAATAAAAATTATTGTACTATTTCCAACATCTTCTTTTTTGAGGTATGATGCCGGATTTAAAGGAGATATGGAGTTATGTAGTGCATCTGCAAGAATTTTTCCTTTCTCTGGACCGTACAATATCACGATTCTCTCTTCAGTTTCACCGATATTAGCTAAACCTTGTGTTATGGCTGTAGGAGGTGTGTCTTGTTTTCTTTCGATGGTATCTCTTTCAAAAGTTACTCGTGATAGCTGTTGAAAATGAGTACGCATGGTAAAAATATCGAAATCATTACTGCTTTCTGTAAATCCTAAATGCCCTCCTGGACCTACTCCTAAGATACAAACACTTATATTTTTAACTAGTTTGTCATATCTATCTGCTTCTGCGTATGGATTTTTAGCTAAACCATCAATCGTTGCAATATTTCTTCGGTTTATGTTTAACGGTTTAAAAATACGATCGTAAAGAAATTGTGGAAAACTAAATTCACCATTATTAGGATATTGCCAGTATTGGTCAAGATGACGAGCTAAAATTCTACTAAAGTCGACACCAGTAAGTTTAAAATTTTTAGCAAAAGGGATCATTGTGTCACCTGTTGCGAATGTTACAGGAATATCTGGATTCTTTTGCACTTTATTTGCAAGATACTCTGCTGCACCTTTTGCTGTTAAATTCTCATCTGGATAAACACGAATTTCGTGTATGTTGGGGTGAGAAATTCGTTCAAATTCCATTTAATTAATCGATGTCTTCGTCTGTGCTGGCTGGACCCGGTTGTGCGATTGGGGATGCTGTATTTCTTTGTGCTGCTTTTAGATAGTCTTTGGTTGTTTGATTAAGTTTATTTGTTTTAATTCTATCTAAATCAGGTAAACCTTTTGTGTTAAGGAGGTTAGCCTTCTTATAATCGCTAGTGACCTCTTCTTGTCTTTTATCAAAATCTGGTGACATTTGTGTGAATAATATTACTATAAGTACTAATTGTCAAATTTTTAAAAAATTGACGTATAATATAACAAACATGAAAAAAATACATATGATGGGGGTTTCGGGTAGTGGTATGAGTGGGGTGGCTTCACTTGCTTCTAAGATGGGGTACACAGTCACAGGCTGTGATTTAAAAACAGGTGGACATAATAAGAAGCATTTAAATGGCATAGATTTATTAATAGTATCTCCTGCCGTTTTATATCAGTCTAAAAATGAGCCGGAGTTACTTATTGCTAAAAAGAAAAAGATTGTTATGACTTGGGAGGAATTTGTAGCTAAGTTTTTAATGAAAAATAAGTTTGTAATAGCAATTGCTGGGACTCACGGTAAATCAACAACTACGGCTATGATCGGGAAAATGATGATAGATAATGGGTTTGATCCAACCGTGTTAATTGGTGCAAAAATACCTGAATGGAATGGAAATAGTAGATATGGGAAGAGTAAATATTTTGTCATAGAAGCTGATGAATTTAATGATAATTTCCTACATTATAAACCTGAGATTGCTATTGTAAACAATATTGAGTTTGATCATCCAGATTATTTTAAAAATAAAAAACAATTTAAAGATAGTTTTGACAAATTTATAAAACAACTTGTTGGTGAAAAAATATTAATTAGTGAAAAAGATAGTTTAAATAAAAAATTTAAATTAAAAGTTTTTGGTAAACACAACCAAAAAAATGCCAATATGGCTTATTTATTGGGTAAGAGATTGGGAATTAGTGATCAGAAGATTATAAAATCATTAGAAAATTTTAATGGTATAGGAAGAAGAATGGAAGAGATATCAGATAATATTTTTGATGATTATGCCCATCATCCAACAGCCATTAAAACCACGCTTCAAGGTTTGCGAAAAAAATATCCAACTAAAAAAATATTAGCGATTATAGAACCCCATGGGTATAAACGCACAAAAGCACTTCTCAATTTATATGATGGAGTATTTGACTCAGTTGATAAAGTTATAATCGGGCCAATTTATAAGGCAAGGGACGAAATTGATAAAACAATATCTTCTGAGATGGTTGCAAAAGCATCAAATCATCCAAACGCTAAAGTGACAAATGACGTTGCAAATATATCAAAAAACAACAACGATATTGTAATTTTTATGGGTGCTGGAAATAGTAATCAATGGGCTTTAAATTTTGTAAATAATAACATTTCATTTAAAGATTTAACTACTTTAAAAATAGGAGGGAAGATAAAATATTTTTTTGAAGTAAGAAATAAAAAAGAATTAGTAGAGAAAGTTGGTTTTGCAAAAAAAAATAAAGTGGCAATAATCATACTTGGCGGAGGAAGTGATATTTTGGCAGGAGATAGGAATTTTAATGGTGTGGTTATTAAATATATAAATAACAAATTACAGATAATAGGTAGTAATGTAATTGCCGGTGCAGGGGTAATTTGGGATGATTTGGTAAAAGAAACAGTTAGCAAAGATTTGTCAGGAGTTGAGCGTTTGTCAGGAATCCCGGGGACAGTAGGAGCAGCTCCGATACAAAATATTGGTGCCTATGGACAAGAACTCTCAGACACTTTTGTTAGTTTAACTGCTTACGATATTGAAAACAGAAAATTTACTAAATTTAATAAAGATGCTTGCCATTTTGGTTATAGAAAAAGTATTTTTAAAGATAAAAAATATTGGCAGAAATTTATTATCACTGATGTAGTATTCAAATTAAATAAGAACAAAAATTTAGACTTAAATAAAATTCGGCAAGATATCTTAAAAATAAGAGATGAAAAATTAGAAAATCCTAAAAATATACCAAATGCTGGATCATTTTTTATTAATCCTTTTGTCAATCTTAAAACAAAAGAAAGATTAGAAAAAAAATATCCAGATATGAAATTCTATCCAGTTGATGATAAATTTAAAATTTTTGCAGGATTTTTGATTGAAAAGGCTGGCTGGAAAGGAAAAAGTTTAGGTCCTGTAAAAGTTTCAGATAAACACGCTTTAGTTATTACCAATCCACGAGGAATTGGTCATTTTAAAGATATTATTAAATTGGTAGAAGCAATTACTAAAGATGTCTATAAAAAATTTGGGCTTAAACTTGAGCCTGAAGTACAATATATAAACATATGAATTGCAAAGGGAAAAAGGTGGCTATTATTGGATATGGAATTGAGGGACAAGATGCTGAAAAGTTTTTAAAATCTAAAAGTGCAAAAGTTACTATTCTAGATCAAAAAGATAACCTTAATTATTTAAATAATTTAAATAAATATGGTTTAATTGTGAGATCACCTGGAGTGTATCCATACAAACCAGAATTTAAAAATATAAAAGTTACAACATCAACTCAGGTATTTTTTGAGGAATTTAAAGGTAAAACAATTGGCGTTACTGGAACTAAGGGAAAAGGGACAACATCAACCTTAATTTATAATATATTGAAATCTGCTGGGATGGATGTCTATTTAGCTGGAAATATTGGAAAACCTCTATTAGGATTATTACCTAAACTTACTCCAAAATCGTATGTGGTGATGGAAATGTCATCATTTCAATTAATTGATCTTGACACCTCTCCAAACATTTCTGTTGTTTTAAATATCACATCTGATCATATGGATTGGCATAAAAATATCAAAGAATATATTGAAGCCAAGAAAAATATAGTTAAATTTCAAAAAACTTCTGATTGGGCAGTAATTAATAGTGAATATAAAATTCCAAAAAGTTTTGCAAAAGAAACAAAAGCAAATATTATTTTTTTTTCAAAGAAAAAACTTGATGAAAAATACAAACATGATTTAGTACTTAGAGGTAAACATAATTTAGAAAATATTGCTGCTGCTGTATCGGTTGCTAAAATTTTAAATATTAAAACAGAAATAATTAAAAAAAATGTAAAAGAATTCAAAGGGCTTGAACATCGATTAGAATTTGTTAGAGAATTTGCTGGAGTTAAATACTATAATGATTCATTCGCAACAGGACCTCAACCAACAATTGCTGCTATTAAATCATTTACTGAGGATGAAACATTAATACTTGGTGGGAGTGACAAGGGGTTAGAATATGAAGAATTAGGAAAAGTGATAGATAAAATGAAAAATGTTAAAAATATTATTTTGATAGGTCAAATCAGAAATCAAATTAAAAAACATATTAAAGCTAAAAAAATATTTGATTTAGAATTTTCAAATATGCAAGCAATAATTAATAAAGCATTTGATATAACCAAAAAAGATGGAGTTGTAATCCTTTCACCCGCTGCTGCAAGTTTTGATATGTTTAAAGATTATAAAGATAGGGGTAATCAATTTAAGGAGGTTGTGTGGAACCTTTGATAATTGGAATATTTGATTCAGGATTGGGTGGTTTAACTGTTGTTAAAGAAATTAAAAAACTTCTTCCTCATAGTTCAATCGTCTATTTGGGAGATACAGCAAGAGTGCCATATGGAACAAGAAGTCCTGAAACAATTAGAAAGTTTGCTAAAGAAGATGTGGAGTTTCTAAATAATCAAAAAGTGGGTTTAATTATTGTTGCTTGTAATACTGTTTCATCTATAGCTTTAGATGTTGTTAAAAAAAACTCAAAAGTGCCTGTTTTTGGAGTTATAGAGCCTGCGATTGAAAAAGCTCTAAAAACATCTAAAAATAATAAAATTGGCCTAGTTGGTACGAGAGCCACTGTTAATAGTAATGCATATAAAAAAATTATACTTAAAAAACATGCTTCGATGCTTGTACCTTTAATTGAAGAAGGATTTATTAAAGGACCTGAAATAGAATTATTTATAGCAAAGTATTTTAATGAATTTATTAACAATGTTGATACTTTAATTTTAGGTTGTACCCATTATCCTTTGATTAAAAATGAAATTCAAAAATTTATTGGATCATCTATAATTTTAATAGATCCAGCTGAAGAAATTGCAAAAGTTGTTTATAAATATATACAAAAAAAATCAATCTATTCTAAAAAACCAAGAAGTGATTTTTACTATTTAACTGATGTAAATGAAAGATTTATGGACACAGCCAAAATGTTTTTGGGATATGATATATCTAATAAAACTGAAAAAGTATCTTTATGAAATACATGTAAATCTATGAATAAAGTAACTTGCCAACAAACACATTCTGCAAATATTCATATCGTAACCTTAGATGATATTGGAAAAGTAATTCCAAATTGTGATGGATTGTTGACAAATATAACAAATATTAATATTTCTATTAATACTGCAGATTGTGTACCAATTACTATTAATGACACTATTAAAAAAGTAGTTGGTGTAATACATGCTGGGTGGGGTGGAACTGAAAAAGAAATTATTAAAAAGGCAATTAATTTAATGATTAGTAAATTTAATTCAGACCCAAAAGATATTAAAATAGAAATCGGACCATCAATAGATAAAGAGAATTATTTAGTTAAGTCAGATGTTTATAAATTATTTAAAAAAAGTTATTCAAAATACTTTGAAAAAATTAATATAAATCAATGGAAGATGGATTTGAAGGGGATAAATATTGATCAATTAATATCTACAGGCATCTTAGAAGAAAATATAAAAATCTCAAAGATATCTACATTCTTAAACAATAAATATTCTTCATACAGAAGAGATAGTAACTCAAAAGGCTTTATCACAAGTATAATGTTAAAATAAAACAATGAAAAAAATGAGGATTGTAGTTTTAATGGGGGGTAAGTCAACTGAGCATGAAGTTTCACTGCTTTCAGGCCAGCAAGTCGTTGCAAATTTAAATCAAAATAAATACGAAGTATTTCCTGTAGTTATATCCAAGACAGGTGATTTGAAAATAAATTCGATATTAAACAAAAAAGTTGATCTGGTTTTTATTGCAATGCATGGAAATTTTGGGGAAGATGGAACAATACAGGGCATGTTAGAACTTACGGGTGTCAAGTATACTGGTTCAAGGGTTTTAGCTTCGTCAATAGGTATGGATAAAGATATTTTTAGAAAAATAATGATTGCAGAAAAGTTACCAATACCTAAATATTTAACAGTAACTAAAAATTACAACATACATAAAATAATAGACAAAATGGGTGTGTTTCCATATTTTGTTAAGCCCGTTAATGGTGGATCTTCTGTTGGAGCCTCAATCGCCAACAATTTAACTGAATTAAAAAAGGGATTGGATGAGGCATTTAAATATGATAATAAAGTTCTCATTGATGAGTATATTGATGGTCTCGAGGTTACCTGTGCACTTATTGGAAATGATAACCCTAAGGCGTTACCTGTTATAGAGATTAAACCACTTAAGGGTAAATTTTTTGACTATGAATCAAAGTATACTGAAAGTGGTGCAGAAGAAATTGTTCCAGCAAAGCTAACTATACCTTTAACCAAAAAGGTTCAGGATTTAGCAATTAAGGTCTATAAATCTCTTGGTTGTAAAGGTTTTGGAAGAGTTGATTTCATTTTAAAAAACAATATTGAACCTATTATTCTAGAAATAAATACAATTCCGGGACTTACTCCTATGTCACTTTTACCAAAAGCTGCACGAGCTGCTGGAATTTCTTACTCTAGATTATTAGATATAATTATAAACAATGCAATTAATTAAAAAATACATTTATCATCCAGTAAAAAATTTTGTAGCAAAATATTATGTATTAATATTACAGAAAATATTTAAGTTAACAGTAATTGGTATTACAGGAAGTGCTGGTAAGACGACAACTAAGGAAATGATTGCAAGTATTCTGAAGTTAAAAGGTAAGACAGTTTGGAGTAGGGATAATATTGATCCTGTTTTTAATATCCCTACTACTATTTTAAGATGTTCTCTATTTACTAAATATTTAGTTCTAGAAATGGGAATTGAATATCCTAACGAAATGGATTTTTATTTATGGCTTGTAAAGCCTGATATTGGAGTCATAACTAACATTTTTCCAACTCATACACTTTTTCTTAAAGATATGGACGGAGTTTTCAAGGAGAAAAGTAAACTTGTTAGAAATACTAAAATTGCAGTTTTAAACGAAAATGACAAATATCTACAAAAACTTAAATTTACATTAAAAGCTAAAGTATTTTGGTTTAAATCTGCTGAAATCTCAATTGAGTCCAATGCAAATGCAGCAAGAAAAGTTGCCGAGGTACTTGGTATTTCTGGCAATTTAACAGAAAAAGGATTGGTAAATTATGAGAATCCAAAACATAGATTGGAACTTATTAAACACAAATCAGGAGCTTTTATTTTAGACGATACATATAATAGCAATCCTGAAGCATTTATTTCGACACTGAAGTATTTTAATAAATTAGCAGGCAAAAATATAAAAATAGCAGTAGTGGGTGATATGTTAGAACTTGGAAAAATTGAAGAAGATGAACATAAAAGAATTGGGCAGGAATTAAAGAAATTGAATTTTAAAGAAGTTTTTGGTATTGGTAAACTAGTTAAATTTATAACTCCAAATATATATAATAATTATTTAGATGTCTTACCAGAAGTTAAAAAGTATCTAAAGCCTAATGCTTATATTTTAGTTAAAGGGTCAAGATCAATTGGCTTAGACAAACTTGTAGATAAGTTATAATATTAACATATGCAGAATTTTTTACCATTGGCACTTGGTCTTATACTTTTTTCCTTTTTAACAACTTCAATTTTAGTTGTTCCGTTTATTGATTTTCTTTATAAAATTAAATTTACAAGAAAAGTTGAAGCTCCTAAATCTGGTAAAGTTCCATTATTTGATAAACTTCATGATATTAAGGCAGGTACCCCTGTTGGAGGTGGACTTTTAATAATTTTTGTAGTTATTATGTTGTTTGCAATTATATTTCCAATAAGTTCGTATATGGGTGTATACATTCAAACTTCTCATAATTTAAGAATTGAGCTTTTTGTAATATTTTTTACCTTTATTTCCTTTGGACTCTTAGGACTTCTTGATGATTACAAAAAAATGTTAGGTAAACCCACCAAAGGAGTATTAGGATTAGCTTTTGGGTTATCACGAAGACAAAAATTTTTAGCCCAATGGATATTGGCTGGGTTTATATCTTTTATTATTTATAAAATACTTGGAATACATATATTACATATTCCAATAATAAACGTAACTCTCGATATAGGTTTTTGGTATGTGCCGTTTTCATCTTTTGTCATTGTATCTTTTACAAACGCCTTTAATATTACAGATGGTTTGGATGGATTAGCTTCAGGACTTTTAATGATTTGTTTAATGGCTTTTGGAGTCATTGCTGCTAGTGGTTTAGATACTCCCTTATCACTTTTTATCGCTCTTTGGATTGGTGCCTTAATTGCATTTCTTTATTTTAATTCTTGGCCTGCTAGGATTTGGCTTGGAGATAGCGGTGCTCTTTCATTTGGCGCAACACTTGCGGTTATAGGACTCTTGACAGGAAGTATTGTTGCCTTAATTGTTATTGGAGGAATCTTTGTAATAGAAATAGTTTCTTCTGCAATTCAAATACTTGGTTGGAAATTATTTAATAAACCTATTTTTAAATTAGCACCTATCCACCACACATTTTTAGCAATTGGATGGGAGGAACCAAAAATTGTTATGAGGGCATGGTTAGCAGGTATAATCCTTGCTATTTTTGGTCTCTGGCTGGCTACAATATGAAAAGAAAATCGCATGACAAAAGTTTTTTTTATTTAATATTATTGTTAGTTGCAATAGGTCTTGTTTTTATTGCAGACATATCAACTCCACAGGCTCTAAATTATTTTAATGATAAGTTTTATTTTTTAAAACAGCAAGCTGTTTGGGCTAGTTTGGGAATAATTGTCATGTTAGTTATTAGTAATATTCATTACAGTTTTTGGAAAAAAATTGCAGTACCATTCTTTGCCGGAGCTGTTTTACTGCTCATAGCAGTGCTTATTCCTGAATTATCATTTAAAGCCTTAGGAGCCAGACGCTGGATATCTATAGGAAATATCAATTTTCAGCCCTCAGAAGTTATTAAATTATCTCTTGCTATATATTTTGCAAAAGTAGCAGAAGCCAAAAACAAAAAACCAATTGTTTTTTTTATTCCTTTAGCAATTGTTTGTGGTCTTATAATGTTAGAACCAGATCTAGGCACTACTTTAATAGTGGGAACAATAGGTATGGTCCAAATTTTCTTGTCAGGTATTGCCATAGTTCCTTTTTTGGGATGGATTTTTTCAGCTATAGTCTCAGTTGCTGTTTTAATTATGATTTCACCTTATCGAAGAGATAGAATAATGACATTTTTGGAAGTAGGGTCAGATCCCTTGGGAAAGGAATATCACATAAGACAAATATTATTAGCATTAGGTTCAGGAGGTCTTTTTGGTTTAGGGATTGGCCAGTCAAAACAAAAATATTTATTTTTACCTGAAGCCTCGACTGATTCTATCTTTGCAGCAATTGCAGAAGAAATTGGTTTTATTGGATCAGTTGCTTTAGTGGCTTTATTTGCCTATTTTGTATTTAAAGCAATTAAAATCGCAGCAAAAGCTCCTGACCAATTTTCAAAAATACTAGCAATTGGAATAACGGCTTGGATCGGTGGACAAATTATTCTAAACCTATCATCAATGACAGCCCTAACTCCTTTAACAGGCATACCTTTACCATTTTTCTCATATGGTGGAACAAGTCTATTAATGATTTTGGCTTCATGCGGTATACTATTAAATATAAGCAAATATGCAACACAATAAGCAAAGCTTGCCACTTCGTGGTAAATTACTTCTCGCAGGTAGTCATGCAGGTTCAACTGCAATTGCCGTTATTGAAGAGATTAGAAAAAGAAATTTAAATTATGAAATCCATTGGCTGGGAATGGAGTATGACAACCTTTTAAAAATAGGTGTAATTTTTCACCATTTAGATTCTGGGAAAATTGAAAATAAAACTACAAAACACACAATTCCTTCTCTTTTAAAAATTCCATTAAGTTTTTATAAATGTCGTAAATTAGTTAAAGAAATAAATCCAGATTTAGTTTTATCTTTTGGAAGTGCTGCTGGAGCACTAGTTTCATTTTGGGCAAATATGTTAAAAATTCCTGTAATAATTCATGAGCAAACTGCAACTGCCGGTAGAGCTAATATTTTTTCATCTTATTTTGCTAAATTAGTTTTAATTTCAAGAGAAAGTTCGTTTCCTTTTTTTAACAAACACAAAACAAATTTGGTTGGGAACCCAATAAATAATTATATTATAAGGAGTATTAAAGAGAAACCTAATACAAAAGTAAAAACAATCTTAATTACAGGAGGATCAAGAGGATCTACTTGGATTAACAATGCCGTGAAACCAATTATTCCTAGTCTTTTAGAAAGATATTACCTGATACATCAAACTGGCAAAGGAAAATTAGAGGAATTTAGTGAAATTAAAGATGATAAATACTTTGCTTTTGAACAAACTAATCCCAAAAATATGGCCGAAATTTTAATTAAGTCTGATATTGTAATTGCAAGAGCAGGTGCAAACACTGTTTCTGAATTAACTGTTTTAAAAAAACCTTCAATTCTAATACCCATTCCTTGGACATATAACGATGAACAAACAGAAAATGCAAAATATATGAAAAATTTAGGTCTTGCTAGAATTTTAGTGCAAAAAGAATTAACAGCACAAAAATTATTATCAGAAATTAATAAATTAGTGAATAATTATTCTGCAATTGTCAAAAATTCTATTGATATTGTTAGCCCCGACCTTATGGCTTCAGAAAAAATAGTAGATATACTAGAAGATGAAATACAAAAAACAAAAATATAATATATATGAAAAAATTCGAATTTTTAAAATTTTTTCAATTGTCTTAATAATAACTTTTCTTTTTTCAATTCCAATAGTAATTCAAAAAGTTATAAAGATAGAAAAAATAGAATGTGAGAGTCAATATGGCGAGTGCGACGAGGTTATAGTGAATAGTTTACAGCTGACAGGGAATTACAGAGATACAAAAAAAATAATAAAACAAAAACTTGAGAAAGATGTGCTAATTAATAGCTATTTAATACAATATCAGATTCCAAATAAATTAAAGATTGATATAAATTTAAAAAAGCCAAGATACGCAATTTTTAATGGTAGTAAATATTTTTTAATTGATAAAGATGGTTTGATAATTAATGAAAGTAATGAAACAAATTTACCAACATTAAAAAAAGATGGTGATAATTTAGTTGTTGCTGAAAAGATTAATGAAAAAGATAAATTTGCTTTAAGTATAATTAGTGGCTTGACCTATCTATATTCAATAAATTCAGGGAATATCATAAATAATGAACTTAAGGTTATAAGTAATGAGGGTATAATAATTAGATTTCCACTTGAAGGGGATAAAGATGTATTATTAGGAAGTTTAAGGCTTATATTTTCACGCTTGAATGATGGAACAAAGGGAATTAGAATAGAAGATACAAAAGAAATAGATTTAAGGTTTAAAAACCCTGTTTTAAGATGATATTATATTTAAAATGAATAAACAAGTTTATTATGACTAATAGAAACAAAATAATTGCAGGAATAGAATTAGGTAGTAGTAAAACTGCAACTGTTATTGCTCAAGTTACATCAGAAGAAGGTTCAAATCAAGAAAATATAAATATAATTGGTGTTTCCTCAGTTTCCTCAAAAGGAGTTAAAAAAGGTCAAATTGTAAACATCGAAGAATCTGTTGAATCAACAATATCTTCAATTGAATCTGCAGAAAGAATGGCAGGCAATAATCTTGATTCTGCCTTTATTTCTTTAGGAGGTGCGCATATTCATTCTCAAAATTCTCATGGAGTTGTAGCTGTTTCAGACGCAACTGGTGAAATTGTTTCTTCTGATATAGATCGTGTGATTGAAGCTGCTTCTGCTATTTCTCTCCCTGCTTCTCGTGAAATTGTTCATGTTTTACCTCGTGAATTTGTAGTTGATGGTGAATCTGGAGTTAAAGATCCTGTAGGAATGAGTGGTGTAAGGCTTGAGGTTGAGACACATGTTATTACAGCGTCAAACGCTGCAATTAAAAATCTTTCTAAAACATTAATTGAAGCCGGAGTTAAAATAAATGACATTGTATTTTCAGGTATTGCCTCTTCATACGCAGTTTTAACAGAAACAGAAAAAGAATTAGGTTGTGTTTTAATTGATATTGGAGCAGGCACCACCTCAGTTGTTGCCTATGTTGATGGCTCTTTGACTTATTCAGGAGTAATTCCAGTAGGAGCTAAAAATGTAACTAATGACATAGCCATTGGTCTTCGCGTTTCATTAGATACTGCAGAAAAAATAAAAATATTTCTTTCTACATCTAGCAATAAAGAAAAAGATGGAAAAGATGAGTTAGACCTTTCTTCACTTGGAATATCAGAAGTAAGCAAGGTTTCTAAAAAAACATTAATTGATGGAATAATCAGGCCTCGCTTAAATGAAATATTTACAATGGTTAGATTGGAACTTGAAAAAGAAAAGATTATAAACAGGATTCCATCAGGTGCAGTTGTAACGGGCGGTGGAGCAAGAACAATTGGGGTAAATGATTCTGCAAAAAGAATGTTATCTCTTCCTGTCAGAATTGGTATTCCATCAGGAATATCAGGACTTATTGATGATTGTCTTGATCCTGCTTTTTCAGTTCCAATCGGGCTTTTAATCTACGGTTTACAACAAGAAGTATCTGAGTCTGGTGGAATTAAATTTCCATTGAAATTAAATTTACCAGGCAAAGGTTTTATACATAAAATAATAGAAAGCGTCAAAGATCTTCTGCCTTGACTTAGAGTTAAGAATATATATAATGCGATTGTAACCTGCCTCATACATAGTATGTTTTTTAAAATATGGCTTTAGTTAAACCTGATTCTGCAAGAATTGCAAAAATAAAAGTAATTGGAGTTGGCGGAGGTGGTGGAAACGCCATTTCCTCAATGGTTGGAAATGGTACTATCTCGGGAGTTGAATTTATAGCTTGTAATACAGATTCACAAGTTCTTCTAACAAATAAAGCTGGAACAAAGATTCAAATAGGAGAAAAAATTACAAAAGGTTTGGGAGTTGGTGGTAATCCTGAAATCGGTACACAAGCTGCTGAAGAATCAATCGAGAAATTAAAGGAATTAATGATTGACGCTGATATGGTTTTTGTAACTGCGGGTATGGGTGGCGGAACAGGAACAGGAGCAGCACCTGTTATAGCACGACTTGCGAAAGAATCAGGAGCGCTAACTGTTGGAATTGTAACAAAACCTTTTGCTTTTGAAGGTACAAGAAGAACTGTTGCGGCAGAAGATGGAATAGAAAAACTTCGTGATGCTGTTGATACTTTAATTGTTATACCAAATCAAAGATTAATGGATGTTATTGATAGAAAAATGAGCCTAATAGATGCTTTTAAAGTTGTTGATTCAGTACTTGAGCAAGGTGTCGGAGGCATTGCAGAAATCATTACAACACCAGGTCTTGTTAATGTTGATTTTGCTGATGTTCGTGCAATTATGAGTGAAGCTGGAACAGCACTTTTGGGTATTGGTACAGGAGTTGGAGAAAATAGGGCTCAAATGGCGGCACGTGCTGCAGTTAGTTCACCACTTCTTGACCTTTCTATAGAGGGAGCTAGAGGAGTACTCTTTAATATTGCAGGTGGGAAAGATTTGACTATGTATGAAGTTGATGAGGCCGCAAAAATTATTAGTTCTGCAACAGATCAAGATGCAAATATAATTTTTGGAGCAGTAATTAAAGAAGAACTTTCAGATTCAGTCAGAATTACAGTAATTGCAACAGGATTTGATGAAACAAGATCTCGTATTGCTCAAATGAGACCTTCGAATATTCATCAAGTCGTATCAGGAGTTGTATCTGAATCAAAAACAATAGAAGAAGAAAACAAAAAACTAGCAAGTGACGATCTTTATAATGATAATGAAACAGAAGATGCTATAAATGTAGGAGACAGCAGTGAAGATGTTTTTGGAGAAAAATTTGAAATCCCCGCCTTCTTGCGAAAAATACATTAATTATTCCTCTCGCTAAATATCTGTAGTACAATAGCCATATGGCAAATAGTAAAAAACCATATTTTGATTCGATTGATCCGAAACCTGATTTTCCAAAGATGGAGAGGGAGCTTTTGGACCATTGGTATAAAGACGGAATAGTAGATAAATATTTAAACAAAAATAAAAATTCAAAAAAATATTTTTCATTTCAAGATGGACCAATAACGGCCAATAATCCAATGGGTGTTCATCATGCGTGGGGCAGAACATATAAAGATTTGTGGCCAAGGTTTAAAAATATGCAAGGGCATAAACAACGATTTCAAAACGGTTTTGATTGTCAAGGATTGTGGGTTGAGGTTGAGGTAGAAAAAGAATTAGGTTTTAAATCTAAAAAAAATATTGAAGCTTTTGGTGTTGCCAAATTTATTGAACTATGTAAGGAACGAGTCAAAAAATATTCTGGAATCCAAACAGAACAAAGTAAAAGACTAGGTTATTTTGCAGATTGGGATAATTCGTATTACACGCTATCTGATGATAATAACTATATGATTTGGCATTTTTTGAAAGTGGTTCATCAAAACGGCTGGCTTTATAAAGGTAAGGATTCGGTTCCATGGTGTCCTAGATGCGAAACTGCAATTAGTCAACATGAGATGTTAACGGAAGACTATAAAGAGGCAACACACGAGTCAATTTATATGAAGTTTCCAATTAATGACTTGGACGAAAATTTACTTGTTTGGACAACAACACCATGGACAATTCCTGCAAACATTGCTATTGCAGTTGATAAAAAGATCGACTATGTTTTGGTTGAAGCTGATGGTGTCAAATATTGGATAGCAGACGAAGCTAAAGAGAGAGTATTTAAAGGAATTGCCTTTAAGATTCTTAAGAAAGTTAAAGGAAGTGAACTTGTTGGACTTAAATATTCCAGTGCTTTTGACGACTTACCCGCAATATCAAAAGTAGCAAAGGAAAACTCAGATAAATTCCATACAATAATAGCAACAAATGATTTAATAATGCCAATTACTACAGTTAATGGTACAGGCATGGTTCATACTGCGGTCTCTTCTGGAACTGAAGATTTTAAATTAGGTAAAGAACTAGGACTTCCGATGATCCCTGTAATTAATGATGATGCCACATATATTGAAGGATTCAACGAACTAACAGGTCAAAATGCAAAATGGCACCCAAGAATAATTTTAGATATCATGGAAGAAAAAGGATTTGTATTTAAAATTGAAAACTACACACATAGATATCCTGCTTGTTGGAGATGCAAAACAGAACTTGTTTGGAAAGTAACAGATGAATGGTATATATCTATGGATTCAGGAAACCCCACCCTTCGTCAAAGAATGAAAAAGGTTACAAAGAAAATTGCCTGGATTCCAGAATTTGGTTTAAAACGAGAACTAGATTGGCTTGATAATATGCATGATTGGTTAATTAGTAAAAAAAATAGATATTGGGGATTAGCACTCCCAATTTGGGAATGTACAAAATGTGGTAATTTTGATGTGATTGGTGGTAAAGATGAATTAAAAGAAAAAGCAGTCTCAGGTTGGGATAAAATGGAAGGTAAATCACCACATAAACCTCAAATTGATCAGGTTAAAATTAAGTGCTCAAAATGTGGTGAAGTAACTTCAAGAATTGAACCAGTTGGAAATCCATGGCTTGATGCTGGAATTGTTCCTTTTTCTACTATTTCAAAAGATAATAGAACTAAACCCCTGTATTTTTCTAATAAAAAAGAATGGAAAAAGTGGTTTCCAGTAGATTTTATTACTGAGAGTTTTCCTGGACAATTTAAAAATTGGTTTTATTCAATGATTGCGATGAGTACTGTTTTAGAAGATACTAACCCTTTTGAAAATGTTTTAGGGTTTGCAACACAACTTGGTGAAGATGGAAGACCAATGCATAAGTCTTGGGGGAATGCCATTGAATTTAATGAAGCTGCAGACAAAATTGGATCAGATGTTATGAGATGGATGTTTGTAAGACAAGATCCAAAAGAAAATATGTTATTTGGATATAGATTAGCAGATGAAACCAGAAGACAATTTCATTTAAAATTATGGAATATATATAACTTTTTTATTACATATGCCAATATGGATGCATGGCGTCCAGTACAAAGTACAAAGTACAAAGTACAAAGTACTGATATCTTAGATAAATGGATACGGATACGATTAAATGAAACAATAAAAATTGTTACAGATAGTTTAGAAAAATTTGATCCATATGCTTCAAGCAACGCGATTTATCAATTTGTTGATGATTTGTCCGTTTGGTATATTAGAAGATCAAGAGAAAGAAGAAACAATGATTTCTATCAGACTACATACTATGTGCTACTTACCACAAGCAAACTATTGGCTCCATTTACACCATTTATTTCTGAAATCATATATAAAAATTTAACAAAAGAAGAAAGTGTACATTTAGTAAGTTGGCCTCATACGAAGATATTAAGTGAGAATGATACAAAGATATTAAATGAAATGAAAATAGTTAGAGAAATTGTTGAGCGTGGCCACGCTTTGAGAAAGGAAAATAATGTTCCTGTTAGACAACCTTTGTCAAAATTACAAATTACAAATACCAAATTTCAAATTGACCAATTAGAACAGATACTTCTGGACGAACTAAATCTTAAATCTATAAAATATGATCAAAAAGAAAATAAATTAGATCTAGAAATAACACCAGAATTAAAAGAAGAAGCTGATACTAGGGATTTGGTTAGAAAAATACAAAATGCAAGGAAAGAAATAGGAGTTACACTTAATCAAAAAATAGTTGTTACTAACTCATGGTATCCATATAACAAAAAGTTAATTGAATTTTTAAAAAACAAGACTTTAGCTGTAGAATTAAAAACAGGTGAATTTAACGTAAATGAAGTTTGATGCATTTTTTCACATACCAATATTTTTACTTCTATTTTTTGGTTTTTTTATACTGAATTCTATTGCTCCATCTCTTTTTCCATCGTATTACTGGTATTTTGGTTTAAGTATTGTTGCATTTTTCTTTTTTTCTCTTTTTGATTTTGAAATTATTTCATCCTTTTCTAGATTTTTTTATATTATTAGTATTGTTTTACTTTTAATAACTTTAGTTATTGGTCAAGTTACAAGAGGAACTGTTCGCTGGATTCCGATTGGCTCAATTTCGCTACAACCATCAGAAATAGTAAGACCATTTTTACTTATCTTTTTTGCAAATTTTATTGCGGAGAAAAAATTTAATTTTAAAAGACTAATACAAATTTTATTATTAATGGCCTTGCCATTATTTTTAATTTTAATTCAGCCCTCACTTGGAGTTACTGCCCTCACCGCTATTGGTTTTTTTGGCCTATTTCTTGCAAGCGAGATTGAAAAGAAATATTTTTTGTATCTTATTCTAATAGCTAGTATTCTAGTGCCTAGTGCCTTTTTCTTTTTAGCTCCATATCAAAAAAATAGAATCACAACATTTTTAAATCCTTCAAGAGATCCGTTGGGGGCAGGGTATAATGCAATTCAATCAACTATTTCAGTCGGTTCTGGAATGATGCTAGGAAGGGGCTTGGGAAAAGGAGTGGGAACTCAACTATCATTTCTTCCTGAACGTCATACTGATTTTATTTTTGCCTCTGTTGCTGAAGAAATGGGTTTTTTAGGAGCTGTAGTTTTACTTATTTTAACTTTATTTTTATTATATAGAATAATTTACTATTCAGAAAATTCAATTAATATTTCTGCTAGAATTTTTCTTTCTGGGCTTTTTTTGACTTTGTTTGTACAAACAGTAATTCATGTGGGTATGAATATGGGACTATTTCCAATTACAGGTGTTCCATATCCATTAGTTTCTGCTGGAGGAAGTTCTTTGTTAGCCACCATGACTTCACTTGGTATTGTAATGGGAACTAAAAGATAAAAATGGTAGAATAAAATATGTCAACAATTCCTCATGTTGCAGTTTTTCAAAAAAAAGAAATAAGAAAAATAATATATAAAAATGAATGGTGGTTTTCTGTTGCTGATGTCATTGAAGTTTTAACAGATACTGTAAATATCAGAGATTACATCAAAAAAATGAGAAAGAGAGACACAATCCTTGATGCTTACTGGGGGACAAACTGTCCCCCACTTGAAATGATTGCGAAAGATGGTAGAAAAAGATATGAAATTTTAACCGCCGAAATTTCAAAAGCAACTTTTGGGTTAATACCAAGCCAATACAA
>ERZ1292623.1837-Hain-H51-01um-R1-1837-length-19781-cov-4_pt1 | contig 19781 bp, 19 predicted proteins | sample MGYA00564398_ERZ1292623 | MGnify/ENA primary metagenome ERZ1292623 (study PRJEB36523, sample SAMEA6512633) | groundwater metagenome | collected 2019-01-07 | study: AquaDiva: Metagenomics assemblies of 32 groundwater samples | reverse complement strand
CATCTCCTGAATTGTCTTAGCGCCTGTTTCTGTTATTGCTTGTTCCACGATTTTTTTTACTTCTCCCTCATTCATTTGTTTAGGAAGATAACCTTGCAGAATTTCAAGCTCTTTTGTTTCCTTATCTACCAGTTCCTGTCTACCGGCTGTTGTAAACTGTTCTATGGAATCTTTTCTTTGTTTTATCTGCGTTTGAATTACCGAAAGTATATCATCAGTAGTCGCCTGGTATCCGGCTCCGCCTTTTTGAATTTCAAAATAATTAATAGCGGACAGAAGAAGTCTCAGAACTGAAGTTCTCAACTCATCTTTTGAGAGCATCGACTGTTTTAATTCTTCCTGTAATTTTTGCTTATCCATATTTATTGTTTATCAAGTCCAATCTTTTTGGTTTTATTGAACATAAAATTAAAAAACCAAAGTGCTAAGAAAAGATATAGAATATTTAATCCAAAACTAATATAAAGTTTATCATAAGAAATTCTTCCTGTAAAAGTAATTTCCCGCATTCCTTCAAAGATATGGCTTGACGGAATAAACCATGCTACTTTCTGTGCCCAATCAGGGAGTATATTTAATGGGTAATATAAAACGGAAAAAGGTGATATTAATGCTACCCCTGTCCAAGCCAAAGTTTGAATTTTTTGACCGAAACGTATAATAAACGCAGCAACGATAAATCCGGCAGTCCAGCCAGTAAGCACCAAAGACAGAATTATCGGAATTGTATACAAACCATATGCGAATATAGGGTAGCTGTATAAAATCAATGCTAAAATGCCAGAGAAGCTAACAGTGACTACCATTTTTATAAAACCGAAAATCATAACTGCGACAATCCATTCAGAAACCTTGAGGGGAGAAGCAAAAATATTGACTAAATTTCTATCCCACATCTCTTGCAGTAAATTTGTAGTTATTTCATATTGAGAACGCCAAATTACCAGCCAATATATAAGTCCTGTAAGTACGATAATAATAATATTTTGATTATTTGTGCTTAATTTTACTATATATAATCCGGTAAGCCCCCAAATAAATAAATCCATCGCCGGCCAATAAAACATATCTCCAAGCCTATCATAGCTATGTTTCATTGCCAGCCAATATCTGTATATCATTGCGAAAACTCGATTAAAATTAATCATGCTTCTGCCTTCCTATTGTTTGTAAGAAAAAATCTTCCAAGTCCGGTTTTTCAATACTAATTTCATCATATTCGATTTTCTCCTGTGCTATAAGTATCAGAAGCTCAGCAATTTTATGTTCGTCTATCTTTATTTTAAATCTGAACTTTTCTTGCACGAATGGCATATCAGTTTTTTTAAGGAAAGTAAGTGCTTTTTTATAGTCTTTTTTAATCAACAATTCCACCTTGCTGTCAGATATGGTTTTTGAAAGATTTTCCGGTGTGTCCCGAGCTATAATTTCTCCTTTATTTAAGATAATAACCTTATCGCACATCTCTTCTACCTCGCTCATATTGTGTGACGTGAGTAATATACTAACTCCATAGTTTTTTTGTTCCTTTTTTAGAAATTCTCTTACTTTTACTGCAATGTCGACATCTAGACTTGCAGTTGGTTCGTCAAGAAGTATTAATTTAGGATAATTAAGGAAAGCTTTTGCTAATAAGAGACGCGTCCTTTCTCCTGAAGATAATTTATTATATTCCCTATGTATTAATGAACTAAGTTCAAATTCCTCAACCAATTTTTTTATCCGTTTTTTCCTGTCAGGCACTTCGTATAATCTCGCAAAAAATTCAAGAATTTCAGAAACCGTAAACCACCATGGGAGACTAATGTATGCTGAAGAGAAATTTATATTTTTCATTATTTCTTCTTTATTTTTGTTAAAATCTTTCCCGAAATATTGTATAGAACCTCCTGTTGAATTCATGATTCCTAAAAGTATCTGAATAGTTGTTGTTTTTCCGGCACCATTTGGACCAAGCAAACCCAAAACCTCTCCCTCTTTAATATTAAAAGATAGATTATTAACGGCAGTGAATTTTCCAAATTTCTTTGTAAGGTTTTTGACCTCTAATACATTATCCATATAAATTAATTTTGAGAAGAAATCCGTGGTTTATCGAGGAAATACAGAAAATAAGTTCATTTTTGTTGTTCTCTCTGCTTTGTCTTGATAATTCTCCCGAACAAACCAGGAGATTATCTGCTCATTCAATTGTATTGTATATGATTTTACAGAATTTATGCAAGCTCTTTTATTCTTTTTTCCAAATACTCTCTTTTATTAAGCGATAAATCTTCGTCTACTTCTTCAAATATTTTTTGCAATATTTCTCCAATTTTTGGTCCTGGTTTAATACCAAGAGTTTTCATTATATCATTGCCATCAATTTTTAAATCATTTATGGAGAAGGGTAAAGGAGAAAGCTCTCTTTCTATTCTTTCTTTAAAAAGTTTAAGTCTCCAGCTTTCCGCAGCTTGTGTCCCTCCTCCAAGTCTGTCTCCAATTCTTAAATCCATCATATCTTTTACATTGTTAACTCCGACTCTTCTTATAAATCTTCTTACTGCGGCATCGGTTATTTTTTCATCGACTGTAAACATGTGCCATCTAATTAGATTAACAACCCTCTCTCTGTCTTTTTTGGAAAATCTCAGTCTTTCGCAAATTTTAAAAGCGAGTTTTGCTCCCTCTACCTCGTGATTATAGAAAATCACATGGCCGTCTTCATCTTTGTCTTGGACATTAGGTTTTCCGACATCGTGAATTAGAGTTGCAAAGCGAACAATTGGATCTTTTGAGGGACAAAATTTTAAAGATAAAATATTATGTGTAAAAACGTCTTCTGTATGATGTCTTCCTGGCCGCACCTGAGAAACTCCAATCCCTTCTAAAAGCTCGGGGATTATGTATCTTAAAAGTTCTAAGTCTTCGAGGAGTACAATTCCATTATAAGGATTATCACTTTCTAGAATTTTTATTAACTCTTCACGTACTCTTTCTTTGGAAATATCTTCCAGAAGATTAGAATCTTTCTTAATTTCCGCTAATGTTTCTTCTTCTATTTGAAAATCTAGTTGGGTTGCAAGACGGACTCCTCTTAAAAGCCTTAGTGCATCTTCTTTAAATCGAAGCTTTGGATTTCCAACTGCTTTTATTATTTTATTTTTTAAATCTGTCTGTCCTTTAAAAGGGTCGATTAATTTTTGATCTTCCAAATTTAGGGCAATCGCATTAATGGTAAAATCGCGTCTTGCTAAATCTTCTTCAACTGTTTTACCCCACTCAACCTTTTCAGGGTGCCGTCTGTCTTTATAAACTGTTTCTGTTCGAAATGTCGTTACTTCAACTATTTTTGATTTCTCAACCGGAATTCCCACTGTTCCAAATTTATTATCGTAAAATGCATTTGGAAAAAGTTTTAAAATCTGCTGGGGAGTGGCGTTAGTTGTAAAATCCCAGTCATCGACCTGTTTTTTTGTAAGAAGTCCCCTAACACTGCCTCCTACTAAATATATTTGAAAATTGGACTTTTTAAATTTTTCAAAAATATCTAAAACGTACGGGGGGATTTTAAACTGCATAGTTGCTCCGTCTCACACGGTTTTGTTATAGTATAGCAGAACTAAAAGTAACTTATGAAGAAGTGGGTAATCCTCAATAAATCTAAAATTTCGCATCTTAAATCTCAAAAATCTATAGATAAAATTTTAGATATTCTTCTTAAAAATAGAGGAATAAAAACAAAAAAAGAGGTTGATGGATTTCTTAGTCCCAAATTAGAAACGGTTACGATAAAAAATGTAGAGATTAACCCTAAAGATCTTGATAAGACGCTCAAAAGAATAAAAATTGCTATTGAGGAAAAGCAGCAAATTATAGTTTTTGGAGATTACGATGTCGATGGTATAAGCGGGGCTGCGATTCTTTGGGAAACATTAAATAGCTTGGGAGCAAAAGTTTTACCTTATATTCCTAATAGAATAGAGGAAGGTTACGGGATATCGCTTAGCTCAATATCAAATCTCAAATCTCAAATATCAAATATCAAACTTATAATTACTGTAGACAACGGAATTGTTGCAAACGAAGCAGTTGATTTTGCAAATAAAAATGGAATTGATGTAATTATTACCGACCATCATGTTCCTTCAAAATTACTCCCTAACGCTTATTCTATAATTCACACAACAAAGTTATGCGGTGCAGGAGTGGCTTACTTGCTGGCGCAAAATATCAAATATTCCAAGGATGATGATCATCTCGAGCTTGTTGCTTTGGCAACTATCGCTGATTTAGTTCCTTTAACCTACGCTAATAGAACGCTTGTAAAATTTGGTCTTGAAAAACTAAAGAATACTCAAAGATTAGGGCTTATATCCCTTTTTAAAGAAGCAGGTATAGATAAGGATAAAATAGGAGTCTATGAGGTGGGTCATATTATCGCTCCAAGATTAAATGCGATGGGCAGACTTGAGTCTGCAATGGATTCGTTAAGACTTATTTGTACTACGAGCGGAAAAAGAGCTTTGGAACTAGCTAGAAAACTTTCTTCAACGAATTTAGAGAGACAAAAATTCACACAAGAAGCAATTATGCATGCAAGTGCAGCGGTAAATAAGCGGCAATTGACTAAGAATATAATTTTTATTGCGCATGAGAATTATCAGCAGGGGATAATAGGTTTGGTGGCGGGAAAATTAGTTGAGCAATATTATTTACCGTCAATTGTTGTCTCAAAAGGAAAACAATACAGTAAAGCCTCTGCCCGGTCTATTTCCGGTCTTAATATAATTGAGTTCATTCGCAGCGCATCGGATCTTCTGGTTGATGCCGGAGGCCATCCAATGGCTGCAGGATTTACTGTTGAGACAATCAAGCTTGCTAAGTTGCAGGAAAGATTTGAAGACATGGCTCTTATAAAAGTTACTAAGCAAATGCTAAGCAGAACTTTAAGGATAGATTGCGAACTTCCTGCGGAATATATAACCTTAGACTTTTATAACTTACTTTTAAAGCTTTCGCCTTTTGGAATGGCAAATCCAATTCCTGTCTTTGTAACAAAAAAAATGGCAGTCGATGATTTTAGAACAATTGGTCAGGACAATAGGCACTTAAAATTAAAATTAAAATCAAAAGATAAAGTTTTTGAAGCAATTGGTTTTGGGATGGGAGAAAAAGCGTCTAAAATTAAAACAGGAAAATTAGTGGATATTGTTTATACGATTGATGAAAATGTTTGGAACGACAAAAAAAGTCTGCAACTTAAGATAAAGGATATAAAGTTAACAATTAACTAATTTTTGTTCGGGGCTTTCGAACTTTAATGCTTTGCTCGTGTAATTCTCTTGCCAAATATGCTTCTAAGGCTACAACAACATCCTCCTTACTGTAGTCTTCTGATGGAGCTTGGAATTTTTCCTCGAATTCCTCACTAGATATATAGATTCTGCTTACATCGGCCGAAATAATCCCTTCTCTTTCAAAATCTCTGAATTGAGCTATTAAAATTTCAAATCTTTTTGCTGGTAAATCCTTCATCTTTTCCCTAATATTTCTGGAAACTTTAAGTTTTGTTTTTCTATCTCCTCGGGAAAAAGCCCAACCAGCTTCTGCAACTTGTGTATTTATATCAGCAAGAGGAATACCGCTTTTGACTGAGTAAGACGAGAAAACCCCCAAATAGTTCGGAAATCTTGTTATTAGTTCGTCCTCTACCTCAGTTTTAAATCCTCTTAAGTACTCCAACTGATTTCTTCTATCTCTTCTTTTTAATTTTTCTTGGCGAATCATAACTTCATGTCTTAGATTTCCATTAGTTAATCCATCCTCATTTTTAATTTGCTGCCATTCAGACAGTGTTTGTTCAAAGCTAGGAACAAGATAAAAATCTATAGAACTTAATAAATCTCTATGAAGCATGCTTTGAGTAAAAGGAGTTGAGTTTGTAAAATCCATTGCTCTTTCTTCTCGACTATCGAGTATACGATCTGGAGATCGTCCCCTATCGTTTATTTGAATATCAGCCCAAAGGTTTAACAAAACTACATATTCTCCTACTCTGTTAAGCACTCTTGCCTCGATTTGATCTCTATGTGTAGTAACAGCACGAGAATCACCGATAGATCTCATTGTAGGTTCTCTTCTAAATTGTCCTTTTATTATTTCTCCCATATACAATAAAAAAAACTTCCTATTTAGCAGTATCCTAGCCTGCCTTAGGAAGTTTAATTAATAATAAACCTAAATAAGCTCAGTTTCATTAATCCATATCAAAGCGTATCATTTGAGAAAGAGCTTGTCAAGTAATAAAAACTGTGCTTTAATCAACTTCAGATGAAAAGAGTATTAGCCTCGGAAGCTCCCAAAAATGTCGGCAAAACCGTACTTATTCAAGGCTGGGTACGTTTAAGACGAGATCACGGCAAGCTTATTTTTCTAGACGTTCGGGACAGATCAGGCACGATTCAGGTTGTGATCAATCCTAAGGCTTCAGAAGCCGCGTACGAGGCTTCAAAGGATTTGAGGCTAGAAGATGTGGTAGAAATAGGAGGAAAGGTCAATAAGAGGCCTACAGGTACTATTAATAAGGATCTGCCAACAGGAGAAGTTGAGCTTGAGGCTCACGGCATCAAAATTCTTTCCAAAGCTGAAGCTCTGCCTTTTGATATGGGCGAAAACGAGCTTAATCTGGAGCTCCCGACGCTTCTGGACCACCGAAGCCTTACTTTAAGGCATCCTAAGGTTGAAGCTATTTTCAAAGTCCAGGAAACCATTGTCAGAAGCTTTAGGGAAACACTTAAAAAAGAAGGATTTACTGAGATTTTTGTCCCCACAATCATAAAAAGTGCACCAGAAGGAGGATCGGAGGTTTTTCAGATTCAATATTATGATCATAAAGCCTATCTTGCTCAAAGCCCGCAGCTTTATAAACAAATAAGCGTAGGAGTTTTTGAAAGAGTCTACACAATAGCGCATGCCTATAGAGCTGAACCATCTGTTACAACTCGACATCTTTCTGAGTATATAAGTCTTGATGCAGAATTCGGATTCATAGATTCATGGCAAGACTTGATGGATATGGCAGAAAAAGTAGTTACTTCAATAATTCAAGCTGTAAAGACGGAAAATAGGCAAGAGCTGGAATTATTAAAAGTAAAATTACCGGATATAAAAAAACCAATCCCGAGAATTAAAATGAGAGAAGCACAGGAAATCGTTTTCAAAAGAACAAAAACTGATCATCGAAACGAACCTGATCTTGCTCCGTCAGATGAAAAGGAAATTTGTAAATGGGCAGAGGAAGAAACCGGTGCTCCATTTGTTTTTATAACTCATTACCCGACTAAAAAAAGGCCATTTTATACAATGCCTGATCCAAAGGATCCAGAGTACACTCTTGGGTTTGATCTTTTGGGAGTTTCTGAGGAATGGGTTACAGGAGGACAGCGCATTAATGATTACAAAATGCTTTTAGACCATATTAAAAAATGGGGAAACAGTTCTTCGGATTTTGAGCTTTATCTTCAGGCCTTCCGTTTCGGAATGCCGCCTGAAGGCGGATTTGCCATGGGACTTGAGCGAATTACAAAAGATCTTCTTGGACTTCTGAATGTTCGGGAAGCCAGCCTTTTCCCCCGGGATATGGAGAGAGTTGATGAAAGATTCTAGCAATGTTTAGTTTAAAATCATATTCCATTTTAGTTCTTATTTTTGCTTTCCTTTTTGTTTTGGATTATAAAATTGCTTCTGATTTAAGTGAGACTAAGGTTTTAGGTGATTCAACTCAAGCAGTCTCGGAATACCCAATTCTCAAAACAACAGCAGTCCCTCAAATTTCTGCAGACGGAGCCGTTGTTATGGATGCCGATTCAAAAGTAGTTTTATATGAGAAGAATCCAAATTTAAGGTTTTCCTCTGCCTCAACTACAAAAATAATGACAGCGATAACAGCACTTGATTATTTTCGTCCAAACGATATTTTAACCGTTAAGAATGCGGCAACAGAAGGGGCAGTTCTTGGACTGACGACAGGACAAAGGATAACTTTCGATAATTTGCTTTATGCGCTTTTACTCCCATCCGCAAATGATATGGCTTTTACTCTTGCCCAAAATTACGATTCTAAAGGGGGATTTGTCAGGAAGATGAATCAAAACGTCGCTAAATTTAATCTTTACAACACTCATTACGAGGATCCTGCAGGGCTTTTGGACGATTTGGATTACACAACGCCTTTTGATCTGGCAAGACTTGCCTCGATTGCTATAAAAAACGAAACATTTGCGAAAGTTGTTGGAACCCGCGAAAAGACGATTGTTGATTTAGAAGGAAATTCTTATTCCTTAAAAAATTTAAATAAACTTTTAGGTACTGATGGAGTTGATGGTGTAAAGACAGGATTTACCCAAAGAGCGGGTCAAGTTTTGGTAACATCAAAAAAAGAAGGAGCTCACACGATTATTATCGTCGTTATGGGAAGCGGAGACAGATTTCTAGATACGGAAAAACTCCTTTCTATGATTTCCGGCAACGTCACCTATCTATCCATTCATCCGTAACAGCTGCTACATAAGCTGTAAAATTATTTCCCTGAAAAACTACGATCGGCAGCAGAAAGTCTTGTTTTTTCTCCGATACATAATATCCCAAGGAAACATTGTTTATAGATATTTTATTACTCTGGGAATTTATAAGAGTTGTGATGTATCCTTTGCCTTTTTTTAAATCTTCAAACGCTTGGGAGGCTGTTTTTATCGGATAAGTGCTCGACTCACTGGACGGTTTTTGATAGAAAAAATTTGCCTCAACAACTTGCGATTGTCCGTCAACTTGCCCAACCAGAAAGTTAAGCGGAGATATAGAAAATCTTGGATAGTAAATAGGAAGATTATTAAAAGGCTTTTGGAAAAAATTTACTTGAAGCACTTGAGTGCTGGAAAGGCTGGTTGCCGGAATAATGCTGTAATTTTTTACAGAGAAGAGACCGGTTTGAGTTTTTGTTAAGTCCAAATCTTCTGGAAGAAGTTTTATACTTTCTAAAAAGCCTCTTGCCGTATCTACTGCTTTCTGAACCTCTTGGTCAAAAAAAGGCTGATCGGGGCTAGACAAGAAGTCTGAAATCATATTGAAATTTATATCCTGAATGTTCATGGTTAGAGTTCTTGATTTTTCTTGATCAGTCCATTGGTAAATATTTTCCGAGATTTTAACAGGCGGCTCTTCAAAACCTACACCTTCGACCATATTTTGAGCTTTAGAAAGCGCTAATAAATCGGGTTGGCTTTCTGTCATCTTGAATACTTTTTCCTGGAGAGAAAAGACGGGCAGTTGGCCTGAAATCGTATCCAATGTATAAGATAAACTTATCCCAACCGTGTTGTTGGGAAAGTCGGGTGAGGGAAGTTTACCAAAAGCAACTCCCGGAGGAGGGGGAGGAGCAAAAGCAGTTTGTATAATAGAGAATATCCTCAGAGCAATAAAGATTACAAAAAGTGCTCCCAAAAAAATTGCGCTCCACTTGAGGATTTCTCTGGTTTTTCCGGCTACAGCATCTAGAGTCATATATTGAGTATATTGTAAGTTTTAGCTACAATGCAAATATGATTAAGGTTAGATTTGCCCCAAGTCCTACAGGAATTCCGCACATTGGGGGTACAAGAACAGCACTTTTCGCCTATCTTTTTGCAAAGCATAATAAGGGTGAATTTTACTTAAGGATTGAAGACACTGATCAGAAAAGATTAGTTCCTGGATCAGAAGAGGCAATAGAGGAAATCCTTAATTGGCTGGGTCTCTCTCCTGATAAAAAATTTAAACAATCGGAAAGATTAGATATTTACAAAAAACATATTGATCAGGTACTTTCGAAAAAAATAGCTTATAAAAAAGAAGGAGCTGTCTATGTTCACGTACCGGATGATAAAGAATTTTTTTGGGAAGATTTAGTGGGAGGTAAAAAAATAACCTTCGCGGGCAAAGATGTTGAAGATTTTGTAATTTTAAAATCCGATGGTTTTCCAACTTACCATTTGGCAAGTGTTGTTGACGATCATTTAATGGAAATAAGTCATGTAATGCGCGGAGAGGAGTGGATTTCTTCAACCCCAAAGCATTTATATCTTTACGAAACTTTTGGATGGACTCCGCCTTTCTTTGCGCATCTTCCGGTAATTCTGGGGACTGATCATACGAAACTTTCTAAAAGACATGGTGCAAAATCCGCTCTTGATTATAGAGACGAAGGATATCTTCCGCAAGCAATTAATAATTATACGGCTTTGCTTGGATGGAATCCCGGCGGGGATAAAGAAATAATGGACATTGACGAAATGATAAAACTTTTTGATTTAAAAGATATAAATGTTTCAAGTCCAATCTTTGATATTAATAAATTAAATTGGATGAATGGAGAGTACATTCGTCAATTATCGATTGACGAATTAAGCTCAAAGCTCAAAAGTCACCCGCTTCGCCAAAGCTTCAGCGAGGCGAGAAATTCAAAACTTGTCGAGTTAGCGCAAAACAGAATGACAACTCTAAACGATTTTAATAAATTAACAGAGTGGATGGATAAGCCTCCGAAAATAAGTTCTAGCGATAAACAAATTGCAAAAAAACTTTTTGAAGAATTATCAAAAGTTCAGAAGTGGAAAACAGAAGAAATCTTATCAGCGTTAAAAAAAGTTATGGAGGAAGAGGAAATAAAAATGAAACTTCTCTACAAAATTTTTACAGGCTCCGAGTCAGGATTACCCCTACCTCAATCGTTGGAAATTTTGGGTAAAGAAAAAACCCTCAAAAGATTGAAATATGAAAATTATTGATTTTTACAGTTACCTCGATAAACTTAAAAGAACAAAAAGGGAGGGATGGATTAGAAATGGAATTACGGATTCGGAAAGTGTTGCAGATCATTCTTTGTCTGTTGCCGCTTTGTCCATGATTTTAGCACCCCACTTAAATGTAAATAGAGATAAGCTAATTAAAATGGCTCTTATACATGATATTGGAGAAAGTATTATTGGAGATGTTCAATGGTATAATTCGGAGAAAGGAATAGATGAGAAAGTTCTTGCTAAAAAAGAAAAAGATGAAGGAAAAGCAGTAAGGAAAATACTAAAAACTCTCGGTAATGACGAATACTTAAAACTCTGGGAGGAAATGGAAGAAAAGAAAACAAGAGAAGCAAGAATTCATAAAGAAATTGATAGGATAGACATGGCTCTTCAGGCTTATTTCAATGAGAGAAGAACAGGGAAGAATCTTTCCCGTTTTTTTGATTTTACAGACTTATTTATTAGCGAGCCTTTAATAATAGAAATAATGAAGGAAATAAGAAGCCTCCGCAAAACTTAGCTGAGCGTGTCGGTCAAGACCCCTTCTATCGCTATAGCGATAGTATCATTTCCAGGCTAAATGAGACAAATGAGACAGTATAAGAAGGGTGTCTCAAATATGATATAGTTTGATATAGTAATCTGTTTAAATATTAATTTAAACAGTATTCTTTATTTTTATTCTATAGCCCTTAAAGCACGTGAAAGAATACGAAGCTCGCTATTATTGAGCCTTTCGAAAGGTAAGATCAAAATACTTTCAGGAATACCTAATTCGCCTACTGACCTTTGAGGCGGTTTTGATTTAGTATCTACAGCACCTTGCGTTTTTTGATAGTTATAATCTACCAACGATTGTCTTAAATCCATTCGTACGGATCTTCTGGAATGTCGATTTCTCAATCTTTTGTGAAGCACTTTACCCTCTTGAGTATATTCAGCCATTGCATCTTTAATAACGTTTTTAACTCCAGGACGTTTTTTTTGACTGTCAAATAATTTCTTAAGTATATAGGTGCGCATTGATGCTTTGAATTCTCCCTTTTCTTTTGGCGTAAAACGAACTATCGCCGCTGTTGTTCTTGGCGGAGGTAAAATGTGATGTTTCTCAATTAGGAAAACAACCTCTATATCAAAAAAAGTTTGCGCCAATAAAGAAAGTCTGCCGAAACCAATACTATCTTCATTTGATGCCTGAATCTCTTCAACTAGTTTTTGTCCGACTACTAACGTAATATCATCAACAGGAAGACCTATGACTTTATGTAAAAAGGGTTCGGTAATATGAAAAGGTAAGTTCGCAACAATCTGTACGCTTGTACCCTCCGTATTTTCAGGCATGATATTACCTAGGTTCACTGCGAGAATATCACCATAAATGACATTAACATTTGAATGTTTTTTAGAAATTTCTGATAGTACCGGTTCAAATCGTCTATCTATTTCTACAGTAGTAACTTGAGAAGCTCTTGCCGCCAACGCTTCTGTAATTTGTCCCAATCCAGCTCCAACCTCAATTACCATATTTCCGGGTGTTAATGACTGAACCAATATATCAATTGAAGATTGGTCTATTAAAAAATTTTGTCCTAACGCTTCGTGAGGCTTTATACCAAGCGCACTAAGCCGACTTTCTATTAATTTCTGCATGGGGTTTAGGGTAATTAAGTTTTGTCCGTCTATTTTCCTTTCTGCACTCATAATTAAAATGTTTTATTTGAAAAACGACCTATATTATATTGCTTTAAGCTTACGAATGCAATTATGTCGGAGATTATTTGGAATTAATGATTTTTATTTAATTTATGCTTGTATCACTCCACCACTTAACAAGGAGCTTATTATACTTGATACTGTCGTCCTATAATCTTGGGTATTGTCTACGCACAATATTTTATCGGAAGGAATGTCCCTACTTTGCCTAAGAATTTCATCTTGCAATAGCAACAGTCGATCAATCGAATATCTATCTAATAGTTTGTGGTCCTCTGCAAATAATTTACCCCTATTGCTTAATAGTTTTTCTTCGCTTGATGTCACGATTATTAATCGATTACTATCTACTAAATAGGGAGCTAAAATATGAGGAGTTAGTTGTACTCCTTCAAATAGCACGTTTCTCACTCCCTGCGTTTCTAGTTTGGGTATTATCCTCGTTAACAAGGAGGTTACAGCACTAGAATATTCATTAAATCCATCGACTAAGCTCTCGGGAGAATAAGAACCGTCACCAATAAGTGTATAACTATCACACGAACCATATTGCACAAAAGGATTCCTTTCGTTTTCAGATTTATGTGCTTCTACCTCCTGGGCCATTAGTCTGACAATATCCATTGATTGCTGCGCGCATCCCTCGATAGAAGACGCAATAATTGGTGCAATAGTTGATTTTCCACTTAGAGGAGCACCAGTTAAAAAAAGTAACGTATTCGGATTTGTAAATATAAATTCAGGTCCTCTTCTATATTCTATATTACCTGTTGATTCTAAACCTTCAACTCTCTTCATACCAAACATCCCTTTCTCTTTTAATTTTCAAGAGTCCATTTAATACCTGCTTTGACTCATCTTGCAAGCTTGTGTTGTTTGGATCACTGAGATTTTTTAAAATAACATTTGCTATTATTCCCGCTTCATCTTCTGTATACCCACGTGCAGTTATCCATGAAGTTCCCAAGCGTAAACCACTCGCTACGTAAGGTTTTTGTGTTTCACCAGGAACAACTTGTCTATTTGCTAAAATACCCATTTTTTCCAATAAAACCTCAGCGTCTTTACCGGTTAAGCCGAACGTTTTATATGTATTTAATACCATTAAATGAGTATCGCTTCCTCCTGTGACCATTAAATCCGGGTATTGAGAAAATTCTTTTTCAAATACTTTTATATTTCTTATTACCCGATCGATATAATCTGTAAACCAAGGAGAACCCGCATCAAGCAAGCATTGTGCCATTTCATAAATTCTTCGTAAAGGTACGCTGGATTGTACACCAGGATGAACGGCTTTATCTATTCGTTCACCTAATGATTCTTTTGTCAGAATAATTCCTCCGTGCGGACCAAGCATGGTTTTGTCTAATGTTAGAGTGACAACGTCGCAATTCGGAAATGGCTTAGGAAAGTTTCCCCCTACAATTAATCCCGCAGGATGAGACAAGTCAGCCATTAAATATGCTCCTATTTGTCTGGATATGTCACCAAGTGCTTCAAAATCGATTGTTCTCGGATAAGACGAAGCACCGCAAACAATAAGTTTGGGTTGAAAATCTTTAGCTTTGTTTTCAATATCTGAATAATTCAATAATCCGTTTTCATCAACACCGTAGAAGTCAAAATTAAAAAAACGACCTGAAAAATTAGACTTTAGACCATGTGTCAAATGTCCACCATCATTAAATTTCATTGCAAGTACACGATCGCCATTATCAAGTAATCCTTGATATACAGCTTGATTTGCCTGGCTAACTGAATGAGGCTGAACATTTGCATGCTCTGCTCCAAATAAAAGGCAAGCTGCCTCAGCTGCAATAGATTCAATTTTATTAAAACCTTCAACACCGGCATACGGTCTTTTACCCAATAATCCTTCAGCTATGGCATTATGTCTTAAAGGACTATTGTAGAAATATCTTAAGGGAGTAGGACTTGCGGGAGCAATTAAATTTATCGTATTTAAATCATATTGATCTTGCAATCGTGCCCCTCCAATTAATTCTTCCTGTAATGTTTGAAATCTTTCTTGCATTTTTAAATATTTATTTACTTAGATCGATTAATTCTATTATCAACATAGTTAACTACTATTTTTTGAAATAAGCGCATTTCCTATTGCTAAACAATCTGCTGCACTTGAATAAAAGGTTTTAATTGCATCAAGGGGAGAACCAACAATAGGTTCGTCGTCTAAGTTAAATGATGTATTCATAATTGCAGGAATACCCGTAGCCCTTTCAAATTCCCCAATAACTCCGTGATACAAAGGACTATCTCTTTTTGTTCAAGTTTGCGGTCTGGACGTACCATCAACATGAACAGCAGCCGGAATCTTGTCTCTCATTTCCGGTTTTACAATAAAAGCTCTCAACATAAAAGGTGAGTCAGATGGATCCTGCATATATTCAGCAAGCCTATCAGCTAAAAAACTTGGGGCAAGCGGTCTCCATTGTTCTCGATTTTTTATTGCATTTAACCGGTCGTGCATAGATCTTTCCATTGGATTTCCTAAGATACTTCTATTTCCCAAAGCTCTTGGTCCGGCTTCCATTCTACCCTGAAACCAATCAACTGTTTTACCCTCAACTAATAGTCTGGCAACTTTACTGCCGATATCATCTACCAATTGATAATCAATCCCAAGCGTTTTTAATGTGTCTATGATCGTATCATTAGAAAACATAGGACCAAGAGAAGCAGATTCGAGCGGTAATGTTGGTTTTTGATCAGAAACATATAATGCAGCACCTACAGATACTCCTGAATCGTTAGGAAATGGAGGAACAAATAAATTCCTTACTAATCCTTCTCTTGCAATAACCCCATTCATGGTACAGTTTAGACCAACTCCTCCTGCTATGCATAAATTTGATAATTCGTCTTTTTTCGCATATACAGTAATCATATGCCTGACTACATCCTCTAACGTTTTTTGCGCAGAAGCAGCCATATCTTTATAATGTTGTGTAAATCGGGTTTGCCTTTGAAATCTTATTTTACTAGCATCAAATATCGTTGTCGGATCATTTCTACTGCCAAATGATTCTTCGAGATGCTTTATCCAAAAACCAGTAACTTCTTGCTGTAGATCCATTTCCGTCTGTGTTGGTGTTGGAATATCAACTGAATAACCTCTTTGATCCTGGGTAATTAAATCAAAACCATATCGTGGAATACCATAGCCTGCTAGCCCCATCGTTTTGCCAACATCCAACCTAGATAAACCTACATATTCACTAACTGCCTCATAAAAATAACCCAGTGAATTTGTAACTGAAAATTCTTGGACAGGTGAGATACTCCTACCATTAGCAGAATATATTGTTGTTGATTGTTTTTCACCTTGTCCATCCATTACAAATATCAAAGATTCATTGTATCCTGATAAATAGTAAGCTGATGCAGCATGCGCTAGATGATGCGGAACCATTTCTATACTTGGTCTTTTTGAGTATCTAAATTTTTCTGCAGGTAAATAAAGATCGACTAATTCTCTCTCTGTAGGACCTTGTCTTCCTAGGTTTGCAAATACCGTATTAAAATCCCACCCAACTGCTACTGCATCAACCTCATCAACAGATACACCAGCATTATCAAGACAAGAGGCAATTGCATTATGTGGAACTTGTCCAAAAGCGTTTTTCCTTCGAGTAAATCTTTCTTCCTCAGCCATAGCAACGATGTTTCCATTAACAGCAACGCATGCTGAGGCATCATGAACTCGTTTAGAGTATCCATTTATTCCTAAAATAATTTGTTCTTTTCCCATAATAAGAAAATTAATCTAAGTCTTGTCCACCTCTTCCAAAACTTGCCCATACTTGCTCTTCAATTCCATCAGATAAACCCATCCTGCGCAGATAATACCCAGCGTTATAAAATGCGTCCCATAAAGCTTTATACGCAACTGCTCCAACACCTTTTTCATTAAGCAATCTCTCTCTTTCTCTAAAAGTTTTTCCAGATAGAACTCTTTTAAGAGTTGGGATTAAATCTTCATCACCTTCTCTAATTCCTAAATCGACAGATCTTCGTTTACTAAGTCCTATTAAAAAAGCTCCTAGTAAATCATGTTTTACTGATACAGCGGGGTGGTTAATAGTGGCATCTGGAACATACGCAAATCGTAACCCATTATCATGAAATCTATGTGAAAATTCTGCATCCTCCCCCCATCTGACCTGTTCATTAAAAAAATGATTACCCACTTTAGACTTAATGTCTTTTTTTAGCGCAAGCCCTGGCGTAAATACTCTTGTTGGAGAAGAATTAATAAAATCTCTAACATCTGCTACGAATTTAGTTAAGGGTTGTGTAACATCATAATGGAAAATAATTCTAGCCTTACTAGCATCATATACCTCAAGACTTTCTGATAATTTATCAATAGCATTTGGGTTGAATGTAGCATCATCAGTCATAATAATTACTTTATTTGTACTGGCAAGTTCGATTCCTGCATTAAAAGTCACCCCAAGATTTCCCCGTGGCACAACTACATGTGGTATTTTTAATCTCGACAATCTACCTTCTATAGAAGTGGAGGGAGTAAGAGATACAACAATTCTTGCCTCGCCGTTAACTGAATCAATACAATTAAATACTGATTGATCTTCAGAGCTTGCTATAACAACAGTCGTTTCTCTGTGTCTTTCGTTCATATTATTTAAGGATATGGCGGGCAGTGGAAATAATTAACAAGTTTATATTCTGTTAAATATCTTCATTTTATTGGTCCTGATATGCAATAGGATCAGTTTGTCCTAAATTCGTAAACGCCTCGAGTCTAGACTTACAATTACTGCAATCCCCGCAGGCTTTATCGGTGTTGTTATGACAAGACCACGTAAGCTCAAATGGAACATCTAATCCTCTTCCCATTTTTACTGCTCCTGTTTTATCTGTTTCAACTAACGGAGCTTCTATCTTAATATCTTTTTTTAACATAGTTCCTTCTGTAACCACTTGTTGAAAAGCTTTTAAGTATTGAGGGCTGTTATCTGGGCAGATATGGTCTCCACCAGAAGATCCGATAAAAATGGAATCTGCTCCAATTGTTTCAGCCCAAGCCGTTGCTGCAGACAATAATATTGTATTTCTAAATGGCACATACTCTAGTAAAAAATTACCTTCATTCAAAGGAGTATTAGGATCAAATAATGCAGACTGTCCCATATCTTTTAACCAAGTAAGATCTAATGAAAGAACTTGAGTCGGTTTGAAATGATCAGTAAGCATTTTAACGCAGCGCTTTTCTTTTTCTAACGTTTTTTGACCATAATCTACAAAAAGAAAGTAGAGATCAAAGCCCCTACTTTTTGCAACCCCAGCTGCAACTGCGCTGTCTAACCCCCCACTAATTAAACAAACAGCTCTTTTATTTTTTTCAATCTCTGTACCCGTACTTTGTCCATCTTCGATTCTATTTTTCATATTCTAAGTTCTCCTTTTGGGACCAAACCAAACAAGCTGATTTCTCATAGTAATTTGCCACCCTTTATTTGCTACAGCATCAGCAACAAGATTCGCATGATAATTTACTGCATCCGCTGTCTGTCCCTCTGGCATTATAAGGATTTTAGCTGGATTTAAGTCACATTCATCAACAATTGCTTGTACCTCTTCAATGTCCGATGGATCAACTACTACAAACTTAAACTGAGACTTAGGAAGTTCATTTATGTGTCTTAAAACTTCAGGTTTATATCTCTTGCTTTTTGAATTACCGCTGTTTGCAAGCTTTGGAGAGCAATTAAATTGACAATCATCAAGTTCTGGAATTGGATTGATGGTACCGTTAGTTTCTATTTCAACTGCCCATCTGGGAATTTTTTCCAACAGTTGCGCTATTTTCCTTTGCTGAATTAATGGCTCTCCACCTGTTATTACTAATCTCCTGTCTTCTAGATCACCAAACCGTTCGTTCCAAGCAGATTCTATTTGCGCCGTAGCATAGTTATAATCCCAATCTACGGGTTCTTGCCAAAATTCAGCTGTTGTTTTATCCCAAGTATATCCTGTGTCACATTTCCAACCGCCCTCAAAACCACATGCCAAGTTGCAAAGTTGTAATCTGAAAAATACAGCTGGTTTACCAGATGTAATGCCTTCTCCTTGTAGTGTCGCAAAAACATTATCTCCAGAAACTTTAAATTTGTTAGGAATGTTTCTAAGCCTTAATCTGTCTTCCCGGGTTGGTATATAAATTTCTGTCATATTATTTTCGTCTTTTTTTAACCAGCCCTTGATAAATAACTAAATTATAAGAAGATTCCCAAAGCTTAATTTCATAAAGAGGCAAATCCTTTTTTAAGTGATCCCATATCCACATGGAAATATTTTCTGCAGAAGATTGTTTGATAATGTCGTTTATATATTTGTGATCTAAAACAGAAATAACTTTTTTATTTACAATATTTTTTATAATTTCAAAATCCATAACGAGGCCATTTTTTTGTACTCTTCCTGAAAGTACAACTTGTAATCTATAAGTATGCCCATGTAGATTTGCACATTTACCCTCATAATTTAATAGATTATGGGCAGCGTCAAAAGTAAATTCTTTAGCTATTAACATATTTGCCTCATTTCAAAATTTAGCCACTTGAATATTTTGCATATGCATTGTGATTGTGTACTGATTCCAAGCTTTCACAGTCCACAATAAAAGATTTAATATTTGGAATTTTTTTTATTTTTAAAGCAACATCCCTAACAACATCTTCGACAAATTTAGGATTTTCGTATGAAGCCTCCGTTACATATTTCTCATCTACCCTTTTTAGTAGAGGAAAAATTTCAGAACTTCCCTCTTTCTCTGCAATTTTAACCAAATCCTCAATCCATAAATTACCAGTAAAATCAACTTCTAATCTCAGGTTAGCTCTTTGATTATGAGAGCTATATTTACTGATTGCTTTACTGCAAGGACAAAGCAATAATACCGGTACATTTATAGTCATTTTCTTTTTATAATTTTCCGAATCAACTTCGCTAATTATCTTGCAGTCATAGCTGCCAAAACCATATTTTTTTGATACCGGAGATTGTTTTTGGATAAAATAAATAAATGATACTTCAAGCCATATTTTTTCCGATTTAAGTATTTTTCTTGCCTCCTTCGCAATTATTGTTAGTGAATGTGGAGATAACGATTTGTCCCTATTTTTGTACAGAATTTCTACAAATCGGCTTAAATGATGACCTTTAACATCATGCGCTAAATCTGCATAAAAATTAACAAAAGCG
>ERZ1292623.1836-Hain-H51-01um-R1-1836-length-19789-cov-6_pt1 | contig 19789 bp, 18 predicted proteins | sample MGYA00564398_ERZ1292623 | MGnify/ENA primary metagenome ERZ1292623 (study PRJEB36523, sample SAMEA6512633) | groundwater metagenome | collected 2019-01-07 | study: AquaDiva: Metagenomics assemblies of 32 groundwater samples | reverse complement strand
GGTCTGGTTGGCGTCGGCGCCGACCTGGAACTGCTGGTTGGTGAAGGTACCGTCGAGCAGCGCCACGCCGTTGAACTTGGTCGTCTGCGCCACGCGGTCGATTTCCGCCACCAGCTGCGCCACTTCGCTTTGTAGCGCCGCGCGGTCGGTCGAGCTGTTCGAGGCGTTGGCCGACTGCACCGCCAGTTCGCGGATGCGCTGCAGGTTGTTGGTGACCTGGTCGAGTGCGCCTTCCGAGGTCTGCGCCAGGGAGATGGCATCGCTGGCGTTACGCATGGCCTGGTTCATACCGCGAATCTGGGTCGAAAAGCGCGTGGCGATGGCGAGACCGGCGGCGTCGTCGCGGGCGCTGTTGACGCGCAAGCCCGAGGACAGCCGCTGCAACGACATAGCCAGCGAATCGCCGGTTTTGTTGAGGTTGCGCTGCGCATTCAGCGAGGGCATGTTGGTGTTGATAATCTGTGCCATGGTTTTAGCTCCTATGTGTTTAATGGCCGGCGGATGGCCGGTGTATAAAATAGGTTGACGGGTAACAGCGCCGGCCGGCCTGAACCGGGAATGGCACTACGCCCAACTGGGGTATCGGATGCGGGCCGGGAAACTTTAGGGAGGTAAGCCCCGGCGATTGCCGGAGCGGCCGGCAGGACCGGAAAGAACGTCCCGGCCGGCAACATCGACGGTTATCGGCCGGTCAGCGCAGGAAATTGAACAGCGACAGCCCCTGGATGCGGGCAAACACCTGCTGCGCCGCCTGCAACGCCGTCAACTGCGTGTTCAGGGTGGCGATGGCGCTGGCGTAGTCCAGGTCGTGCAACTGCGAAACGGATTGCGCGAGTTGCAGGGAAAAACCGTCGTTCATGTCCTTCTGGCTGTCGATGGCGGACAGCCGCGCGCCGATGCGGGCGCGGAAGTCGAGCAACTGGTTCTGGGCCTGATCCACGTCCGTGAGGAAGCGGTTCATCGCGTTGTGGAACTGCGCCAGTCCGGCGCCGCTCACCGCTCCGCTCTCCAGCGCCGTGGTCAGGTTGAGCGCGGTGGCGAACAGGTCCTGATTCGTGCTGGGCTTGACCGTGAAACTGTCGGTGGCCGACGGCTGGCCAGCGAGGGTGACCCGAAGGCCGTTGAAACCGATGGCCGCGCCGCTCGTATAGCTCTGGCCGCTGGCGACCGTCGTCGAGGTGGTATCGTTGATGATGTCGTACGTCGTGGTCGAGGTGAACTGGATACGGAAGTTGTTGGCCACGTAGGACGCGGGGTCGGTCACCGACCCGGGGTCGATGATGCCGGTGCCGCTGTTGCCCGAAGCCGAATTAACCTGGAACGTGCCGTTGCCGTTGCGGATGGCGCGGAACACGTCCTGGCCGGAATCGCCCGTCGCGACCTGGCGCGTGGCGCCGATCTGGAGAAAACGGCTGCCGGCGTCGCCGCTGTAGGTGACGGACCCGGACGCGGACTGATTGAACGGCTGCGTCGCGCCGCTATGGCCGGCGAAGATATGCTCGCCGTTGGCGTCGCGCGTGTTCGCCAGGGTCACCAGCTGGCCCAGAAGCTCGCGCGTCTCGCGCGCAATGAGCGCCCGGCTCGCGGCTGTCTGGGTGTCGTTGTTGCCCTGCACCGCCAGCTCGCGCAGGCGTTGCAGCACGTCGTCCATGCCCGCGAGCGTCCCCTCTTCGAGGCTCAGGCGCCCGCGCGCGGCATCGGCATTTTTCTGGTATTGCCCGATGGTCTGGCGCGCCTGTTCAAGGTCGAGCACCCGGGCGGCGGCCGCCGGGTCGTCCGCCGGCGTCGTCAGCCGCCGGCCGGTGGCCACCTGCTGCTGGGTCTTGGCGAGAGCGGCCTGCTGGTCGAGCATGAGGTTGACCGCCTGCTGCTGCATCTGGTCGGTGGAAATGCGCATAATGGACTCCCTGCTACGTTCGTCCGGTCATCATATTTGCCTCCCTACTTCGCTCGCTGTGCTCGCTGCGTTCGTCCGGTCAACATATAAGTCTCCCTGCTACGTTCGTCCGTTCATAATATTTGTCTGCCTACTCCACTCGCTCTGCTCGTTTCGTTCGTACGTTCATAATATTTGTCTCCCTACTGCGTTCGTCCGGCCATCATATTACCTCCGCACCGCGCCGAGCAGCGTTTCGAACAGCATGTTCGACACCGTGATCACTTGGGCCGCGGCCTGGTAGGCCTGCTGGAAACGCACCATGTTGGCGGCCTCCTCGTCGAGGTTGACGCCGGCCACCGCGGAACGCGCGGCCACCGCCTGGTCGCGCAGCGTGGACTGGGCGTCGCGGTTGATCCCGGCGGCGTGCGTCTTCGCGCCGACGTCCGACACCAGCTGGCTGTAGGCGCCGCCGAAGGTGGCGGTGCCGCCGGCCAGCGTCTGCTGCGATTGCAGCCCGCCGAGCAGCAGCGCGTTGCGGTTGTCGCTGGTGCCGCCGCTGTTGCTCTGGAGGGTGAACGTATCCCCGGCCGCCGGCGAGCCGGCGATCTGCAAGGTCCAGCCGTTGTAACTGATATCGCCGCCCGAGGTGTAGGCGACATTCGTCGGGTTTCCCGTGCCGGTGCCGCTGACGTTGAAGGTTGTCGGCGGTGTGTTGAAAACGATGGTCACCGTCTGCTGCAAGTTGGCGTTCGGCGGCGGTGGCGTATTGACCGACCCGGCACTGATCGCGCCGGTACCCGCGTTGGCCAGGGTGGCCGCGGTCCGGATCGGTGCGGCAGCGGCGATCTTGTTCGGATCGCTCACGGCAAGCCCGATGCCCCCCGCGGACCCGGTTACGGATTTCACCAGGAACGTGTCGCCCGTGGCCGCACCCGCGGTGATCGTGAGCGTGAAGCCGTCGATGGCCGACGTGGTATACGGCGATGCGCCACCGGTGGCGATGGCCGTGGTCGTACCGTCGGACAGGCGCGTCAGGGTATAGGCGTTCGAACCGTCGTAACGCAGGCGATAGTCGCTGGCTTGCAGGCCGGAGGCGCTGGTGACCGCGACGCTGACCGAGCCGCCGCTGTTGGTGGACGCAGGCGCCACGGCCGGCGTCGGCGCGGTGAAGAAACTCCCACCCATGGCGCCGTTGAGATCCATGCCGAGCAGGTGCTGATCGTTGAAGGTCTTGGCGAGCCCCGCCGCCACGCGCCCGAGCGCGGCACGCGCTGTGTCGAGCACCTGCGACCGGAAATCGAGCGCGCCGCCCAGGGTTCCGCCCGTAATCTGGCTGGTGACGTTAACGGTGGTGGAGCCGATGGTGTAGCCGATATCGCTGCGCGTCGGATCGTAGACGTTAGGCGTGACGCTCAGCGCCATGGACTGGAAGCCCGCCACCAGCGTCTGGCCGTTGCCGGCGAAGACGTTCACGCTACCGTCGCTCTGCGCGACGGTGGTCACGGAAACCCGTTCCGCCAGCTGGCCGATCAGGTTGTCGCGCTGGTCGAGCAGGTCGTTCGGCGTCTGGCCGCTGCCCTGGGCGCGGGCGATCTCCTGGTTGAGGCTCGCGATGCTGGTCGCCAGGTTGTTGACCTCGGTGACCGCGCTCTTGAGGTCGGCGTTGATACGGCTGTTGAGTTCGGTCAGGCGCCGGTCGAGGGCATGGAAGCGGTCCACGAGCGTGCCGCTCTCGCCTAGCAGCGCCTGGCGCGCCGGTATCGACGCCGGGTCGTTGGCCACGCCCTGCACGGCATTGAAAAAACCCTGCAACGCCGGCGCCAGGCCGGTTTGCGAGTCCGCGAGCAATCCGTCCACCTGGCTTGCCATATTGTGATAGCGATCGAGCCGGTTATACGACGAGGTACTGGTGCGAACTTGCAGCGTGAGAAAGTCGTCGTACAGGCGCTTGATGCTGTCGGCGCGCACGCCGGTACCGATGTAACCGTTGCCGGCGAATTGCGGCGTCTGGGTCACAAGCTCCACGCGCTGGCGGCTGTAGCCGGCGGTGTTGACGTTGGCGATGTTATGACCGGTCGTGGCCAGTGCCCGCTGAAACGCCAGCAGGCCGGAGATTCCAACACCCAACATGTCGCCGGAGGCCATCAGCTCACCGCCCAAAACATTGGCCAGCGCCGGATGTTTCCGTCCGGCGCCGGCCGAAGCCGCGGATACACAGGAGGAGGAAGTGTCCGCGTAATCAAGTTAGCGACCCTTCGCCGGAAACCTTGAACGCGGTCGCTTTCGGCGCCGCGCGAGCGGTGTTGGCCTCCCCGGAGGGGGCTCCCGCAACACTTGTACGTCCCGGTACGTCGGCAAGGGTGATATTAAGCGTATAGCCGTTGATCACGGACGCCATCTTGCGGCCGTACGCCGGGTCGGTCGCGTAGCCGGCGCCCGTGAGCGCGTGCGCGAACGCCACCGGGTCGGCGCCGGCCCGCAGCGCCGGGGCGTAGCGCGGCAACCGCAGGACGCGGGCGTAATCCGCGAACGCGTCGGCATACGAACCGTAGGCGCGGAACTCGGCGGTGCGGCCCACGGCCACGCCGTTTTCGTATTCCGTCGTCGCCACGCGCACGCGCTCGCCGCGCCACTCGGACGTGGCCTTGATGCCGAACACGTTATGGCTGTTGCGGCCGTCGGCATGGCGGATGACGCCCCGCCCCCAACCGGTCTCGAGCGCGGCCTGCGCCAGCAGCGCGCGCGGATCGACGCCGAGGCCGCCGGCCGTGGCTTGCGCGTGCGGCCAGAGCGCCTGCACGAAATTCTCCGGCGAGCGCGCAAGCTCATCCGGCGTTGACGTCGGCATCCTGAGCGGCGGCGCCGGCTTGCCCGTTTCGGGCGTCGCGGCGGCGCCGGCCTGGCGGCTCAGTTGACGAACGATGACGTCCGCCAACCCCAGTCCCCGGCCCTGCGACATGCTCACGGAAAGCTGCGAATCGAACATGTCGCGAAACGGGTCGGCGCCTTCCTGATCGAGCGCGCCGTCGGCGAGCTTCGCGTCGCGCATGTTCTTGAGCACCATCTGGATGAACAGCGCCTCGAACTGGCGCGCCGCCTTGCGCAGCGTCTCGGGCGACTGCGCGTCGGCGCGCGCATCGGCGCGCAGTCGCGCGAGGCCGGAGAAATCGGAGTAGACGTCGGTCGCCGGTGTCATGGTCAGATCACGATAAGCTCGGCGCGCAGCGCGCCGGCCTGTTTGAGCGCCTCGAGGATCGCGACCAGATCGCCGGGGGCAACGCCCACCTGGTTCACGGCGCGCACGATCTCTCCCAGGCTGACGCCGGGCTCGAACAGGAACATGCGCTTGTTCTCCTGACGCACGTCGATGTCGGTGGCGGTGGTGCTCACGGTCGTGCCGCTGGAAAGCGCGTTCGGCTGGCTGATCACGGGCCGCTCGGTGATCGTCACGGTGAGACTGCCGTGCGACACCGCCGCCGGCAGGACGCGCACGTGACGTCCGATCACGACGGTGCCGGTGCGCGCGTTGATGATGATCCGCGCCGAGGCCTCGCCGGGATCGAGCGTCAGGTTCTCGAGCGCCGACATGAAGGCCACGCGCTCGGAACTGTCCTGCGGCGCCTGCACGCGGATCGAAGTGCCATCAATCGACCGGGCGGTGTTCTCGCCGACCGCGATATTGATCGCCTTGGCGAGCCGCTGGCTGGTGGTGAAGTCCGGGGCGTGCAGGTTCAACACCAGGGCATCGCCAAGATTGAATGCCGACGGCGCGCTGCGCTCCACCGAGGCACCGCCCGGGATACGCCCGCTGCTCGGGACGTTCACCGTGATCTTCGAGCCGTCGCTGCCCGAGGCGCCGAACCCGCCGACCACGACGTTGCCCTGGGCGATGGCGTAGACGTTGCCGTCGGCGCCCTTGAGCGGGGCCATCAACAACGTGCCGCCGCGCAGGCTCTTGGCGTTGCCGATCGAGGAGACGGTGATGTCGATGTTCTGCCCGGGCTTGGCGAATGGCGGCAGCTCGGCGGACACCGACACGGCGGCCACGTTCTTGAGCTGCGGATCGGTGCCCGGCGGCAGCACGATGCCGAACTGCGCGAGCATGCTCTTGAGGCTCTGGGTGGTGAACGGCGCCTGGCTGGTCTGGTCGCCCGAGCCGTCCAGCCCCACGACCAAGCCATAACCCACCAGCTGGTTGGCGCGCACCCCGGCGATCGACGCCAGATCCTTGATGCGCTCCGCCCGCGTGGCGGCGGCGAACAACAGCAGGCCCATGAACACGATCCAGATCCACAGGAATCGCGTCAGGGCATGGTCGCCATGCCGGTATTGTGCGGTTTGTCGTTTCATGTCGTGCGACACTCCTCAGAACGGCCAGAACGCCAGGAAAAATTTGCTCAACCAGCCGTGCGAAGTCGCGTCGGCCACCGCGCCGCTGCCGCCATATCGGATCTGGGCGTTCGCCACGTACGTCGACGGCACGGTGTTGTCCGGACGGATATCCTGCGGACGCACGATGCCGGAAAGCTGCACGAACTCGTCGCCCTCGTTGATACCGACGATCTTTTCGCCGCGCACCACCAGGTTGCCGTTCGACAGCACCTCGACCACGGTGACGCTGATGCTGCCGGTCAGGCTGTTGCTCTGGGAACTCGCGCCGCTGCCGCTGAATTCCTGGTTGGTGTTCGTCGTGACCGCCAGGGTGTTATTGTCGATGCGTGCAAGGGGCACGGCCTTGCGGAATTCGCCCGGAATGTTGAAATCCACGCTGGAACCCAGCAGGGTCGGACTTTTCAGATCGACGTCGTCCTTCTTCTTGGAGGTGGTGTCGGCCTTCTTGCTGGCCGTGGTGGTCTCCGCCAGCGTGATCGTGAGGATGTCGCCGACGCGGCGCGCGCGCTGATCCTCGAACAGCCGCATGGCGAAGACGTCCTGGTAGATGGCGCCGTTATTCAGCTCCGACGGCTTCGGGTTCGGCGGGCGCGTGGGCGCAAACGCCGGATCGGGCTGGCGGTGCGTGGCGCAACCGGCCGTGAGCGCCGTCAGCGCCAACGCGAAACCGATGTGCAGACCTTTATGCATCATTGCCTGTCTCCAGCAAGCCCCGACTCTCGACTCACGACTTTCGTTAGAGGTTATTGTTCGCATAGGCCAGCATCTGGTCCGATGCCTGGATGGCCTTGGAGTTCATCTCGTAGGCGCGCTGCGCCTCGATCATGTTGACCAGCTCCTCGACGACATTGACGTTGGAGCTCTCGAGCGAACCCTGCGCGAGCGAGCCCAGCCCGCTTTGTCCCGGGTTGCCGGCCTGCGGCGTGCCGCTCGATGCCGTTTCGATGTACAGGTTCTTGCCGATCGGCTGCAGGCCGCCCGGATTGATGAAATCGGAAAGCGTGATATTGCCGACCGAAGTCGGCGCGGCGCTGCCGGAGACCTGCACCGACACCACGCCGTCGGAGCCGATCGTGACGCTCTGGGCGTTGGCCGGGATGGCGATGGCCGGCTGAAGCGGGTAGCCGCCGGGGGTCACGAGCTGGCCCTGCGAATTGAGTTTGAAGGAACCGTCGCGGGTGTAAGCGGTGGAGCCGCCCGGTGTTAGCACCTGCAGGAATCCGCGGCCGTCGATGGCCACGTCGAGGGCGTTGTTCGTCTGGATGAGGTTGCCCTGCGTGTGCACCTTCTCGGTCGCCACGGTGCGCACACCGGTGCCGAGCATCAGGCCCGAGGGCAAGGTGGTGTCCTGCGAGACTTGGCCGCCCGCCTGGCGCACGTTCTGGTACAGCAGGTCCTCGAACGAGGCCCGCCCTTTCTTGAAACCGGTGGTGTTCACGTTCGCCAGGTTGTTGGCAATCACCGCCATGCGCGTCTGCTGCGCATCGAGGCCGGTCTTGGCCACCCATAACGCCTGATTCATGTCGTTTCTCCTTCTGTGAGTCGTTTAGTCGTCAGTCTTCGGTCCAAGGCCGTGGGTCTGAGGTCGAATGGCTTATGACTCACGACCGACGACTGACGACTGCCTTTAATTAATTAATACATGCGCAGCGTTTGCGCCGACGCGGCGTCGTTGTCCGACGCGTTGCGCATCAGCTTGATCTGCGCCTCGTACTGCCGCGCCAGCGTAATCATGTTCACCAGCGCCTCCACGGCGTTGACGTTGCTCGACTCGAGCGCGCCGGACACGAGGCGCACGCGCGCATCGGGCTCGGCGGTGGTGCCGTCCTTCTTGAGACGCATCAGGCCGTCCTGGCCCTTGACGAGCATCGACGGCGGCGGGTTGACCAGCTTGATGCGGTCCACCGTCGCCAGCGCCGACGCCTTCTGGCCGACCGGGCGGATGGAGAGGGTGCCGTCACCGCCGATTTCGATTTTCTCCGCCGGTGGAATCGCGATCGGGCCGGAATTGCCCAGCACCTCGCGCCCGTCGCCGGTCTGCAACACGCCGTTGGCGCCGAGGCGCAGGTCGCCGCGGCGCGTGTACGCCTCGGTGCCGTCGCGCGCCCGTACCGCGATCCAGCCGTCGCCGTTGATCGCGGCGTCGAGCTCGCGCCCGGTGGTCGTGACGGCGCCGGGATTGAGGTTCACGCCCGGCCGCTCGGCCATGGCGAAGACGCGCGTGGGATACCCCGGACCCCGGACCGGCATGGCGCGGAACGCCGCGAGGTCGGCGCGGAATCCGGTGGTGCTGATATTCGCCAGGTTGTGCGTGTTCGCCGCCTGCGCGAGCTCGAGCTGCTTGGCGCCGGACATCAACACGTAGAGCATGCGATCCATTGTGTTTGTTCCAATCGTGAGTCGCGACTATCTGATGTTGATGATGGTCTGGGTGATGGCGTCCGCGGTCGTGATTACCTGGGCATTGGCCTGGAAGTTACGCTGCGCGGTGATCATGCTTACCAGTTGCTCGGTCATGTCCACGTTCGAGCCTTCGAGCGCGCCCGACTGGATCAATCCCAGGTTGGAGGTGCCGGGCGCGGCCACGAGGGCGGCGCCGGATTTGTAGGTTTCGGCCCAACTGGTATCGCCGAGCTGCTGCAACCCCTGGGGGGCGCTGAAGTTGGCGAGCGCGATCTGTCCCAGCGTGCGCGACTGGCCGTTGGTGTAGCGCGCCTGCACCACGCCGGTGTCGCCGATGTTGACGCCGCTCAGGTTGCCGCTGGCATAACCGTCCTGCGTGAGCGAATTGACGCTGAACGCGCTGCCGTACTGCGAGGTGCCCGTCAAATCCAGGCTAAGGCTCAGGTTCGCGGCGCCGGTGCCGGGGCTGGTGGCCTGGTAACTGACGGCCAGGGTGCTGCCCACGGCCGGCGCGACCGAGCTGAGCGCGCCGCTGCTGCTGAACGTCAGTGTCGCCGGATTGCCGGCGGTCAAGCCGGTCGGCAAAACCTCCGTGGACGTGCCGGCCTTGTTCGTGATCCAGGTGTACGCCTGCCAGACGTTGGCGGTCGCCGTCTTGCGGAAGTACGTGGTGGCGACGATCGGATCGCCGAGCGAATCGTACACCGTGAGCGAGGTCGAATTGCCGTAGGTCGTCGGGTCGGTGCGGCTGAACGTGGACGTGATGGCGGCCTGGGTGGCGTCCAGGTTCGCGACCGCCTTGATCGCGGTGGAGGCCTTCGGCGCGAGCGCCGAGGTGTCCAGCTTCAGGTCGCCGAGCGCGCCGGTGATGTTGCCGGAGGTATCGGTCTGATAGGACGTGAGGCGCTGGTTGGCGCTGTTCACCACGTACCCGCTGCGGTCCACCTCGAAGCCGCCGGAACGCGTGTACACCGTGGTGCCGTTATCGTTGAGACGGAAAAACCCCTGGCCGCTGACGGAAAGGTCGAGGTTGCTGTCGGTGAAGTTGACGTTGCCCTGGGTGAACTGCTGCGCGATGTTCACGACCTTCACGCCGCTGCCGATGGAATTGCTGCCGGTGCCCAGGTTGGTGGCCGGATAGATGTCGCCGAATTCGGTGCGCGACTTTTTGAAGCCGGTGGTGCCGGCGTTGGCGATGTTGTTGCCGATGACGCGAAGATCGTCGGAGGCGGCGTTGAGTCCGCTTAAAGCGATACGAAATGGCATGGCTGTGTTCTCCTGTTGTGACCGTTACATGATTTGTCTGACCGCGGCGAAATCGATGCTGCCGAGGCCCGTGAGATTGAGCTGAATGCCTCCGCCCGGCTGCCCGAGCACCACGCTCTCCACCTTCGAGGCCGCGAGGGTGTCCATCGCGACGGACCGGCCATCGATCTCGGCCTCGGCCTTCATGCGGTACACGCCGGGCGCGGCCTGCGTGCCGGCGTCGGTGAGGCCGTTCCAGCTGAACGAAACCTGGCCGGCGGCCTGCGTGCCGAGCGACATCCGCCGCACCAGCTGTCCGCTGCTGTCATAGATGCCGACGGTCAACTGCGGCGTGCCGGCGGTGAGATCGACGGCGCCATTAAGACTCCCTCCGCTGGGGAGCAGTCCGCTTGCGCTCGGCACCAGCACCGTGCGGCCGACCAGGCTCGAGGCCTGCAACGCCTGATTCGAATAAATCGAACCCGACAGCGCCCTGAACGATGCCTGAAGGTCCTGGATGCCGGTCACGGTGCTGAACTGCGCGATCTGACTCAGGAACTCGCCGCTCGCGAGCGGTTTCATGGGGTCCTGATTCTTGAGTTGCGTCACCATCAGCTTGAGGAATTCATCCTGGCCGAGCTTGGCGGACTTGGCCATGGGTTGCCTTGCCAGGCCGAGGCTTTGCAGTACCGCGGGATCGACGGTGGTCATCGGTTGCTCCTTTGTTACGTGGCGATGCTTACTGACCCAGACTCAGGGTGCGCAGCAGCAATTGCTTGGAGGTATTGATTACCTCGGCGTTGGTTTGATAAGACCGCGAGGCGGAGATCATGTTGGTCATCTCCTCGATCGCGTTGACGTTCGGCATGTGCACGAAGCCCTCGGCGTCCGCCAGCGGATGCTCCGGCCGGTACTCGCGCCGTAGCGGCGCCTGGCTCTCGACCACGCCCGTCACCTTCACGCCGGCGCTCGCGTTGCCATTGCCGTGCAAGGCGTCCATGACGGCCGCGAACAGCGGCTGGCGCGCGCGATAGGTGCCTTTCTCGCTGCTGCTCACGCTCTCGGCGTTGGCCAGGTTGCTCGCGACCGTGTTGAGGCGCACTGATTGCGCGCTCAGGGCGGAGCCGGCAATATCGAAAACCTTGAACAATGACATATCTGTCTCCCTACTGCGTTCGTACGTTCATAATACTTGTCTCCCTACTCCGCTCGCTCAGATCGCTTCGCTCGTCCGGTCAACGAACATGTCTCCCTGCTTCGCTCGCTCGCTCGTCCGGTCAACATATTTATTCTCCGCGGATGGCGCTGAGCAGCGTACGGATGCGGCCGCTCAGGAAGCTGAGGCTGGCCTGGTAGCGCACGGCGTTGTCCATGAAGGCGGCGTTTTCCTTCTGCGTATCCACGGTGTTGCCGTCGATCGAGGACTGGCTGGGAGTGCGGTATAAGAGCTCGGCGCTCTCGGCGCCGGCGAACAACGGAATATGCCCGGGCCGGCTGGCGCGCGCATCGGCGCCACCCGCGGCCAATTGCTTCTGCGCCGCGGCAAGCGCGGCGTTGAAGTCTATGTCGCGCGCCTTGTAATTCGGCGTATCGGCATTCGCCAGATTGGCGGCGAGCACTTCCGCGCGTCGGGCGCGCAGCGTAAGCGCTTGCGCGGAGATCCCCAGGGCGCGGTCGATGTCGGTCGGCATGTCCTCTCCAAACTTGAATGTCTCGTCCGCCCTCAAGCAATGCGCGTGCCATGTGCCGGATTGCCGGAGATATAACGCCTGCACCCGTGTTTTACAGTTCGAACGAGCGTGTCGGCGGCAATGGTATTCCTCCTCATGGCAAGGTTTCGCCGATTGAACAGAGGCGAGGGCTGCGGGCCGAAAAGGAAGCCCTGCTCGTTTCGCTCGCTCGTCCTGCCACAAGATCAGGCGCGGTTGCGGCTTCGCCACGACAACCCGGGCGCGCGCAAATACGGCCCGCTCTCCGGTGCGTGCGATTTCCGGCACACCGATTGCATCTGAACGGCAGAGGCCCTGAATGACCGTACTCATGCCACAAGACCGCCGCGTACCGAGCCGATTTGCGAGGCCGGCGCGCGACCGCGCCGGATTCTTGACGCCGCGGCGCGTCATGGCGCTTATCCTGGCGCTGTCCCTGGGCGTCTGCGTGCCTCCGCCTGCGCTGGCGGAAAGCCATCAGGACCTGGAGGCGGTCCGGCGGGAAGTAAACGATTTCATCCTGAAGCGCGCGTCCCGCCCGGAAGGCGCGGTCGCCGTCGAAGTCGGCACGCTGGATCCGCGGCTGCGGCTGGCGGCATGCGAAAATCGCCTGGCGCTCGCGCTTGCGCCCGGAAGCCGGCTGACGGGGAATACCCTGGTCAGCGTGCGCTGCAACGGAAACCGGCCGTGGAGTCTGTACGTCAGCGCGCGCGTCAAGGTCTACGAGCAGGTGCTGGTCGCGACGCGCGCCCTCCCCCGCGGTGCGGCGCTCAAGCAAACCGACGTGCGGCCCGAAAAACACGATCTCGCTTCCCTGACCGACACGCCGCTGACAAACCTGGATCAGGCGGGCGGCAAGCTCACGACCCAGGCCCTGGCGCCCGGCGATATCATCGGCTACCGTTCTCTCAAGGCCGCGCGCCTGGTGCGCCGCGGCGACAAAGTCACCATTCTGGCAAGCGGCAACGGCCTTGAGGTGCGCGCCAGCGGCGAGGCGCTCGCGGACGGCATCGAAGGCGAGTCCATCGGCGTACGCAACACCGCGACAAACAAGGCGATTCAGGCGGTGGTCACCGCGGCTGGCGTGGTCCAGGTGCGGCTCTGAATCGGGGACAAGCCAGCGTTAAAGTTTTAACGCCGGCGGACGCTAACATGCTTGCATAGCGAGGAATCAGCCCATGGCAATCAACGACATCAAAGGCCTGCCCCCGGCCCCCGCGCAAAATGCCGGGGATGGCGCCCGCGTCAAGGCGCCGCGCAACGAGCCATCCGGCGCCGCGCCCCGCGAGGACAAAAAACCAGCGGCGACGGACACCGTCAGCCTCACGGATGCCGCCCAGCGCCTGCGGGAACTGGAAAAATCGGTGGCCAGCCTGCCGGTGGTTGACACCCAGCGCGTCGACGCCGTCAAGAAGGCCCTGGCGGATGGAACTTACCGGATAAAGCCCGAGCGCATCGCCGACAAGATGCTGGGTTTTGAGAACGCATTGACCGGCAAGTTGTACCGCAAATAACGCCGGCGACGGACGGCAGGCATGCATGACTCGGACAAGGCGGGTTTTCTGCTCCAGCTGCTGGACCAGCAGCTGGAATGCGCCGCGTTGTTGTTTGAAACGCTCGGGCATGAAACGACGGCCATGGCCCGCAACAATCATGCCGCCATCGAGATCGTGGTTGCCGAGAAGCATCGGCACCTGGAACGACTGGATGTTCTGTCGAGGCGGTGCGACGCCCTCCTGAATCCGGATAAAACACCCGCCGGGCGGCAGGACCTGGAATCGTTCCTGCAACGTCATCCCGATTCGCGGCTGGAGGATGTCTGGCGCAACTTGCGTGGAATCGTCGTCCAATGCCAATTGCAAAACCAGATTAACGGCGGTCTGATCGAACAAAGCCGCCAGCGCGTGCGCCGGACGCTGAGTCTCCTGACCGGACAGGACACCGAGGACGCAACCTACCGCCAGAATGGCGCCGTGGAAGCCGCGCAACTGGCGAATCTGTCCGCCAGCGCCTGAGGCCGGCGCGCACGTCTTTCGCCAGGCACGAAGCGATATGTTCCGGCCCGCCTTGGCGTGGCCGCGCGCAACAACACGGAGAAAATCATGAACCCGCATGCCGTGAACGCCAGCGACTACCAGGGGAAAACGGAAAAGATAACCGACCCGGCGCGCGTCACGGGACTGCTGTTGCGCGCCATAGAGGGTCGGGGCCTGCTGGCGGTCGGTCTGCCGGATTCCACGCAGTCCTACAACAGCGCGTTGCTGAAGCTGCACCCCGAGCGCGGCTGTCTGGAACTGGATGAATTCAAACCCAAGCCCAAGCAGTCGCCGGTTGCAAAAAAAATTCATGTAAGCACCCGGCTCAACGGCGCTGAAATCAGCTTCACCACCCGAATCGAATCCATGGACCAGAGCTCCGGGGTTGCGCTTTATCTGGCGAAATTACCGACGTCAATGAGCTATCTGCAGCGCCGGTCGGACTACCGGGCAAGCGTCAGCCTCGCCAGGACCCTCCCGGTGTTCCTGATGCCGGAAAATGGCGACCGGATCGAAGGCCGGCTGCGCGACATCTCGGTCAACGGCATCGGTGTGAGCTTCCCCCGCGATCTGCCGGAGTCGGTCGCCGACAGCCGCTACGCCCAGGACTGCTCGATAGCGCTCCCGACGGGCGAAACCATCGATTGCCTCATTGAGATCTGCTTCGTCAATCGCAGCCTGTACGACAATGCGCGCGTGGTCGGCGCGCGCTTCGTGCGCCTCGGGCCGCTGCAGCAGAGCATCGTCGCCCGCTTTGTCACCGCACTGGACCGGGAATCCATGAAAAAACGGACGACACGCAGATAACCGCCGGGAATCCCGGGGGCCGGCACCGCCCGGCTTCTCCGCACCGCTTCCCGCCTCATCCCGCGTCTTCCAACGGCTTGTCCGTTACTGACCGCGGGGTCTGCTGCCAGTCAGGCAGCGCCAATTCACGGCCTTCCCCGCACACATTGACGCATCGGAATAACTTGACAAAGAGCGATTAAAAACCGCTTTAAGCCATTGTCGTCCTTTGCCATTTCCTGCCGCGCGGCACTAAGTTGACCGCCGTTTGATCTGCATCAAATCAAGACCGGGGCAAATCCTGTAAAAGGCTTACGGGTTCTCTGGTACGATTCGAAAAAAGTGAAGTTCCATACGGTGAGGCGCAAATAACGCTATGCAGGCTATCGGTCCAGCCATATCGTATGCCCGCTCAGCCGGCCAGAGGCAAGTCAGACGGTCGGAGGCGCCAGCACCGTTGACCGGACATCGTCCGCAACGGCGGGAATTCGCGATAACGCCGGGCGCGCCGGCGGAACGCGTGCTCGAGGGCGAGTTCATCGCCGGCTCTGCATCGCCTTCGTTTTCCCTGCTTTACGACCCTCGTATTACCGACGTCTCGACGCAAGCCGCCTCCAACGACCCGGGCGATATCGGCCCCGGCTCGGCCATGAAGGCGATTTACGCCTATCTCCTGGCGGCAAACACCACGGACGGCATCACCGGCCTGCGGATCGACGGCTACGCCTGACGTCCGCCGGGCGAACGCCCGGGCTCCCAAAGTTTTCCGAAAGCCGGCCGATGCCCATGCCGAATGGCCGGTTCTCGCCCTATGTCTTGCCCCCAAGGGCATGTCGCCGCAAGCGATGACTGCACGCGCCGGGCGCAAAATCTGTCCGCCATCTCCCCGCTGACCGTAAAACCGCCCTGACCCGAACGCCAGACCGCATCGGCAACGATGCCGGGGCACGCTGTCACGCCAAGGAACCTGAATAAGATGATCTGCCGCCAAGACGCCAAGAAAAGAGGCAGTTGAATTCAAACGGAAAATACTTGGCGTTCTTGCGTCCTCGGCTCCGTAACCGGTAGCCGCCGGCTCCCGTGGCGATAGCAGCAACTCCGTCCCGAGGCGAGGGGCGACTCCTTTCCGAGGCGAAGCTTTTTCGAAAGGAGGCGCCGGGTCGCCACAAGCAGCGCTTTGTCCTGAGTCGCCCTGGTCCGCCACCGCCGAAAGCGCTATCGCCTCGGGCGGTGGCGACCCCTTCGGACGGAGGCGCAGGGCCGCCACAGGTTGACGGCATTCTTTGAGTCGCTTGGCCACCGCCGCCGAAGACGCTCACGCCACGCGCGGTGGCGGCCTCGCGGAGACGGCAACATTGCGCCCAGGACAGCATTGCTCATTGCGGCTATCTGCGCCCATTGCCGAAAGCGCGTTTGCCTCGGACACCGGGCGCTGCATCCCTGCGCCACTTCTGGCGCCTTGGCGGTTCAAGAGGACTTAATCGGAGCTTCCCTGGCGCGCTGACGGCGCCATCAGGAGGCCAGCAGGGCCTTCATCTCCGCCATTTCGGCCTTGGCCTCCTCCAGGGTCCGCAGGCTTTCCGCGGGCGTCATCCCGAGCTTGGCGAACGCCGGCACATCGCCCCAGTTGACGTGCGCGTGGGGGTGCGCCTTGCCGACGTAACTGTGCAGGTTCGCCACCAGCACGACGTCGGCATAATCGACCGTGGCCGTGTAACGCCCGAGGTCCTCGTGCTCGGTCACCGCGGTGACCAGATCGGCGGGGAAGTTCCAGATTTCGAGAATCAGCTTGCCGATGACGATGTGCAATTTTTCTATTGCCTCGTCCAGCATCCCGGGGGCGGCCACGATATCCGGAAAATCCCCGGCGCGGGACAGGATCGGCAATCCGCCGATGTCGTGCAACAACCCGGCGAGCATCGCCTGCTCCGGGTCCAGGGACGTGAACCGCCGCGCCAGCAGATGGCTGATGGCCGCCACCTCGACGCTGTGCATCCAGAGTTCCGTCATGCGTTGACGCACGGCGGGCGACGGCGACTGGTAGAGCTGCTGCGCGACCAGGCTCGAGACCAGGCTGCGCACCACCTTGCCGCCCAGGCGCGTGACCGCCATCGGCAGGGTATCGATCGGCTTGTCGCCCCGATAGATGGAGCTGTTGGCCACCCGCAGCAGACGCGCGCTCAGGGCGGCATCGACGCCGACGAGCCGGGCAATCTGCGCCGCCGTGGAATTCTCGTCCTCCACCGCCTTGCGCACGCGGATGGCGACCTCCGGCAGCGAGGGAAGCTTGAGGCAGTGCTGCTTGATGTCCTTGAGGAGGACGGAAACGAACCGGTCGCCGGTTTCGGGAATGGCATGTCCCATATGTTTCTGCTCCCGGCCGGCGCCGGTCAAACACAACCAGCACGCAGGCCATGACAGATTGAAACAACAGGCGCGCATTTAACCATTTGACCGCCGCTTCAATAACGATTCCGGAGGCCCTCTACCCGGCCGCCATTCTCAACGGGTATTCATCCTGGTATTCGGTCGCCTGCCGGTAGCGCAGCGCGTTATGCAGCGCATAGGCCAGCCCGCAGACCTGCCCCTCGAACCGCCGGATCTCATCGTGCGAGAACCGCTTGTCGCGCGTCACGAACAGTTCGCCGAGCACCTGGTCGCCCAGCACCAGGCGGTAATGGAGCGAATGGCGCGCCGGGGCGCCGACGCTGAAAACGAGCCCCTGCCCGTCATGCCCGTAGACGAGGCTGTTGTACCTCAGGTCTTTCGCCAGCCAGCGCGCGAACAGATCGACCATCCCTTCCAGGTCGAGGGTCGTCAGCAGACGCGCGCTCAGCTCCCAGGCGTCGTAAGGAATTTCGCGCGGCAAATTGTAAATACGCAGACTCCCGTCCGGGACGGTTCCCTGGCAAGACACCATTGTTCGGCACCCACGCAGACCTTTGAGGTATTTTATCTGTCGGCGGCCGGCGGGCGATCTTTAATCACGCCGTCGGGGCCGAGAGTGCGGCCGTCCGCCGGCGGCTGTTTATACCCGAGCAGGATTATTGCGGCGGCACGAAACCATTTGAACCGTTGCGAGCAGATTCCCGCTCATGGCCCCGGGTCCGAGCACGTCGTGCCGCCGCAATAATCGAAAATCTTATGAATTTTCATTATTGACCCGGCACGGTCCTGCCATCGCGAACGCCGGACGACAATGGCGGGGCCTGCCCTCGTTCAAAAACAATCGTGCCGGGTCAATAATTCGGAGCGGGTCGTCGCAATCGCTTAAGTATCTGCTGCCTTCTCCGGATAACGTCTTTAGGACACACAGCGTGGATAGCCGCCAATCCAGACACGGTGCAGTCCTGAGTTTGGCAGTCCAACCAGGGGAGAGGTGGTCGGTTCGTGGGTTCCACGTTACAAAAACAGGATGTCGCCAGCCAGGCCGAGCGTCTGCGCACGGCGTCGCTGCGCCTGTTCGACCGGATGATCGCCCGCCAGACCGAAGAACAACTGCTGCATAGCGGCATCGAGTCGCTGGTGGCGCTTGGCGGCGTGCGCTACGGCGCCATCGAGGTCCTCGACACCGATGGCGCACCCAAACGGTTTGTCCATGCCGGCATCGAACCCGAGGAGACCGCGCGCATTGGCCACGCACCCGAGGAATACCTGCTGCTTGGCGGCACGATTCAGAAGAATCAGGCACCGCGCCTGAACGGCATGGCGCCCGACCCGCGCCCGGTCGGCTTCCCGCCGCATCGCCCGTCGGCGAAAAGTACGCTGGTCGTGCCGGTGATGCACGAAGGTCAGGTGTGCGGGCGCATCCACCTGAGCGACAAGATCAATGGCGCGCCGTTCACCGCGGAAGACGAACAACTGGTTACGCGCTTCGCCGAAGCGCTCGCGCTGACACTGCGCTTCCATCGTATGGGAGAGAAACATCGGCAACTCTCGATCGCCATCGAACAGACCGCCGACTCGGTCGTCATCACCGACCGCGACGGCATCATCGAGTACGTCAACCCGGCGTTCGAGACGGCCACCGGCTACAACCAACAAGAGGCGCTTGGCGGGAAATCGAGCCTGGTCAAATCCGGCTTGCACGACGCCGCTTTCTACGAACGGCTGTGGAAAACCATCCACCACGGCGAAGTCTTTCGCGATCATTTCATCAACCGCAAGAAGTCCGGCGCGCTCTATTTCGAGGAAAAAACCATCACACCACTCAAGGACGAGAGTGGACACATCACGCATTTCGTCTCGACCGGCAGGGATGTCACCATGCGCGTGGCCGCGGAAGAGCGCATGATTCATCTCGCCCACTACGACGCACTTACCGGTCTGCCAAATCGTACATTGTTGCTTGAACGCCTGCACCAATCGATGGCCAACGCCGAGCGCGTCAATCGTCTAGTGGCGGTTATGCTTCTGGATATCGATCACTTCAAACATGTCAACGACACCCTTGGCCACCACGTGGGCGATGCCCTGCTGAAGAACGTGGCCGGGCGGTTGCAATCCTGCGTGCGCCCGGGCGACATCATCGCGCGTCTGGGCGGCGACGAATTCACGATCGTACTGGCAAACGTGGCTCATATTGACGATGTCCCGCATGTGGCGCGCAAGATCCTCGGGAGTTTTGCACTGCCATTCCGCGTGGACGAGCACAATCTTTTCACCACCGTGAGCATCGGCATCACGCTGTTTCCGCTCGACGTGCGCGATCCCGGGGGCCTGCTCAAGAACGTCGACGCCGCCATGTACCACGCCAAGGAGTCGGGCCGGAATGGCTTTAAATTCTTCACTCCCGATCTCAACGTACGCGCCGAGCGCCGGTTCAAGCTCGAAACCGCACTACACCATGCGCTCGAAAAACGGGAATTCAGCGTGCACTACCAGCCGCAGGTGGACCTCAAGTCCGGTCGCATCGTCGGCATGGAGGCGCTGTTGCGCTGGCAAAGCCCGCAACTCGGGAACGTATCGCCGGTGGAATTCATACCGGTGGCGGAGGAGACCGGGTTGATCCTGCCGATCGGCGAGTGGGTGCTGCGCGCGGCCTGCCGCCAGACCAAGGCGTGGCACGACACCGGTTTCCCGCCGATGCAGATTGCCGTGAATATCTCCGGCAAGCAGTTGCTGCAAAAAAACTTCCCGGAGCAGGTGCAAGCCATCCTGCGCGAAACCGGACTCGCCGCGCGCTACCTCGACCTGGAACTGACAGAGAGCATTCTCATGGTCGACGCCGGCGGCGGCGCCGCCGCCATGCAGGCGCTGCACGCGCTGGGCGTGTCGTTCTCGATGGACGACTTCGGCACCGGTTATTCGTCGCTCGCCTACCTCAAGCGCTTCCCGAT
>ERZ1292623.1835-Hain-H51-01um-R1-1835-length-19790-cov-5_pt1 | contig 19790 bp, 18 predicted proteins | sample MGYA00564398_ERZ1292623 | MGnify/ENA primary metagenome ERZ1292623 (study PRJEB36523, sample SAMEA6512633) | groundwater metagenome | collected 2019-01-07 | study: AquaDiva: Metagenomics assemblies of 32 groundwater samples | reverse complement strand
TTAGGAATAAAAATATTTATTAAGGATATGGCCCGCCTTCGTCTCGCCAGCTGGCGGACTTCGGCAGGGCTCTTATTTTTAATAATTTTATAAAAAAATTATAAAAATATGGAACCCGATAAACATTATTTAACTGCCGGTCGGCTGGAAGAGCTCAAAAAAGAATTAATAAATTTAAAAACCACAAAACGACTGGAAATTGCGGACAGATTGAGTCGGGCAAAGGAATTGGGTGATTTGTCCGAAAACTCGGAATATGTGGAGGCAAGAGAAGAGCAGTCCATAGTTGAATCAAAAATCTTTGAATTGGAGGAAATAGTTAGAAACGCCGTTTTAATTAAAAAAGATGAAGGCGGTAAGACAGTTCGAGTCGGTTCTACCGCAGTTGTGAAAAAAGACGGCAAAGAATCAAGGTTTTCTATAGTCGGCTCTAACGAATCTAATCCGGAATCCGGTTTTATTTCCAATGAGTCTCCTTTGGGCAAGGCCTTTTTAAATAAGAAGGCGGGGGATGTGGTTAATATTAATACGCCAAGGGGGGAGGTTACATATAAGATTATTAGTGTAGAATAAGTAGTAGATGCTAGATGATTTAATAAACGAACGTTTAAAGAAATTAGCCAATTTTCAGAAAGCGGGCCATTCGCCTTATGCGGCTGAAAGTAAACGAACTCATTTTGCTCAAGACATCAGATTAGGGCAAAATAATGTTTTTGTTTCCGGAAGAATGATGGGGTTGAGAGTGCAGGGAGGCGTTTTTTTTATTGATGTTTTTGACGCTACGGGAAAAATTCAAGCTGTAATAAAAAAGGAAAATATTTCTGATTTTGACCTGTTTAAAAATAATTTAGATATCGGGGACTTTGTTGAAGTTAGCGGCGATATTTTTGAAACAAAAAAAGGAGAAATCAGCGTTGACGCAAAAAGTTTGCGTTTATTGGCCAAGGGCCTCAGGCCATTGCCCGACCAATGGTCTGGTTTAGAAGATACGGAAACTCGTTTGAGGAAGAGATATCTGGACTTGCTTTTTCATCCTGAAGTTCGCGATATTTTTCAAAAGAAGCCCATTTTTTGGGATGCCTGTCGGGCGTATTTAAGGGAGAACGGCTTTTTAGAGGTGGAAACATCCGTTTTAGAATCAATACCCGGTGGCGCCGATGCCGAGCCCTTTATTACTCATCATAACGCCTTGAATATGGATTTTTACCTTAGAATTTCTTTAGAATTGCCTCTAAAAAAAATCCTAGTAGGCAATTTTGAAAAAATTTTTGAAATAGGAAGGGTTTTTAGAAATGAAGGCATTGATAAAGAGCATCTGCAAGATTATAACCAATGCGAATTTTATTGGGCCTATCAGGATTATCAAGGCATGATGAAATTTGTTGAAGAAATGTATAAAGATATTATTGAAAAAACCGCGGGGAGTTTAACAACAAGTTATAATGAGGATTCTATTAATTGGGGTAGAAAATGGGAAGTTCTTGACTACTACCATCTTTTTGAGAAGTATGCGGATTTAAATCTGGAGAAATCCGATAAAGACGACCTCTATCAGAAAGCCGCAGATTTAAATTTGAAACCGGAGAAAAATTTGGGGCGAGGCAGATTAATAGATTTGTTATATAAAAAGTTGGTACGTCCGAATATTATCCAGCCATCGTTTTTAATTAATCCTCCGGTGGATATAGAGCCATTGGCTAAGCGTTTGAATGATGATAAAAATAAAGTGGCGCGATTTCAGGTTGTCGCTTGTGGTACGGAATTGGGCAAGGGTTTTTCTGAAAATAACGACCCGATTGACCAGAGAAAAAGATTTGAAGAGCAAATGAAATTAAGAGAGGAAGGCGACAGAGAAGCGCAAAGATTGGACGAGGACTTTTTAGAGGCCATGGAATATGGCATGCCACCGTCAGCAGGTTTCGGCTTTTCGGAACGGCTTTTTGCTGTTCTTATGAATAGGCCGGTAAGGGAAACAGTAATATTTCCTTTGATGAAACAAAAGGAAAAATAATGAATTTATGTTAGACATTAGATTGATTCGTGAAAATTCCGATTTGGTTAAAGAATCCCTTATCAAAAGAAATAAGGATTCTAATTTAGTTGACCAATTTTTGGATTTGGATGAGAAATGGCGTTCTCTGACCACAAGTATGGATAAATATAGGGCTGAACAAAATGTATTAAGCAAAGAACGGAAGATAGAAGAATCTAAGTCGGTAAAAGAAAAAATCAAATCGCTTAACATTGAAATGTTAGAATTGGAAAGAAAAAGAAATGATTTATTAAACGATTTTCCCAATATCGTGGCCAGCGATGTTCCAGTGGGAAAAAACGAATTAGAAAACGTTGTCTTAAGGGAGGTGGGCGTAAAACCAACATTTGATTTTAAGCCGAAAGATTATTTATTATTGGCGGAAAATCTAGACATTATTGATGTTAAGAGAGCGGTTAGGGTTTCCGGAAGCAGATTTGGTTATTTAAAGGGCAAAGCGGCTCTATTAGAATTAGCGTTAGTCAGGTTTGCTTTTAGTAAACTGATTGCTAAAGGATTTACACCGATTATTCCTCCGGTGATGATTAGGCCAGAAGTATTTGCCGGTATGGGGAGATTAGCCGCCGACCAAAAAGAAGAGCGTTATTTTTTAGAAAAAGATAATTTATATCTGGTGGGCAGCGCGGAACATACGCTTGGGCCGTTGCATATGGATGAGACATTAAGAGATAGGGATTTGCCCAAAAGGTACGTCGGGCTTTCTACTTGTTTTAGGCGTGAGGCCGGCTCTTACGGCAAGGATACAAAAGGAATTTTACGAGTTCATCAATTTGATAAGGTGGAGATGTTTTCTTTTTCCAAGCCGGAGGAATCAGAAAAAGAACATCAATTTTTGTTAAGTTGTCAAGAAGAATTAATGCGGGATTTGGGGTTGTGTTACAGGGTGATGCAAATTTGTACCGGTGATTTGGGTTGGACTGACGCCAAACAATATGATATTGAGGTTTGGCTTCCCGGTCAGAATCAATATCGCGAGACCCATTCGTGTTCCAATACCACCGATTTTCAAGCGCGGGGTATTAATTGTAAGTATGAAAAAGGAGGATATGCGCATATGTTAAACGCCACCGCTCTGGCTATCGGTAGAATTATTATTGCCATTATAGAAAATTATCAGAATTCTGACGGGGACTTTGCGATTCCCGAAGTTTTAGAAGAATAGCCCGCAATTTCTTACGGGCTATAGTGTAATCAAAACAAACAAAATAAATAAAATGTTCAAAAGAGAATGAGCGCAAATTACCAAAGCCAAGCTTCCAAATACGGAGGTTTTGGACCATTTTTTTTCTAATAAATAAATAATAATGGCTCCGTTCATGACTCCCCCTATGAAAATGAGGGGTTGATATATCGGCGGATATGGGTGGTGAAGAGACCAACTTAGGGTTGGCAGTATTAGCGAGGGCCATAAAACAACGTTTCTTACCCAGTAATTAAAACCAAGAAGTCCGAACATTACGCATAGAAACCATAACGGCCCTCTGTAAACTATTTCTTCAAAAATCGGCGCTTTAACCGCATATAATATAATCGTGTCGCCCACCCCATCATTCTTAATGGAATTCCCGATTCTGTTGCTTACGGATTCAAGCGTAAAAAGGTCATGCCAAGTATTGTAATTATCAAAAGGTTCATCCTGAAATGCGATAAATATCACTATGGTAGCGATAACGCCAATCGCAATTTTACCACAGTAAGTTAAAATGCTCATTCGCCCCTCCTTTTTGCGTTGAGAAGTTCTTTTGTAAGCTAATCATTTGTGTTGTATTTTGTAAATAGACAAGGTAGATTATTAGCGGTGAATAAATATAAAGTTTGGCTAACAATCAATAAGAAAGCCGTTAAGCATAATTTAAATGTTTTTCGAAAAATAATTGGTTCTAAAACAGAGCTTTGGGCTGTGGTGAAATCAAATGCCTATGGTCATGGTTTGGTTTTATTTTCTCAATTAGCGGAAAGTTTTGGGGTTGACGGTTTTTGCGTAGATAGCGTAATTGAGGGAATTAAATTAAGAGAAAACGGCATTACAAAATCCATTTTGGTTCTAGGCCCTACCTTGCCCCATTGGTATCCTTTGGCTTGTAAATTGGATATTACCGTTACCATATCCAACAAAGAAGCATTAGACGACTTAATTCGCTGCCCAATTAAAAAACGTCCGAACTTTCATCTTAAAATAGATACCGGTATGCACAGGCAGGGTTTTTATGCGGAAGATTTAGACGGAATCTTAAAAAAAATTGGAAATCATTTAAAGGGTGTTTACACTCATTTTGCTTCCGCCAAAGATATAAATTACCCCACTTTTAATGAACGGCAATTTTCAAAATTTCAGCAGGCGGTTTTTATACTGGAACGGGCGGGTTTTAATCCGCCGACCGGCGGATTAAAGAAACATATTGCGGCTACGGCGGGAACTCTTATCAATCCTAAATATCATCTTGACTTGGTTAGAATAGGAATCGGCCTTTATGGTTTATGGCCGTCAAAGGAATTGGAAATTCAATTAAACGATAAATTAAATTTTAAGACCGTTATGTCGTGGCATGCGTTGATTAGCGAAGTTAAAGATATTAAAAGAGGGGAATATGTTGGTTATGATTTTACCGAGAAAATGGGACACAATGGTAGAATAGCAATAGTGCCTATTGGATATTGGCATGGATTGCCACGCGATTTGTCTTCTATAGGAGAGGTTTTCATTAAGAATAAATCCGCGCGAATATTAGGAAGGGTTTCTATGGACTTAATTACTATTGACGTAACTAACATAAATTGCAGAGTGGGGGATAAGGTGGAAATTATTCCCGTTAATATAGCGCAAAAATTAGGGGCCTCTCATTATGAAATAATAACTCGCATCAACCCTTTAATTAAAAAGATTGTTCAATGAGATTAGTATTTTTGCTTTTGATTTTTATTATCTCTTTATCCGTCAGTGTTTATTATTTTTGGAATAATTTCTCAACAACTTTAGCGAGCTCTTCGCGGACAAATAATAATAAAATACGAGAATACGGGGTTTTTTGCATTGGAGAAGAACGACCAGACGCTTGTTATTGGTTTGATAATAACGGCGTTTTAAATCAAAAAGCCACTGTTGTTCTGGGCGATGTGTTGCTAAATATTAATGAAATTTCCGATTACAAGCCGGAAAGCAATAAGCAATTTTTAGAAAATAATTTATGGGAAAATATGGCGCTTATTATAGAATTTTTGAAAAGCGGGAAGTTAGATGTTAAAAACGTGTTGTTCATAAGAAGCAGTCAGGATTTAATTATCACAACCAACGATAGCGTAAAAATATTATTTAGTTTAAGATTTAATCCCCAAAATAATATTGCCGGACTTTTATCCGCTTTAGAGAAAAATAAAATGCAAAATGTAAGTCAAATAGATTTAAGAGTGGAAAATAAAATTTTTTATAAATAATATGAATAAACTATCCATCGGCATTATCGGATTGCCCAATGTCGGAAAATCTACGCTTTTTAAGCTTTTAACAAAAAAAGAAGTTAATATCGCCAATTATCCTTTTTGCACCATTGACCCTAATATCGGCGTGGTAACTGTTCCCGATGGACAATTAGAAAAGCTGGCTCAAATGAGCCAATCGGAAAAAATTATTCCGGCGGTGGTTGAATTTTATGATATTGCCGGCTTGGTCAAGGGGGCCAATAAGGGGGAGGGGTTAGGCAATAAATTTCTTTCTCATATAAGAGAAGTAAATGCCATAGTTGAAGTTTTAAGAATTTTTAAAGACGAAGATATTATTCATGTGGAAAATTCCGTGGACCCTATCCGTGACCTGGAAATTATTGACACGGAGTTGAAGTTAAAGGACTTAGAATCCAAAGAAAAAATAAATCTCCTTGCTATCAAACCAAAAATATACTTTATAAACGGCAAAGAAGAAGATATGAGTCAGGCCTTAAAAGACAAAATAAATAATGAGGGTTCCGCTTATATCGTATCTGACTTAAAAGAAAGTCCCGATATGTCTTTTTTAATTAAAGAAGCGTATAAAATTCTTAATTTAATAAGTTTTTTTACAACCGGAGAAAAAGAGACGAGAGCCTGGACAATTATTAAGGGCTCTAAAGCGCCTCAAGCCGCGGGAGTAATACATACGGACTTTGAGAAAAAATTTATCAGAGCGGAAGTAATTAACAATTTAAAACTGCTTGAAGCGGGGGGATGGCAACAAGCAAAAACAAAAGGATGGATAAGATTAGAGGGAAAGGACTATATTGTGCAGGAGGGAGATGTGTTGGTTATAAGACACGGATAGACAAAAGGTGCGGGATTAACCCCCGTTCGCCTTTACGTATTTCAAGAAGGCGTTCCAAGTAGAATAAGTAAAATCTTTATTCTTGGCTTTGACTTCTTTTATTATTTGAGCAAAATCAGCGTCGTCGGTTTTTTTATTTTTATCTGCCCAGGCGGCCAAAACATTTTTCATAAAGAAGACGGCATCGGCGGTTGTCGCTCCGTATGTTCCCGGTTTAATCGTTCCTTTTTTAAATGAAGAGGCCAAGCTTTCCGCTTGTGGTCCCATTTTAACTTTAGCCAAAACTTCTGTTTGAAGCGTGGCAACATTTTCACCCTTACTTCCTAATTTAAGAGGAATCGTGGTGATATATTTAACCATCTTAGAAATTGGCGTTTCTGGAGCTAAAACCGGTTTAGCTGGCTGTGGCGTAACAGGAGCGGTTTGAGCAGTTGTTACGGCGGCAACCGTTTTAGCGGCGACTGGAGCGACTCCTTCATTTTTTACGGCTATCGCAACTCCAAATCCTAGGTCATTAATGTCTTTTGGCTCCCAATTTAATCCCCACGTATCACTTTCGGAACCATATATAGCCGTGACATCGCTAGCTGTCCATGCTGTGGTACTCGCATTATCCGTGCCGACCATACTCCCGCCTTTTACTAATTTAACTGATAAATCCTTAATTACTTCTGTGCCCCCCTCCGTGCCTCTTTTTATCTTTACTTTAATGCCGTCAACTTTTTTAGCGTTAGATGCAATAAAGAATTTACAATTAGTTACCTTAAGCCATTTTGTTTCTTTATTGGGCGCCGTAGTCGCATTTGCTTTAACATTATCGGTTACTCCGGCTTTTTCCGGCGATGACCATTCTATTGAACCGCTTCCACTTTCATTAACAAAAGTATTGCAATTGTTTATTTTGCCTTTATTTTCAAAACCAACTTTACTGAATTCTCCATAAACCGTTATTTCAACGCTATCTACCGTGGCTTTTGTTGTTTTAGTGGGCGCGGATATTAATATGTCTTTATTCATTGTCTCCAATATCTTGTTTTTATAATCCGTAACGGAAGCAAAAGAAGATTTGCCTAATTTTTTACAGCCGTTAACTATAGCAACCATATCCTCAATTTTTTTGTTGTCTGATGAGTCAGATTTGTGAATTCTGCTTATTGCGTCTACGGTTTCATCAAAGAACCATAGTAAATATCCATAGACCTCCAATTCTTCATCTAATATTCCCGTATTAATCTTGCCCTGTAAAACTTCTGTTAAACATGAAATGAGGCCTGGCTGAATGTTACTGGACTCATTGAAATAATTAATTCCGCTTCCTCCGGAAGTAAATGAGCCGGATATTCCGGTATAAACCAGAGTAGTGGGCAACGCCTTAGTTACAATATCAGAAACAGTATTAACTTTTTTCCAATACTGGTCTTGATAATTAGATTTTGTCGTCAGCTGTTTGTCTCTGTTGAGTGACTGCGCTAAATACAACCAATTATTGTTGTTTGCCATTGGTCTTATTTTTTGAGCCATATAAGCATTATAATAAGCGCCCAACAATCTTCTATTTTTCTTATTTGTTAATCTAGAATCGCTTTTAGCGTCTGGTAATTTTCTATTTTTATAAAAAAACCTCTGATACCAAGAAGGGGGACGTGAAGGGGAGTATGCCGCATCGACGACCAATAAATTATTGCTTAATAAAAAAACGACTAACAAAAAAGAAAAAATTTGTCTCATAGTTTAATTATAGCAAATAGTTAACTTTTTTTAACCAATACTCGTTTTCCCACTCCCATAATTTTTTTGCCCCTAAAAAGGCCTGAAAATCCTCTTGCCAATAGGGAAATTCCTTTAATTCAACCACTCCTTTTAATTCCATCCACTCATGTTTTCCACAGCCCTCCTTGTCCACGCAATCTTTCCAGCCATAGGGCAGAGGATATGGTTTTCGTATTTTATCTCTTCCGCCCTTGCTTCTCATAGAGGAACCGCATATTTCACAAGTTCTAATTTGGTCAATACGCATAATCCAACGGGTCTGCAAATTTTTAAATTGATCTTTTAAGGCGTCAACATAAGCCGATGTTTGCAAATTATAATCTCTGTATATTGCTTGCGATGTTTTGATGTCTAAAACGCCGAACTTGCCATCTATCAGGGCCAATGTGTCCACCGTGCCCGCATAGCGATGCCTTGGATTAACAACTCTTTTTTCCACATATTCCGGAGAGACCTGGATTTTGTTTTTGCTTATAAAATTCACGGCCGCTTTTATCGCGGGAGCGATTGAGGGGTCAATGGCGGGGGATTCCCCTATTAAAATTTTTTCAAATGCTTCATGAATTAGCGTTCCTTCGGCGGCTGACTTGTTTTTTATATCTTCACCGGCCTGAAACGTTCCGAGCTCCGCGTAAAATTTATATAATGCCGGTTTGGCTTTTATCTCTACTATTTTAGTGACTCGGGGATACCAGATGTCGTCTATGGTATATCCGCATTGCTCTTTGAAGTGGTCGGCATTATTAAATTTATACATTGCGTAATTCTATCATAGAATTTTATTTACAAGGGGATTGGCTTTACACTGTCGCACAATATACCTTTTGCGACATACTACTCATTATGATTGTGATGATGTTCGTTTTCTGACTCAAATAAACCGCCACTTTGGCCTATAGATTCAATGTACAAAGCTAATCCTTGAGAGTCCAAATAATTTAATGGGTTGATGTCACCTCCCGATGGCATTGGGCCGCAGGTTCTGCTTGACCTCATACTGAAGCTATTTCCATCGTAAACAGTAAAATGCAGATGAGAACCGGTAGAATAACCGGTGTTGCCGACATATCCAATGGCATCTCCCCTTTTAATTTGCGAACCGGGGGAGACGGACATCTGCGAAAGATGGGCAAATAAGCTTACTAAATTGTTTGAGTGCCTTATCACTATGTATTTTCCATACGCTCCTTTTCGGCAAAATTGGTCTTGATTGCCGGTATTGAGGACAATTCCGTCGTCTGGAGCCACTACAGTCGTTCCAATCGGCGCCCCAATATCTATGCCATTATGCCATTTACCTTTATAACCATAGCGGGCAAAGGACGTTGCCCCGTAATTTTGAGTCATTTTGCGTCCAATAATAGGCCAACTTAAAACGCCGGCTCTACGGGCGGGCAAGGCGTTGGGGTCAATTTTAGAACGCAATTCCGCTTCAAATTGTTCAATTTCTTCGGCGATTTGAACCTGTTTTTTCGCTAAATCGCTGATTATCTGCTGGTAAACTTTCTCCTGATTTTTAGTATCGGATAATAATTTTTGCCTTTCTTTCTTTTCGTCTTCCACTAGAGTTTTGCGGACTTTCAAATTTTGTTGCTCTTTCTCTTTGCTGGATTTCTTTTTGGACGCAATTTCTAATTTCTCGTCCAAATTTGATTTGAGTTCTCGCAGTTCTTTCTCTTCTCCATATAATTGGTTTTTAACATCGCTAAGGGATTTGTTTTCCGCAATTCCCTCCGCCAGAGTTTTGTTTTTTAAAAATACTATTAAAGGGTCTTCGTCGTCTTGCGATTGTATTTCTCTTAAAATCTTATTTATCGCGCTTTTTTTAAGGTCAATTTTTTGTTGCGTTTTGTCTATATCATACTGCAAGGACTCAATTTCTAAACTTAGTTTATCTATAGTTACTTCGCTAAGATTAATATTTAAACCAAGCTGATAAATATTACTACTGGCCTTTTTTAATTCTTGTTGCAATGATTGGCTCTTTTCCGTTGTTTCCAGCAGAGTTTTTTGCGTTTCCTGAATTTTATTATTAATTTCTTGTAATTGTTTGGATTTATCAAACAAGGCGTTTTGCAACTCTTCCGGAGCTAAAATGCCCCATGCTTTGTTAGTTAACGCAAAAACAACAAAAAATATGACTGATAAAAAGCGCTTCATTATTATTAATTTTATTGTAGCTTATTAATGGCGATTTGAATTCTTCTCAAGGACTCTTCCTTGCCCAACGCGTCTATTATTTCTAACGGGCCCGGAGATTCTTTTTGGCCGGAAAGAGATGCCCTAAGCGGCCAAAATATTTCCCCCCGTCCTCTTTTCTCCGCTATTTCCGGAATGTCTTTCTCTTTATTTTCCTCAATTAATTTATAAACCGCTTGCAATGATTTTATAATTTTTTCTTTCGCCATATCTTTCCATCCCAATATTTGCGCGTCATAATCCGGCAGTTGAAAGAAAAACAAAGACAAGTCCGCGAATTGATTGATGGTTTGGGCGCGGTCCTTAAATAGTTTTATTATTTTCAGGTTTTTATCAGAAATTTCCCAATTTAATTTTTGAAGTATTTTTTCGTCAGACAGCTTTTTGACATATTGGGCATTAATCCAAGCCAATTTATCGGCATTAAAAACAGCGCCGGCTTTTTGCACTCTTGATAAATCCATTGCCTGAATTAATTGCTCCAACGAAAAAATTTCTTGATTGTCTTGGGGGTGCCAGCCTAAAAGAGAGAGAAAATTTATTACGGCTTCCGGCAGATGTCCCTGTCTTTTGTATTCTTCAATGGTAGTCGCGGAAAATCTTTTAGACATTTTGCTTCTGTCGGGGTCAAGAATAAGAGGCAAATGGGCGTAATGAAGTTTATTAAAACCAAAGGCCTCGCTAAGAAGAATTTGCTTCGGCGTGTTGGCAATATGGTCCTCGCCCCTTATTACATGGGTTATCTGCATTTCTTGGTCGTCAATGGCAACGGCAAAATTGTAAAGCGGCGTCCTCGTATTTTTAGCTATCGCTATATCGCCCATCATTGCGGTATCAAAACTAATTTCCCCCCTAATCATATCTTTAAAAGAGACCCTTCTTTCCGGCATTTTAAATCTGATGAGTTGCGGTTCTCTATTTTTGGGCGGATTGTTAAGACAGTGCCTGCTGTATCTGGGAGCCAATCCTTGAGAAAGCATGGCTTGTCTTTCTTCTTCTAATTCCTCTTTGGAGCAATAGCAATAATACGCGTTTCCTTTATCTAATAGTTGCTTGAGATATTTTTCATAGATATCCAGCCGCTCGCTTTGTCTGTACGGCCCGAAATCGCCTTTGTATTGATTGGCAAGCAGTTGTCCTTCAGCGGCAATATTTATTGGCCCCTCATCCCAATCCAGTCCCAACCAATGCAAGCTTTCTATTACATCTTTTTCAAATTTTTTATCAGACCTTTCTAAATCGGTATCTTCAATGCGCAAAATAAATTGCCCATTATTTTTTTTAGCAAAAAGATAATTAAAAAGAGCGGTACGAGCTGTACCTATATGTAAAAAACCCGTCGGTGAAGGGGCTATCCTTACCCGAACTTTCATAGGGTAATTATATCATTTTCAGATAAGGTTATCCACAGCCAATATATCTTCGGCTATAATTTTTGCCGCGTCCGGCTTTGCAAATAATTTAGCCGCAGAAGACATTTGATTGTATAAATTTTTATCAGAAAGTATTTTTTCTATTTGATTTAAGAACGTTTTAGCGGAAAGATTATTTTCTTCCATAACAATACCCGCGCCGTTTTTAATATATTCATAGGCGTTAATTTTTTGATGATTATTGGCTGATTCCGGCAAAGGAATTAAAATTGAAGGTTTTTCAAAAAATGCTATTTCAAATATGGACGAGCCGGAACGAGATATTATTAAGTCGGCGGCCGAATAAGCCGCGCCGATATTATTTTCAAAAAAAGCAAAGGCCTTATATTTCTCTGTAACGTTTTCCGGCCAATTTTTATAATTAGCCGAACCAACTTGATGCAATATTTGAAATTTAGACAAAAAAAGTTCTAAATTTTTTAATATAAAACTGTTAATTCTTTGCGACCCCTGCGACCCGCCCAAAATTAAAACCACAAAATCATTTTCTTTAAAACCAAAACTTTTTTTTGCTTCCGGTTTATTTATCTTCCCATTGACAATCTCATCTCTTAATGGTATTCCAACCACACTCGTATTTTTATTCGGAAAATATTTTTTAGTATAATCCCATCCTAGTTCAATTTTTTTAGCCATTCTCCCCGATAATCTATTGGTAATGCCGGGTACTGTGTCCGATTCGTGAATAATTATTGGTATTCCATATATCCAGCATGCCAAAAGAACCGGAAGCGCGCCTGTCCCCCCTTTAGAAAAGGCGACATCGGGCATAAATAAAGCCACCTTTAACAGCGATTGAATAATGCTGATTGGTATTTTTACTAAATCTATAAAACTTAACCAGGACCAATAACGGCGAAATTTAGCGCCTAATATTTTTTTCACGACGATGTTCTCCGATGTAAGATAATTATTGTAACTGCTGTTAGGCCCATAATATCTAATTTCAGCCGGTTGTTTTAATTTCTTCGCCACGCTTACTAATGGGTATATGTGACCGCCCGTTCCTCCACCGGTTAAAAGAATTTTCATCTGTTAGAATATTTGGATATGTTATTTGTAATTCCTATAATTGTCATAAAAATAGCCAGAGCCGTCCCGCCATAACTGATAAACGGCAGTGGTGTGCCGGTTAGGGGTAATAGCCCAGAAATCGCTCCGATATTAACAAAAGATTGCAGGGCAATCAAGCTTCCGAATCCAACTAATAACAACTGTCCAAATTTATCCCCCACTCTTTTGGCAATCAAAAATATTCTTAAAACAAGCATAAGTAGGAGTCCTATTAAAGTGATACTGCCGATGAATCCGAATTCTTCGGCAACGACCGCGAATATTGAATCGTGGAGCGGTTCCGGTAAATAATTTATTTTTGTTGTTGATTGGCCATAGCCCACCCCCCAAAGACCGCCGGAACCAATGGCAATTTTAGCTTGATTTACTTGATATCCCGAAGTGTGCAGATTTTTTTCCGGATTTAAAAAAGCAGAGACCCTATCCCAACGATAGGGGCTGATATAAACGGCGATGCCTAATACCAAGACGGCAAGAGCTGTGATGGAAATTATATAAACAAGACGAGTTCCACTCGCAAAATACATGGCTATTGATGTTGTGGCTAAAATTATAGCAGTGCTGGTAGCCGGCTGTTTAATTAATAAAAATAATATTGAACCTAAAATGATTAAAAACGGAACAAATCCCTTGGCGAAATTTTTCTGTCTTTCGTCGTCGTGACTTAACCAAGCGGCAAGGTAAATTATAAATATCAATTTTATTATTTCTGACGGCTGGAAACTAATGGGACCTATTTGAATCCAGCGCGTCGCGCCCCCAATATTTATTCCAAGAGGCGTAAATATTAATAATAGAAGGGCGACCCCGATAATTAATAATGGCAATGCCAATTTTTCGTGATAGCGATAATAAATTTTTGCGCCCAGAAAAAATCCCATCAGACCCAAACTTAATCCATAAAGAATTTGATGTTTTAAGTAGTAATAACTATTTCCAATGTCTTCCGCCGCCAAATATGATGAGGCGCTGCTTAAAATAAATAAACCAAAAATAATCAATAATACGGCAGTGAATATAACAGTGTAGTCATTATGGCCGCCGCTTTTTAAAATTTTAAATTTTTTCATTTCTAACGGGTCTTGTCATGCAGGATATGGCCAAAATTTGATTCCCCGTTTATCACAACTTTTTGCGCTTCATTATTATTTAACAAAACTAAATCGGCAAAGTAATTTTCCCTTATCATCCCCCTATTTTTTAAATTCAAAATTTGAGCGGGCAGAGATGTTATTTTGGCAATGGCTTTTTCCAACGGCCAGCGTTTTTCATTAGCCACAGACAAGAAGTCATTAAATGGGGGTTTGATTAGCGCTTTATTATCTTCAATTAATTTTAATATCAATTCATAATTAATATCTTTTACCGCAATCAATCCTCTTAAGCTGGTCACCCTCATTAATTCTAAAAGGGCCTTGCTTTGGCCAATGCCTCTATTTTCCGCGAAATTTTTAATGGTCTTATTGATTAAATAATTATGCTCATACGCTTTCATAATCATAGAATCGCCTTTTATTTTTGGCAGTTCCGCTATTATTTTTTTTTCATTAATCGGATTTTTTATTATGAGTGTCATTTCCTGCAAATTGCCTTTTTGCGCCCAGAGTGGAAGCAATGTGTAGAGAGGAATAATGTTAATGTCCGTTGGAGAAACGGCAAAGAAAAATCCGTCTCCGCCCCTTTGGACAATTTCATATCCCAATTCAAATTCTTTTTCAAAACCCAGAAACGGCAGGAAACGATTGATAATGGTTTTGGCTCCGGTTTTTTTATAAGTGTCATATATCTCGTTGATTGATTTTACTATCCCCTCTTTTTCGTTTCGGAGATGAGTGGTATAAATGGCATTATATTTTGCCACAATAGAAACCAATTCTTTTATTTCTTTTTGCGGCGTCTGTCGTCCGTGAAGATAATTTAAGCCGGTTGATAATCCTTTGGCGCCGTCTTTTAGGGCTTGTTCTACGGTTGCTTTAAATATTGATATCTCCGGGTCTGTTAAATCGGTGGAATTTTCTCCCGCTATATCTCTTCTTATGGTTGAATGTCCTATTAAACTGCAAAAGTTAACTCCCATTGGCAGTTTTTTTATTGTTTGGGTAAATTCCTGAAAATCGTGCCAATTGACATTAACTTGATTAATGTCCGTCCATTTTCGTATTGATTTTAATGAGCCGTACAGAAGCGGCGCTAAGGATGTCCCTCCGTGTCCCCCGACCGCTGTTGTTACTCCTTGTTTTGTTAAGTCCTGTTGTTTGGGATTGGTAAAAATTGATAAATCATGGTCAATTTCTGAATTAATGTCTATAAATCCGGGAACCAAATAATTGCCCAGTCCCTCTATTACGGTTTCTGTTTTTTTATTGGAAAGATTTCCGATGGCCGATATTTTTTCTCCGGAAATTAAAACATCTCCCGGAAAGGCGGGTTTGCCGGAACCGTCAATAATCTTGACGTTTTTAATGAGAATCATTGATTAAATTATAGCATGCGGATAGATTTAGCCGATGAATTTGCTTTACAAAAATCTATTTAAAAAGAAAAGTATCAATCCAATCATTGTCGTTACCACTGAAACAATCCAGAATCTCATTGTGATTTGTGATTCCGGCCATCCGATTGCTTCAAAGTGATGATGAATGGGTGTTGATAAAAATATTTTCCTGCCGAAAAGTTTTTTGCTGGTTAATTGGACTATTACAGATAATGATTCCATAACTGGAATAAAAGCAAAAAACGGTAAAAATAACGCTGTATTAGTTAACATTGCCATGACTCCTAAAGTAATTCCCAGAGCCATAGCCCCCGTATCGCCCATAAAAAATTTTGCCGGATAAATATTGAACCAAAGGAAGGCAAGCAAAGAACCTACTATAGCGGCGCTGAAAGATGCCAATGAGAAACGTCCTAATGCAAAAGCAACGACTGTTAGCGCGGAAAAAGCGAAAAGCATCACTCCGCCCGCTAATCCATCCAGCCCATCCGTTTCATTTACGGAAAAAGCGCTGGCAATAATGATAAACATAAAAAATGGGATGTATAACCAGCCAATGCTTACATTTCCCCAAAAAGGAACATTAAGAACATCCCATCCCAAACGATAGTAAAACCAAACCGCTCCAATAAAGGCAACAAATGTGTACAATGCTAATTTGTGCCTCACCGACAGTCCCCCTCCGTGAGGACCAATTTTCAAGATGCCCAAGATGTCATCGCATAATCCCAAAATTCCGGCTATTAATATGGTTGCTATCGGCAAATAGGTTTGAGCGCGGTCCACAAAATTTAGTAAGGGATGAAACCAAAAAATTATTACCAATAAAATAACGGTTCCCCAAATGATGACTCCTCCGGCCGTCGGCGTGCCGCTTTTTTTTTGGTGGAGCTGGGAGAATATCGGGGCTCTTTCGCTGGTTCTAATTTGTTTGTTGGCCTGATATTTAAATAAAATTTTTGTTATTACGGGCACAAATAATAAAGCCGCCAAAAAAGAGATAATAGATACGCTGAAAACTTTTACAGCCTGTAATACTGAAAAATCCATTCTAATAAATTTTTTGTTTGTTCAAACCTTTCAATTTTATTTGCGGTTCCAAGAGCAATAATTAATATCGGTTTTTTCGGCGAAGAAAAGACCGATATTAAATTTCCGCTTGCTTCGTCCGTCCAACCGGTTTTGCCTCCAAGAAAATCCGCACGTTCAACGAATTTGTTTATATTAACATATTTTAAGCCGTCAATATTCAATTCTTTTTCCCTGCTCCATTGTAGTATTTGGGGGCGGTATATGCTGATATAACGCACCAGTTTATACAGATTATTGGTGGTTGATTGGTTCAAAAATGATAAACCACTGGGGTCAAAAAAGCTAGTTTGGTCCATGCTCAATTCTTTTGCTTTTTGGTTCATGGCTTTTATAAAATTATCATAGCCAAATATGTTAGCCAATCGGTTCGCCGCGTCGTTGTCGGATATCAGCATCATTGCTTTTATTAAATTTTCCGTTTGGTCGTTTTTCTCTATTTTTTCCAAAGCAATGACGCTGGTCATAAGTTTGGTCAGAGAAGCAATCGGCCAGCGTTGTTTGGAATTCAATTCGTAAAATATTGTTTCGCCGTTTAGTTCTCGGGCTAAGGCGGATTGCCCTTCAAAATTAAACGGTAATGACAAAGTTGATTCCTTCGCGGGCGCCGCGTTAATTATTAAGCTGGAAGAAAGTATATTTTTATCAATTATGTCGTTTTTTCGAAAATCATTTTTTTTGGGTTGAGTTAATATCAAAGAAAATAAAATAACTAATACAAAAATGAGCGGTTGGATTGCGTTATTCTTCAGATTCATTGTAAGTTACAATATTATTTTGTATTTTAATTCTATGTCCTTGGCGCTTTATCGTAAATATAGACCAAAAAACTTTGACGACCTAATTGGCCAGTCCTATTTGGTTGATGTTTTTCGCAATGCCGCCAAAAAAAAGAAACTTGCCCACGCTTATATTTTTTACGGGCCGAGAGGAACTGGCAAAACGACAACGGCGCGTTTGGTGGCAAAAATTGCCAACTGTTCATCGGAAGACAGCTTGCGTAAATTAGGCGAGCCCTGCAATAGATGTTCGGTGTGTCGGGAAATTGACAACGGTCAGGCAATGGATGTGATAGAGATTGATGCGGCGTCAAACAGAGGCATAGATGAAATTCGCGACTTGAAAAACAGCATCCGGCTCTTCCCCAATTCTTGCCGTTATAAGGTATTTATTATTGATGAGGCGCATATGTTGACCAAAGAGGCCTTTAACGCGCTTTTAAAAACACTGGAAGAACCGCCGGAACACGCAATTTTGATTTTAGCCACCACTGAATACGAAAAAATTCCCGCCACGATATCTTCCAGAGCCCAGCGTTTTCATTTTAATAAATTATCTTTGGCGGATATTATCGGAAAATTAAAAATCATAATCGCCAAAGAAAAATTTAAAATTACCAATGACGCGACAGAATTGATTGCGTCAGCGGCAGAGGGCAGTTTGCGCGATGCCGAGTCCCTTTTAGACCAGGTCGTTTCGTTGTCCGGAGAGGCCGATTTGAAAGTCGTTGAAAATATAATCGGTAAGGTTGGATTTAAAAGGATAGCGGATTTGACCGATTTGATTATGAATCGCAATTTAAGCGGCAGTTTGCAATTTTTGCATCAACTCAATGACTCCGGCGCTAATTTGACGGAGTTCAATAAAGAATTAATAAATTATTTGCGCAGAGTGCTGGCTTTAAGCTGTGATAAAAATATGGAAGCGGTTTTTCAAAAGGACTTGATTAAAGACGAAATCGGCAAAATAAAAATTCATAGCCAAAAAATAAGCAAAGAAAAGCTGGTTAGTTTATTGCGGTCGCTTATAAGGGCTTACAGCGATATGCGATATTCCCCTTTTCCGCATATTCCCATAGAGCTTGCTTTAATTGAAAACTTATGATAGAATGAGCCCATTATGAAAAACATTAATTATTTATTATTAGTTGCTTTTGTCAGTTCGTTTTTAAATTTTAGTCCGGTCGTGGCCGAAGGAGGGGTTCGTAAGATTGTTGTTTGGAAAGACGGTGTTAGTGGTTCTGACAGGGGGGAACAAGACAATTTAATTAAAAAACATGGCGGGTTCAAACATAAGGATTTGGACATAATTGGTGGTTCTGTTGTTTTGTTATCAAATGAAACAGCGGTGAATTTATTGAAGAAAAATCCGAAAGTTTTGAGGGTTGATGATGATGTAGAAGTGCTTGCTTTGGCGAAGCCCGTTTCAATTCAGGCGGCGCAGGTTTTACCCTGGGGTGTAGATAGAATTGATGCTGATTTAGTTTGGCCGACTGGCAATAACGCTAATCCTATTAAAGTTGCCGTTATTGATACGGGCATTTCCAAAGACCATCCGGATTTAAAAAATAATATTAAAGGAGGCGTTAATACTATTACTTCCCGCAAAGGATGGAATGATGATAACGGACACGGTTCTCATGTTGCCGGCATTATCGGCGCTTTAAATAATACTGTTGGCGTGGTTGGAGTTGCTCCATTAGTCGATCTTTACGCGGTAAAGGTTTTGGGTGCCAACGGTTCCGGTTATCTTTCAGATGTAATTGAGGGTTTACAATGGTCAGCAACTAACGGCATGAAAGTTGCTAATATGAGCTTAGGAACATCATCTAATATCCAATCTTTTCACGATGCGGTTATTGCCGCTCGCAATGCCGGCGTGACTTTGGTAGCCGCCGCCGGCAATAGCGGCGCGGCGGTTGGTTTTCCGGCGGCTTATCCAGAAGTAATTGCGGTATCGGCCACTGATTCTAATAATAATTTGGCTTCTTTCTCCAGTCGCGGACCGGAAGTTGATTTAGCGGCTCCGGGCGTCAGCATTTTCTCCACTTATAAAGGAACTAATTATGCGACCTTATCCGGAACATCAATGGCCTCGCCTCATGTGGCCGGTTCTGCCGCGTTAGTTCTAAATACTCCGGTTGGCGCCTATGATTTAGACGCCGATGGCCTTTGGGACCCGACAGAAGTGCAAAATAAATTACAAGACAGAGCTGGTGATTTGGGCGCGGCCGGATTTGATAATTTATTCGGTTGGGGGTTGGTGAATGCCTATCAGGCAGTGCAATAAATATATTAATCGCTTGCAAAACCCCTCATTTGTTTCAAATGGGGGGTTTTGCTAATATTACAAGCACTGCCGGATCGTCTAATGGTAGGACAGGAGCCTTTGAAGCTTCTAATCTTGGTTCGATTCCAAGTCCGGCAGCTAGGCACAAGCCTGTTTCTAGTAGAGCCAGGCGCAGGCTTAAGGATTGAGGCGGGTGCAGTCTTGTACCCGCCCTTATCTTTTTTCATAAATTTATCGTGTTAAAAACACGCATAAAACCTACACTCTAAATCTCCTATTCCTATTAAAAGATCGTGGGCGTTCTTGATGTCTTGCGGG
>ERZ1292623.1834-Hain-H51-01um-R1-1834-length-19792-cov-5_pt1 | contig 19792 bp, 30 predicted proteins | sample MGYA00564398_ERZ1292623 | MGnify/ENA primary metagenome ERZ1292623 (study PRJEB36523, sample SAMEA6512633) | groundwater metagenome | collected 2019-01-07 | study: AquaDiva: Metagenomics assemblies of 32 groundwater samples | reverse complement strand
GACACCGCGACCGGAGGCGAAGGGTCGGCGACCGGCTGGATGGCCGGCGGAGCACTTTTCCGTTCGTTCGCCTTCGCCGCCTTTGTCCAGCGTGACTCCGAAGGTGGCATGTTCAACGGCCCATCTTGGTGCCTCCTAACCCGTGGCCCCAAAAACCGTAACTGGCTAGCAGGGGGCGATGGCCGCCCAACGTCGCACCCGTGGTCGCTCGACCTCCACCGCGCCCACCATGCCGCCCCCGGAACCACCCGACGACGGACCACCCGACGACGAGGAGGAGGGAAACGGCCCCAGCAATCCGTTCCCGTTCGCCGCGCTGGAGGACGATCCAGCCGATGCCATCGTGCGCGAGGCCAACGACCACAACCGGATCGACCTCCGCCCCTTCGCCCCGCCCCCGCTGGGCGCCGCTCCGCCTCCGCCCCCGCTGGGCGCCGATCCCTTCGGCATGGGAGGCTACGCCCCGCCACCGAACATGGGCGGGCGCCCGACCTCGCCGCCGATTTGGAACAGCGCGCACCTTCACGAGAGCGTCAGCCAGCTCCGAGTCTGGAAGCGCGTCAACGGCCGCCCGGTGCTGGTGGGCGAGTGCGATGCGCGCCTGTCCTACGAGGACTTCATTCGGAAGTTTTTTGCGGTGATGCCCGTCCCCGGCGAGGGCGAGGCCGTCTACCTCATCCGGCCGCTCAACTTCTCCGGCATCGAGGTTGGTTCCGAGACAGAACTGCCCCCGATTTCCGAGCACCACACCCTGCTCGCGGCCGAGCGTAGCCGCCGCGCCGCCGCGCTCATGCCGGGCGCCCCTGGCTACATTCCCGCGCCGCCGGCCGCGCCCGATCTCTCGCCCGTGACCCGGATGATGGAGCGGGCGCAGTCCGTCTACGAGGCGCAGATTCGCCGGCTGGAGGAGGAGGCCAAGGCGGAGCGCGAGCGCGCTGCGATGTTGCAGGACAAGGTGGCGGAGGAGCGCGCCGAGCTGGCCGCCCGCACCGGCCGCTCCGTGGAAGCGATCACCGAGAGGTTGATGGGCCAGGAGGCCGCCCGCTCTGAGCGCATGGCCGCCACCGAGGCCGAGCGCAACAAGATGGCGCAGGACTCGATGGGCACCCTGTTCCAGAGCGTCGCGCAGCAGCAGTCGCAAATGTTCACCCAGCTCCAAGCCGTGCAGCAGGGGGCCGCAGAGCGGGAGCGCGAAGCCTACGACCGGCGCTTGCGCGAGGAGGGGGATCGGCGCGAGCGAGAGAACCGCGAGGCCGCAGATCGTTCCGAGCGCGCCGAGAAAGACGCGGAGGCGAAGCGGCTCCGCGACCAGCAGGAGTGGGAGCGGAAATGGGAGCGCGAGAAGGAGGAGAATCGGCGCCGCGACGACCAGGAGCGCGGGGATCGCGAGTCGCGCCAGAAGGAGGCCGACGCGGAGCGCCAGCGCGCCCATGAAGCGAGGTTGGAGGAAATGAAGCTGTCGGTGGCGCGCGAACGCGAGCACGCCGAGCGCATGATGTCGCTCAACACCCAGCGCGAGAAGGGCGAGAGCGTGGAGGGCATGGTCAACAAGGGGATCGGCCTACTGGAGAAGATCGGGCTCAAACCCGCCGACCTCCTCGACCTCATCCGGCCGCCCGCTGGCGAGGGGCCGAACCCGCTCATCGAAATCGGGGCCAAGGCCATCGGCGAGGGGATCAAGGTGGCCGGCGAAGTGTTCAAGGATCGGGCTCGCGCGCAGGCGCAGGCGGCCGAAGTCGCCGCCGCCCAGGCCGGGATGGGCATGGGCCTTCCGCCCGGCTACGGCATGATGCCCTACGGCGCTCCCGGCATGATGCCGGGTCAACCGCCGATGCTCACCGCCGGGATGCCCCAGCAGCCGTTCTACCCGCAAGGGCAGGTGCCCGGCCAGATGGTCCCGCAGGGCCAGCCCGGCGTTCCCCCCGGCTACGTCCTCGTCCAGCAGGCGCCGGGGATGCCCCCGGTGCTCATGCCTGCCGCGCAGCAGCAGCCGGGAGCCGTGCCGCCCGCGGGGGTCGCGCCCGACGAGAAGCCGGCGCCCAACTGCTCGATGCCGATGCCCGCGCAGCGCGCGGCTCGCAACGCGATCCGTGCGCTGGTGCGGAACATTCGCAGCACGCCCGCCGAGAAGTGGGCAGAGGCCGTTGCGGTCGCGGTCCAGAACGAAATGGCGATTTACGGCTACTGCTCGCAGGTGACGATCCGCTACGCCTTGAAAGAGGGCGGAGCCGACGATCTGCTCGCCGAGAAGATGATCGCGGCCATCGACGCCTCCGGGCTCGTGCCGGCGGACCTTCCCCGTGGGTAGCCGGGTGCCCCGTGGCTAGCGCCGAGCTGGTGCTGTTCCGGTGCGGCAACGGCGCGTGCCAGCACCGGCTCCCCATCCCGCTCGTCCGGTCACGCGGCCTTTCCTTTTCACTGGTGGAAAGGGAAGCGGAGCGCCGCGGGTGGGTGCTCGGGATGGTGCAGGTGCAATACGAGTTGCAGGGCCAGCTCCGAAACGTCCTCGCCGTGGACGTGCGTTGCCCCGCGTGCGGTGCGGCCGTTCCCTCGCTTGCCGCACCGGCTCCCACCGCCCAGCCAGCCGCGCCGGAGGAGCCGCCGCTGGCGCTTCCCGATCCGTCCATTCTCCCCAAGCTCCCCATCGAGGTTCGCCGTGCCTGAATCCAACACTTTCCCGCCCAACCCCGAGGCCGACGACACTGAGGCGCCGGAGCCGCCGAGATTCGACGGGATCGAGAGCCGCCAACATTTCCGTGCCTCCGACGCGAGCGTGGAAGCGGTGACGACGATGCTCACCGAGCTGTTCGCCCCGGTCATGCAGGCCCTCGCCACGCGCATCGAAACGGTGCTGGCCCACGACATCGAGGGCGAGCGGCCCAACCCCCTGCCCACGTCGGCCCCGTCCGAAGGGTTCGCCGGCCATCCTGAGCATCCGTCGCGCGGCGCTGACATCCCGTTCGCCGCGGAAGGAAGCGACGACGCCATGTTCGCTGAGATTTCCCGCATCAAGGCAGAGGGGGAGAGCGCCCGCGAGGCCGCCGCCGAGAAGCACGCCGCGCTGCTCGCGGACGGGGCCGGCGCGCTCGGCGCGCTGGCCCGAACGTGGATCAACAACTTCGGCGTGCTCGACGCGCCCCAGCCCGACCGGATCGCCGCGCTGGTCGCCGCGTTCGCCGGCTACCACGGCGGCATCCTCGCCTACGTCCGCGAGCGGGGCGGGCTCGTGTCGGCCATCGTGGACGTGCTGGTGAGCCAGAACCTCACCGCGCCGCTCGACGCAAACCTGCTCGCCCGCAAGGTGGCGCTCAACATGGTGCAGGTGGGCTCGACACAGGGCCTCGCGCTCGACCGGCTCGTGGAAGCCTCGTTCTACGCCTTCCGCATCCCCGACGACGTGCCGCCCGAGGGCCGTGACGACGCGCTGGCCGCCATTCCCCTGCGCGGTGGCCCGGCGATGGACGCCATCGACTTCACCGTGCCACCGACCGGCAACTACATGGACGCGATGAACGCCGGTTCCTGACCTCCACCCTTCCGTCCATTCCCTCCCGAGGCCCCGCCCATGCCCTCCGACTACGTTTGCGCCATCAGCGGCAAAGAAGCCCGCGAAACCGACCTCGTGCTCGATGCTGCCGAGGATGACGACCTCGATGCCCTGCCGGTCGGCTGGGTCGCCGTGACCGTTCGCCGCCGGGGGATCAACCCGGCGTGGGTCGCTCTCCAGAACACCAAGGCCCGCGTGCTCGCGCAGGTGCTCGCGCAGATGGCCACCGACGGCGCGACCGACGAGGAGCGGGCCATCGCGCAGGCGGACGCGGGCGTGCTCGTGGCCGCGCAGTTCTACGGGATCGACAGCGACACCCCGAAGTACCGCACCGAGGCCGTGGATCTGGTGATCCGCAACCCCGACGAGGACAAGGGCGTGGCGGACGAGTGGGCGAAGATCGCGGAGGTGCTGGGCTTCTCGCCCGCCGTGGCGGAGCCAGCCGGTGTGTAACGTGTGCTGCGCGTCGCAGGCGCTCCAGGCGACCGCCAAGGGCGAGGCAGCATCGTTTGACTGGTCCGAGCCCGACAAGGCCGGGCTGGCGGTGCTCACCAAGCTGCACCGAAAGGAAGGCGAGTCGCACCGCGCGTGGCTTCGTCGCGAGCGCGAAACGCAGAAGCAGGTTCCGCGTCACGCTCCAGAGCCGGCGCTGCGCCCGCTCCGCGTGGAGGCCACCGGCACGCAACCGGAGTTCACACCCGCGCGCTACCGCGTCGCACGGGGGGACGACCCGCCGAGCGAATGGCGCGACACCGACGATCTGGCGAGCGTGATGGCCGCGCTGGGCGCGGACGTGCGGTGGAAGTACGTCCACCCTGTCGTGCAGGCGTGGCTCCGCGGCAAGACCGATTTACTCCCCGTGCTCGCGCACCTTGACCACCCGACCCCCCACCCCAAGCTCACCCGCCGAATGGCGGCGGAGGACCGATGATCGCCTTTCTTTTCTCCCCCTTCCTCGCCGTGCTCACCCGGATCGCCGTGGCGCTCGACACGCTCGCCCGCACCAACGCCGACATCGGCAAGGCGCTGGTCAAGCACACCGACGCGATGCAGGCGGCCGAGGCCAACGCCGACGCCCGCCAGAAGGCCGAGGCCGAGCGCGACCAGAAGCACCACGAGGAGGACGAGGCATCCCGCAAGGAGCGGGACGAGAAGCTGAACGACACCATCAAGGGGATGATCGAACGGATGGAGGCGATGCTGGCCGAGAGCAACGCCGCCTCCGACGCGCGGTTCGCCGCCAGCGACGACCGGCTCGACGCCCGGATGCGAGAAATGGACGAGCGGCTGGCCGCCCGCCTCGCGGAGCAGGAGGATCGGATGGCCCGGATCGAGGCGCCACCCAGCCGCAAGCCTGCGAAGGGCGACGCCTGAGAAGCAGGCCGCCGTAGCACGCTTTGTGGCGCCGTAGCACGCTTTGTGGCGCCGTAGCACGCTTTGTGCGTGCGCTGCGACAGCTTTTGGCTACGCTGGGCACGTTCCCGCTTGACGACCTACTGCATACGCAGTAGTATGAGCGGAAGGAGTACCCGCATGGCCCGTCGCCGCAACGCTTCCCGCTCTCGCGCTCCCGCTGACCTCGATGAGCACGCGATCACCAAGCTTGTCCTGTTCGCCACCAACGACGGCGACCTGTACCGACAGATGGTCCAGCCGATCATCGGCGCGCTCGCCAAGAAGATCGTCGCCGGGAAGTACGACCCCGACAAGGCGATCAAGGCGTGGCTCAACCTCGCGGACGAAGCGGCGAAAAAGTACGACGTGCAGTACGGCTCTGGCGGGCACTACCCGAGGCCGAAAGGGGGCGACCGATACGGCTACTATGGAACGCGCCACAAGGTCGGTTCGCTCGCATGGATCGGCAAGCCCGAGCGGCTGGCAGCGGCGGCGAAGATTGGCAACCACTACAACGACAAAGTGACCGAGGAGGCCGCCGAGTTGACCGCGAAGCGCGCGGCGAAGGGGCGGAAGCGGAATCCTGCGCAGAAACAGGGGTTGTGCCCCGTCTGTGGCTCGCGCGTGAGCCTCGCCGGCAAGACGACGGATGGCCGGGTCTACGCCTCCTGCGGCGATGCGTTCTACCTCACACCCGGCGGGCGGTGGGCGAGGAAGCCAAGCGCGGCGAAGGGGCGGAAGCGGAATCCCGGTAGCCATCGTCGCGACTGCGCTACGAACATCGACCATGCCTCCCGCTGCACCTGTGAGCGGCAACGCGATTGGGAGCTGGAGCTGGCAAGGCGTCGCGCGGCTGCGAAACAGCCGGCAGAGCGGAAGCGGAATCCGGCCGGCGACCCGCCGAAAGGACCGTACACCAAGATGACGCTGGTTCGGGAGGCAGCGTGGCGTCACGCCGTTGAACGCTTCGGGCGCGACGAGGCCGAAACGAGTTGGTTTTTCAGTCGCAGAAACACCCGTTTCTTCGGCGGATCGAAGTACGGCGGTCCCTACTTCGGGCGCTACATCGTGGCCGTCACCCGCCACAGCAAGCCGATCTACAAGGTGGGCGACGACGGCGACCTCCGCCACGTCGGCGATCTGACCGACGCTCCGCTCCGTGGGCTCACCCCGAAGGCCGCGATCCGCGCGCTCTACGCCGCTGGGAAGGGCTAGACCATGACCGGCCACGGACTCATCGCAATCAAGCTCGACGCCGGGGTGGACACCAACGGGAACGGCCGGCGCGGCTGGATTCTGTTCAAGCAGGACGGCCGATTCGTCGCCTACGTTGACGAATACAACGGCTCGGACCATCGCGATTACGCGACCAAGCACGGCTACGAGTACGTCAACGAGTTGACGACGGTTCCCACGACGGCCACGTTCCTGCGCGCTGCAAGAAAGTGGAGGATGTGATGGCCGCTTTGAGCACCGAAGCCAGCCTCCGCCGGATCATCGCGAAGATGCTGGTACACATCGTCGCAGGCGAGCCGATCCCCTACTGGACGCTTCAAGACGCGGCGGCGCTTGCCGGCGTCACCGGAAATGACGGCCAGATCGACGCCGTGAGGATCGCCCGTCGCGCCCTCGATGGCCGCGATCCATCGTCGGCCGACTACGACGCCGCCCGCAAGCGCGGCATGAGCTACCCGTTTAGCGTCCCCATTCCCGGCCGAGAGAGGTAGATCATGGCCCGCAACACGCGCGCAAACATGAGCAAGTTCGCACAGAAGTGGGCGGACAAGTGGGTGGCCGACGACCTCGCCCGGCTGGAGCGGGCTGGTGTCGTGCCCACGCAGGACCACAAGATCGTGCTCGGCTGGCTCCGTGGCAACGAAATGGGGATGATCGCGTCGTTTTTCCTCGACTGCGCGGAGAATCGCCACGGCCTCGGCGTCCTCGATTTCTACATTGACGCCCGCGTGAGCGGAAAGCCCGTTACGACCATGTATTCCGGCTACGTCGGCAAGCGGGACGTGAACGCGGCGCTCCGGCGCTTGCAGGCGGGGGCGAAGCGGCCCGGTGCGCGACGCCGCAACCCCTACCAGCCCGAAATGATCGACCTCCGCGACAAGGAGGGCTACAGCTACGGCGTCGTCGCTTCCCACGTCACCGAGACAGGCATCGCTAGCCACGCCGGCCCGATGGCCTTGATCGCCGGGGTGTGGACGCCCCTGCACGGCCACCATGATCCCGGCGCCGGGCTCACCCGCCACGTCAAGCTCGCCGCTGCGACGCTGGCCCGCATGGGGCGAGCGCGGGTGGTGCTGCGGAACGGAGCCCGCAAGGCCAAGCGCAGCAGCGCCAGCTTCCGCCTGCGCGGCTTCGATGACGCCGGCAAGGTCGAGTGGACGAGCAGCTTCAAGGAGTTTGCGGAGTCCAACGCGGAAAGCCCCGACGTGGTGGCGCAGGCGCGGGCACTCCGACCCGGCGAGTCAGCGTGGTTCGACCACGGCGGCGGCGCCACGCGCGTGCAGCGGCTCCCGGTGCGGCGGAAGGCGGCGAAGCGCAGCCGCTAGCTGGTGTGTTACGATCCGCTTGCCCCGTCGAAACAGACCTCCGGGGTGATGGCCGGCGCGCGTCGATCCGGGGAGGGTGGGCGCCCGCCGGCCATCTTCGCCTACACGCTAGGCGCAGGCGCCCGATGGGGAGGCCATGCTGCCAAGCCTCCGCCCCGACCTTCCGTGGCCCCCCTACCAGCCGATCTACCTGCCGGGGGAGAAACCAGCGGCCCCAGCGTGGTAGGCTGGCGCGATGAACGCCCTCGCTCGCACCCCTCGCCTCGCCGACATCCTCCGCAAGCCCGCCGTCCGCGAGGCGCTTCAAGCGACCGCCGCCGCCCAGCTCGATGCCGGGCACTCGCCCGAGGACGTGGCCGACGACGTGGCCGCCGTGCTGGACGCCCTGCTCCCCTTCGACCTCCTCGTGCCGGGCGTCGGCATCGCACTGGAGGCCGTCGATGGGATCGCGCTCCGCGCCATCGCCCGCGCCATCGTCCACGCCGTACAGGCGACGCAGAACCGCCAGCGCGCCCACCAGAAGCGGCACCACCGCGACGACGACGAGAAGCACGAGCCCGCCGAGGCCGTGGCGGCACCGTCGAAGCCCGATTCGGAGAGTCCGCCGTTCTGACACTTGACAGGCTACGCGAGCCAGCATAGGAGGTAGTCGAACCCCGAGGCTCTACCGTGTCCTTTATCCTTGTCAACGCCGAAATCGTCGGCACCGGCTCGATGCTCCAAAACCGCTTCACCGACCACTCCGAGGTCGAGGGCGACAAGGCGACGCGAAAGGTGTTGCAAACCAAGGGAACGCCGCGCGAGCAGGCGGCCGTCAAGCTCTACATCGAGCCAACCGGCGACCTCCTGTACCACCCCGGCTCCGCCATCGCGCGCTTGCTCCGCGAGGCTGGCGGCAACCACAAGATGAAGGGCACCCGCAAAACCGTGAAATACCTCGTTCCAAGCGCCGTTCTCGTCATGGATGACACGGTGCCGCTGTACCACGCCGACACCGGGAAGCGGCTCGTGGCGAAGAACGCGGAGGTAGACAGCCGCCCGGTCGTCATTCCCAGCACCAAAGGTCGAATCATGGCCCACCGTCCTCGGCACGACCGCTGGATGATGCGGTTCCGCCTCCGCGTCAACGACGATCTCCTCCCGCTGGACCTGATCCACCAGCTCCTCACCGAAGGTGGCCAGCAGCTCGGCATTGGCGATTTCCGCCCGGAAAAGGGCGGGCCGTTCGGCGTTTTCAACGTCACGAGCTGGCAGATCGAGAAGTGATTTCGTCGCGTTGCATGGCCTGGCGCTGCACGTCAAGGCGGAGCAGGGCATCGCATAGCTGTGCCGCGCACTCCAAACCAAGGTTCCCCCTTCCTTCACCGCCGCTATGCTTGGCGACGCCCCGCGAGGCTGGGCCATGCGCGGCAACGCGCGGCTTGGCGAGGCGATGCACGGTTCGATCTTCGACGGCTGGCCGAGGCTACGCTGGGCAGGGCCGCGCCCGGCAAGGCGGAGCTACGCACGGCCTTGCGAGGCGCAGCACGGCGATGCACGGTTCCTTCCTGCGCTCGGCGCGGCGTAGCCAAGCGCCGCAAAGCGCCGTGGCGCGCTGCAAACCAAGGTCTTTCCGAGGTTCCACATGGACACGCTGACGATCACCATTCCCCTCCGGCTCGGGCTGGACGATGACGAGGCCACCCGCTCCCCGGCGCTCGCTGCGCTGGCGAAGCTGTGGGGCCTGCCGCAGTTCGCGGAGCCCGGCGAGCCGCGCCAGCCGGGGCTCCACGAGGCGACGTGTCGCATGATGCGCTCGCTCCCCTTCCGGCTCCAGATCGCCATCGGCCGCGACGGCTCGGTTACGCCCGTGGGCGTCGAGGCCGTGGCGCTGGTCGAGGAGCCGCAACGATGATCGGCCCGTGGCCGGGCGGCGCTGGGCAAGGCACGGCCTTGCACGGCATCGCGGTGCTCGGCAGGGCGAAGCGGGGCTCTGCAACGCCCGGCGATCCAAGGTTCCATTTCGATTTCGCTGGGCTGGGCTGGGCTATGCTAGGCATGGCTCGGCAAGGCCACGCATGGCATGGCGATGCTTAGCAGGGCGCGGCGACGCTACGCTTTGCGCCGCAAACCGCTGCACTCCAAGGTTCCCCCGCCCGTAGCACGTTTGCGCGTGGCCGCCGCGAGGGCGTCGCCGTAGGCTGGCCGGGCGATGTACGCCCCGTCCAGCCGCTACGCCGACGCCGCTCCGTTGCCGCTCCCGCCGGGATCGAAGCCGATCCAGCTCGACACGGCGAACGCCTACCACATCGGGCATTGGGGCCGCATGAGCGACCCGCAGCGCCTCGCCGCGCTCCGGCGCATGGCGGAGCAGCGCGGCATGGACCCGCGCATCCGAGAGCTGGTGTTTCGCATCCTCCGCGGCGCAGGAGTCGGCGAACGAGAATACGAAAAGCAGGCCGCTGTCCTACTCAAATGGGTTCAGGACGAGATTCTGTACCTCAATGAGCCAAACGAAATCCTGCAAGACCCGCTCTACACGCTCCGGGTGAAAGCCGGAGATTGCGACGACAAAGCGATTTTGCTTGCGACGTTCTACCACGCGATCCGCTTGCCGTGGCGGTACGTCCTCTCGGGCGTTGGCCCGGTGCAGGCAGACGGGCGCCGTTCGCGCATCCGGTGGGTGGAAGGAACGCCGCTCCCTCGTGGGTTCACGGCCGCGCACATTTACCTAGCCGTCGGGTGGGCGCCCTTCAAGCCAACGACCTGGCGCTGGGCAGAGCCGACGATCAAGGGCAAGCCGCTGGGCTGGGACGTGACCACCGCGATGGCCGCGAACGGTGGCGCCCCCCTCCCTGAGCTGGCCGGGCTCGGCAACCCCGGTGTCCTGTGGGGCCTCGGCGCGAGCGCCCCGGCGGTGCCCATCGTCGCTTCCGGCGCCGGCATCGCGGCCAGCGCAGCAGCGGCCGGCACTTCGACGCTGTGGAAGCAGGTAGGGATCGCCGTGCTCGTCGGAACGGCCGTGACCGTCGGGAGCCAGTACCTCCTCCGCTGGCTTGAACACCACAAGATCGTCCCGAGTCGCGGGCCGTAGACCGGCACGTTACAGGGCCGCGATGAACGCCGCCGCCATCGACCTCCCGGTTTTCGTCACGGAACGTGAAGTGGAGCGGTGCTACCAGCAGGGTATCTTGGCACAGCGGCGCCGTCAGCAGGGCCGGGCCGACGCGGCGATGCGCGCCGCCCGAGCGCGCGACCCTCGCCTCCTCCTCGCGCTGGAGAAGGGCGCAGAAGTGCTCCTGCGCGTGAGCGAACGGCAGCTCGGCAAGGGCTACAACATCGGCGGGATCGCCATTTCCGCCACCGAGCACAACCTGTGGCGCTCGGCCTACGAAACGGTGGAAAAGGGCGAGCCAATCAGGCATTTGGAGTGGATTTACTTCATGGCAGGCTATCTGGCGGGTTTGATCGTCTAGGCAGTGCTTTGCGCGGCGACGCTCTGCGGGGCATAGCCGGGCGCTGCGCGGCAGGGCGCGCCAAACCGCTGCACTCCAAGGTTCCCCCGCCCTCCCCGGCGGGCGTAGCACGTTTGTCCGTGGCCCCGCTGTTCCCTCCCCGGTAGGCTTTGCACCGCCGAGGTTTGTCCATGTACGGTTTCGCTCCGCTGCTCATCCCGGCCGCCGCTGCCGTGGTCGCGTCCACCATCCCGCCGAAGGTGTTGCCCGACCGCGTGAGGTTCTACCGCGAGAAGGCAAAGGCGGAATGGGCCGCCCATCAGCGCGCCGCCGCCGTGCGCCTCTACGCCGTCGCCCGCGGTCATGCGGCGAACGCTCGCCGCTATACCGCCGAGGCTGACCGACTGGCGACCATGCTCTACGCCTCCCGCGTCAAGCCGCGCGTGGTGGTGTTCCAGCAGCGCCCGGCCCCCGCCGCGCCACTGCCCCCGGCCATCCCCGGCGTGGTTGCCCCCACCGCGCAGCCGGGCACGCCCGCCTTCCAGCCCTCCGTCCCGGCCGATGGTGCTGCCCAGGTCGAGGCCGCGCCCGCCGCGATGGACCCCTCCGCTCCCGCGAGCGCCATCGAGCCCGCGCTGCCGAGGCCGTGGTACATGCGCCCGCTCGGAATCGCCGCCCTGCTCGCCGGGGGCTACTTCGCCTATCGTGCGGTGCGGGGCCGCAAGAGCGCGGCGCAGTAGGCCGCCCGTGAGTTTCAACCCCGTTCAGCTCCTCCCGCTGGCCTCGCAGCTCGCGGACTACGTTCGGCAGGCCGTGACGCACTACGGCGCGCTGCGCGCTTCGGGCGTCGAGGTTGACGCCGACGTGCTGGCGGTGTTTCTGGATGCCAAGACGGTGAGCTGGGAGCCCACCGTCGCCGGGATCGCGGTGCTCCGCGACCCCAAGACCCGCGCCGCGGGATGCCGGTTTCTGGCCGGGATCGCGTTCGCCATCGGAGGTTCGTGATGTTCGGTGAAATGGGCGATGGCATCTTCGGTTCGGACGGGACGCTCCCGCCCGGCTACGGCGCGCCGGCCGCGGGGCAAGGCCCTGGGCCGGCGGTGAACAATCCACCCTACGGGGCGCGGTTCTCCTACATGAGCCCCGACCAGCCGCAGGGCATGATCATCCCGCCCAACAACGCGGGCGTGGTGGCTCCAGCGGCGATGGGGCCGCAGTCGGCAAACACCGGGCCGTGGGGCGCCCCCGGCGCGTTCTACGGAGAAGTGGCCGGCTACGGCGTGGCCACGGCCTCGCCGGTCGTGGCCGATCCCAACAATCCGGCCTACGCCTACCAGCTCCTCGCCGACAACTCGATCAAGATCGTCCGGTCGGTCAATCCCGCGGGCGTCGGCAAGATCGTCCAGCCCGGCCAGCGGGGCTACCCGGAAATGCGCGCTGTCATCGACGCGCGCCAGAGGGGGATCGCGGTCAACCCGCAGGTGGCCATCGCTGCGCTGCAAGCGGCGGCGTCGATCACCAACGCGGCCATCGCACCGGCCGGAACCCGCAAGCGCCGGAAGTTCGATCCCTCCGGGGCTGCGGCGCCGGTGGTCGCGCCGGCCGAGTCCGGTTTCCCCGGCTGGGTGTGGGTGGTCGGCGGCCTGCTGGGCGTGGTCGTGATCGGCGGCGTGGTCTACACACTCGTGCCGAAGAAGTAGGGCCATGTACGGCAACGTCTACGGCGGAGCCTGCTGCGCGAGTTGCGCTGCCGGGGGGCCGTGCGCGTCGTCGGGCTACGGCTACCCGTTCGGCATCTGCACCTGCCCGCCGCTCCGGCTCGTGCGGCAGGGCCAGTTCCTCGCCGGCACGCTGTCGGGGCCGTGGGGCGCGGTTGTCATCGATCCGAGCGTGGCCGCAGCCGCCATCAGCGCGGGCGCGAGCGTGGCGACCACGGCGATCCAGGCATCGAAGCAGAGCACCACGTCGAAGAAGAAGAAGAAGCACAAGGCCGCAGCGGCTCCGCCTCCCCTGCCGCCGGTGCCGGTGTCCACCGGGCCGTCGGTGGGCGCCCTCGCGCTCGGGGGGCTCGCCCTGCTCACGGTGATCGGGATCGGCGTCGCCGTCACCCGCAAGCCCGATGCGAAGGGGAGGGCCGCGTGAGCAGGCGCAGCACGCTCTACGTCCGCTATGACCACTCGCTCCGGCCCGTGGCGGTGCCGGTCATCGGCTGGAGCCACGTTCTCAACGGAAACGGCTACGGCGCTGACACGGCCGTACCGCCCACGACCCCCGCTTCCCTCCAGCAGTATTTCGCACCCGCGGCGCAGGCCATCGCCGCCTACGAGCAGTCGAGCGACCCGCGCGTGCAGGTGGAGCTTCTGAAAGCGAAGATTCACAACATGCAAAGCATGAAGGCGAAGTTTCCTGCGTTCTCGTTTTTCTACGACAACGAGATCGCGAAGCTGAAAGCGCGCCTCAAAGCGGTGTCGGCGCAGGTGGCGACGGCCGCAGAGAAGGATCAAGCGACGAAGGATTGGCGCAAGCTCGGCTACACGGCCTCCGGCGTGGGCATCCTCGTGGGTATTGGCCTGCTCGGGCTCATCGTGATCGGCGGCGCCAAGCTCGTGGCGGGGAGGTAGGTAGGGGCATGTACCAGCAGGGCCAGCGCATCGCGGCTGACGGCTACGGCGATCCCTCGATCCGACCCGTTCCGGCAGGTGTCTACATGTTTTCCCCTCCGCCGATGGGGATTTCCTACCCCGGCTGGGCGGGCGACCTCGATGGGGAGTACGGCGCTGCCATCGCGAGCTGCGAGGTTTGGAAAAAGCGCCGTGCGTACTACCTCAAACGCATGTGGGCGACGCCCATCTTCACCCGCGCGCGGGTGGAGTGGGAGCGGAAGGCCAACGCTGCCGCTCGCGCGTACAAGGTGTGCGCTGACCGGGCCGCGAAGGTGGCTCGCGGTCGCGCCGGCAAGGTGCCGGCCCTCGACAAGCTGGCGAAGGCCGCGCCGGGCGGCGCAGTAGCGCCCTCGCCGGAGGCATCGCTGGCGCCGGTGGAAGCGCCCGGCATGAGCACGGGTGCGAAGGTCGGACTCGGCGCGCTCGCGCTCGCGCTGGTCGGTGGGCTCTGGTGGTGGCAAAAGCGGCGGAAGGGTGGTGCCCATGCAGGCGCTCGCTAGCGGCTACGGCTTCTCCGGCTACGGCGCGGCAAAGCGTGGCCTGTTCCACCCCGGCTACGGCCCAGCGACCCTGTGGCGCATGGACCCCACCAAGCGCAAGCTCGACTTCTCCGGCCTGCTCTCCGCGGAGGACACGCTGGTGGCGGTGGCGCGCGGGATGCAGCCCAGCTTCGTGCTCCGGGCGCTGGAAGATCGGGCCGCCATCAAGGGCGGGCTCACCGTGCTTCGCGCGGCCGGAGCGTACACGGGCGACGTGTCGAAGCTGAAAGTGACCGTTGCGAATCTTCCGAAGGATGACGAGGCCCTGCTTCGCGCCGCCGGTGGCGGGGGGAGCGGGAGCATGGGCCAGCGCCTCTCCGGCGCTGCTCGGAAAGTTCGGAGCAAGGTAGTGCAGGTGGGCGGCGACGCGCTGGCGACCGCCGCGTGGGGCGCGCGGGGCCTGCTCGTGCTCGCGACCATGCCCGGCTTCCTCATCGCGCACACCGCCGCCGGGATCGCGGTCAACTTCGTTCCCATCGTCGGGCAGATCGTGAGCGCGGCATCGGCCGGGCACATCGCGGTGACGCAGACCATCGCCAAGAAGGTGGCCGAGGAGCTGAAAGGCAACCTCAACGCTGGCCTGAGAGCGTGGAAGGCGCAGGCCGCCAAGCGCGAGGCGGCGAAGGCGGCCGAGGCCGGGCGTGCCATCGCTCCGGCTGCGGCACCGGCCGCGACCGGCTGGCTGGGCTACTGGCCGTGGGCGCTCGGGGCGCTGGTCATCATCGGTGGCGGGGCCTACCTCGCCACCCGGCAACGGAGGGCGGCATGAGCTGGGGCGACTACGGAAAAGGCGGCGGAAGTGCGCCAACCGGCGGCTACTACGCCGAGGGCGGCTACCTCTACGTCTACAACGCGACGAGCAAGGCCATCGCGATCATCAAGACGCCGGCTGGTTTTCTACCTGCTGCACAGTCGGTTCCAGCGGGATCGACCGCCTACGCGGCCGTCTACGCGCAGATCACGGGCGCCTCCATCAAAAAGGCCGTTCCGGTGAGCGCGGCAGCGGTCAAGCAGATGCGGGCGACGCTCGCAGCAAAGGCTCCAGCGGCCTCGCCAGCAGCTCCGCGGGCCGGCGCTCCGCGCACGCCGTCGGGCTTCCAGCCCTCGACGCCGGCCGACGCGGCGCTGGTCGCGGCTGGCGGCCCACCCGCCGCGCCGGGTGCAATCGTGCCCTTCGCGCAGCGGCCGTGGTTCTGGCCGGTGGTGATCGGTGGCGGTTTCCTCACCCTCGCCGGCTTCGCCGTGCTGCTCTCCGCCGGCCGGCGCTCGGCGTCCGCGAGCGCCGCATGATCCGGCAGGGCCAGCGCATCGCCTCCGATGCCTACGGCGTGCCGTGGGTGCCGGGCTTCACTTCCGACGTGTCGGGGCCGGCGCTCTCCGTCGCAGCGATGAAGCAGATCAGCTACGCCTACGCCGGGAAGCGCCTCCAGGGCGCCGACGCGGCGGAGGACGTGGCCCTGTTCGGCGCGAGCGCGGCCAACGACACCGGGGCCTACCTCAAATCGGCCTACTGGATGGCGGTCGCCGCCCGCATCCTCGGTTCCCGCGCGCTCGCGGCGCAGGCGCAGTCCAACGTCGCCGCCGGCAACGTGCTTCTCGCTGCGCCGCTCGCCAGCTTCGCGACCGCGCGCATCGGGACGATCCTCAAAAAAGCCGGGGCCATCGTTCGCCAGTACGCCGGAAAGAACGTGGCGGCGCTCGACGTGGCGGCCCGGCTCGACGGGCTCGCGGCGCCCGCGGCCATCATGGCGCGCCGAGAGTCCAGCGCCGCGCAGACCGAGCAGCCGGCCGACAACGTGATGGTGCTCCGCGACAAGATCATGGGCTACTGGCCGTGGGCGCTCGGGGCCGTGGTGCTCGGCGGCGTCGGGGTCTGGTGGTGGCGACGGCGGAAAGGATGAATCGGAAAAAGAACCTTCCAAGCGTCTATACAAGCTGGCATTGGGGCTCAAAGCCAACCAAGATCATCGAGTGGGACGATCCAGACTTCCCCGACGACCTCGTGGAGATTGGCCGGCTCGCAGAGCTGTACGTTCGCGGGCCAGCCGACGGGACCGCCGAGAAGGGCCGGAAGGTGCTCGTACCAGAGCGGGAAGTGCCGGCCTGCCACCTTGCGTTCGACCCTGCCCATCGGTTTCAGCGCCTCTACCTCCTGCTCTCGGTGGACGTTCGCCGGGCCTGCAAGCGCCAGTGGTGGAACCCGCATGGCGCGACCTACCCGCTGGCGGCCGTTGCAAAAGCAGCCGGTGGGCGGCACGCGACCCCCGACTACCCGGCCGTGGAAGTGCAGCCGGTCGGCATCCTGACCCACATCACCTACCTGACCGAAAAAACTGGCGACGCGGGACAGAAGATGCTCGGGTGGAAAGATGCGAACTACTACATTCATCACATGGGCGAGGAGTCGGGCATCCAGCCCATGCTCTGCATCGACTCTGGCGGGCGATTGTGGTTTGCTGGAGGCAATAGTACCGCTCCGACGCCAGGAATAACGGACTAGCTGGTGCTGTAGCACGCTTCGCCCTCGCGCCCCGGCGCGCACGCGCTACGCTTCCACCCAGCTCGGAGTTTCGCGATGTACGGCTTTTCTCCCTACGGCGCGGTCGCGGTCGGCGCGGTGCCCAGCGTGTTCAACGCCCCCACCGGGCATCCGATGGGGTACGGCATGACCTATGGCGCATGGGGAGCACCCCCAGCGTCGCCCACCCTCACGGATCGCGTGGTCGGTGGCCTCGTGGGCGCGCTGTTCGGCGGCCTCGTGCTCGGGCTGGCCTCCAAGTTCGTCGGCGGTTCGATGAAGAAGCGGGCCTACCAGGGTGCCCTCGCCGGAGCGGCCATCGCCGCCGTGTTCCCGGCTCTCCCGGCCACCTACCTCTCGGCGCCCACCGGGTTCGTTCGCTCCGGCGTGTCGCGCCTGCTTCCCGCCGCGTAGGCTCGCAACGGTCTAGTTTTTCGCGGCGATCACGTCGTCGGCCTCGTCGTCAGGCTCCGCCTCGTTCAGTCCAGGCCGTGTCCGGTCGGGCGGGAGCCCGGAGAAGCCGCCGGCCGCAGCTCGGCGAATCTCCCCCTCGCGCCGCTCGACCCATTCCATCAACACCTCCCGGCACCCGTCCGAGAGGTTCCACGCCTCCTGCAACCGCTCTCGGTCGTGCTCGATCACCGCTTTGAGCCGGTTCAGCAGCCGCCGCCGCATCCTGACCCGGAGGATCACCGGCTCGCCCGGCTCGCCCGGCTCGTATTGCCGACCTCGTGGCCGACCGCCGCTGTTCACCGTCCACCTGTCGCGAATCTGACAGGTGACAGTATTCCGGTCGTTGTGTTGTAACGTGTCAGTCTGACAGCTTTCATAGTCGGCCTCTGCGGAGGGGTTTCCTGTAGCACGGTTGTAGCACACCTTCCCTTCCGGTGGGCTTGCACCCCCCAACCCAACGGGTCACGATTGGCAGGTCAACTCAACCGAGAGGAAGCCGTGCGCCGATCCCGCAACACCCGCCGTCGTCGCAACCCGATGCCCACCACGGGCGCGGTCGTCCTCACCAATGGTCGTCGTCGTTTCAACGGCCGCAAGGCTCGCCACGCTTCGCCCTACTCGCGCATCATCGCGAAGCTCAACGGCGTGGCCCTCTCCAACCGGAAGCGCAACCGCAAGCGCCGGAACCCGGTGCAGCTCCTCAACCGTCGGCGTCGCAACGGCGTCGCGCTGAGCAACCGTCGGCGTCGCAACGGCGTGGCCCTCTCCAACCGTCGCCGGAACCCGGTGCAGCTCCTCAACGGGGGCCGGTCGCGTCGCTTCAACCGGCATCGCCGGAACCCGGTGCAGCTCCTCAACCGCCGTCGGCGCCGCAACAGCAGCACCGAGCTGGCGAGCGCGCAGGGGACCATCTTCGCTCCGATCCAGAATCTCGTGGCGAAGATTCCCGTCGTCGGCAAGAAGATCGCCCCCTACATCGGCCCGATCCTGTTCGGCGCCGCCGGCCTCGCTGCGGTCTACTTCCCGGTCAAGTACGGGTTCAAGTACCTGCCGGCGATGGTCAAGGCTCGGATCGCCCCCATCGCGTTCACGACCTCCGGCATCGCCATCGGCCTCGCGCTGGCTGCCCTCCCGGTGGGCAAGGGCAAGAGCAAGACCATCCTCGTCGCCGCCATGCCGCTCGTCGGCGCGGTCATCGACGCCTACCGCTACTTCTCCGGCTCCGGCGGTGCCCTCGGCGCCGACGACCTCGGCGACGAGTACGGGGACGGTGGCCTGTGGCAGCTCGGCGCGGACGACTTCGGCGATGCCTTCGGCGCCGTGGAGTACGGTGACGCGGAGTACGGCGCGGTGCAGTCCGACTACGCCGACGCGGAGCTGTCCGACGCCTACTACTCGGGCGGCGACCTCGACGCCGCAGAGGGCGAGGCGGCGCTGGCCGGACCTCGGACGTGGCGCTCTCGTTTCCCGGCGATGAAGCGGCACGTCCGCATCCAGAGCGCGTGTTCGCGCCATGCCGGAAAGCACGGCGGACGCTGGGCGTGGCTGTGCAAGCTCGTCGGCTTCAAGAACTTCCAGAAGGTCGTCGCCATGCCGGCGCCGCAGCGGGTCGCGTACATCAAGAAGATGCGCGCCTACGCCATCGAACAGCTCGGTGGGCAGCAGGCCAGCAGCGCCGCCGCCGCGCAGATCGCCCAGCACGTCCAGGGGCGGCCGATCCCGGCGGCCGGGACGGTGGCCGGCGGTGACTACGGCGCCCTCCTCTACGCGGGCGGCTAGCCCGTCCGGTTCTCGCTTCCACGTTCCCCTCGACCAACCCTGCCTTTCCATCGACCACGGAGTTTTCCCATGTACGGCTACCACGCACCCGGCGCGATCATGCTCGGCCCCGACAGCGGATCGATCATCCCGCAGGCGCCGATGGAAACCCCTCGGGCACTTTTCAGGTACGGCGAGCAAAGCCTGTGGTCCGCCCAGCGGCTCACCGACGGCGCAGGGGCCATCGCGGGCGGCATCTACCGCCTGTTCTCCACGCCGATGTCCCAGCAGGGCCAGGGCTGGAGCAACGCCCTGTCCATCGCCGAGAGCAACCAGAAGCAGGGCGGCGCCATCCCCGCCGGGCAGGCGTTCGACGTGTTCGGGATCGCCTGTGACGTGTTTCTGATGACCACCGGCCAGTCCAACGTGGACGGCGTGGGTGTGCTCGCCTCGGACGACGACGCCACCATCGCTCAGCTCGCCAACGTCGTGAAGCACGGCGTCCTGAGCTGGGACTTCCTCGCCACCAACATCGACATCGCGCCGCTGAACCTCATCGGCGCGGGCGGCGGCATCTACGGTGCGGTGGCCTCGACGCTCACGGCAGGCACCGCAGCGGCGAACTCCAGCGGCGCGATGAACAACGGGAACGGCGCTTGTTGGCTTTACCGCCGGCATCCGGTCACGTTGCCGGGGCAGTCGGTTTTCTCGACCGTGCTCCGCTTCGGCACCCGTGCCGCCGCGCTGGCCGCCGACATCGACGTGATCGTGAAGGTGGTTCTTCTCGGGTACTACAAGAGCGCCATCGAGGTAGGGTGACATACCGGCGTTCTACCTAGCTTTTCAGCGCGCGATGGCAGAACGGAGCGGGTGACTACCACGGTGCATCATAGATTGACAGCGAGCGTCGGCGTGATACCGTCG